>Ga0222714_10000399_pt1 | contig 50667 bp, 96 predicted proteins | sample C33_3DmetaG_FD_165048 | JGI IMG/M metagenome (GOLD analysis project Ga0222714, IMG submission 165048) | Estuarine water microbial communities from San Francisco Bay, California, United States - C33_3D | ecosystem: Environmental > Aquatic > Marine > Unclassified | place: USA: California... | reverse complement strand
ACAACACGTTGTAGTTTCGTTATCTGGAGGAATGGATTCCTCAACATTGTTGCTTCGTTGCTTGAAAGAGTACGATACAGTAACAGCACTTTCATTTGATTATGGTCAAAAACATAGAGTAGAGCTTGAACGAGCTCAATCTTTAGTAAACTTTTTAAATTTTCAAAGATTAGTAGAAGGCAAAAGTAAAGATGCTTATTCAATGATTAATTACCGAGTTATCAAACTTGATGGCTTGGTTGATCTACTTAACTCAGCACTTGTAACAGGTGGAGACGAAGTACCTGAAGGGCACTATGCTGAAGAAAATATGAAAGCAACAGTTGTTCCTAATCGTAACAAAATCTTTGCTTCAATTACTCAAGCAGTTGCACTTTCAATCGCTGATAAAACAGGTGAAATGTGTGATATAGCAATGGGTATCCATGCAGGTGATCACGCAATTTATCCTGATTGTCGTCAAGAATTCCGTGACGCAGACGATTATGCTTTTAGAGTAGGTAACTGGGGTGCTGAAAATGTAAGTTATTTTACACCTTATCTTAAAGGTGATAAGTTCACCATTTTACAAGATGGAGAAGTATTGTGTAGTGAATTAGGACTTGATTTTAATGAAGTATATTCACGTACAAATACATCTTACAAACCAATATTACATACAGTACGAGTAAATGATGAGATGAGTTATGAAGGTTGGTTTAGCGACTACAAATCAGCTTCTTCAGTAGAACGAGTTGAAGCGTTTATTAAATTAGGTCGTCCTGACCCAGTAGAATATGCTGACGAGACAGGTCCTGTAACTTGGGAGCATGTAGTAGCAGAAGTAACTAAAGTATTAGAAAGTTATGAAAAATAAATCAGACTGGACTTATCCAGACACTAGTGTCAAAGTAACACAAAAACACATTCCAAATCCATTTTGGCATAAGGTAATGAGTTTTATTAAATCAAGCATTCGTATAACTGGTTACGCCTTGATTCCATTTGATTTGGCTTCAGCAGCAGTAGTACTTATCTTTAGTGAAATAGTAGGAATATTAGAAGAATTAGTATGAAAAAATTTGAAACTTGGTTTCTGAAATATGGACATTGGAGCTTTTTCGTAAGCTCACTTTTTGAAGCATTAAGTGCTCGTTGGTTTACAGCCGCAGCATTTATGTTTCTTTTTATTAATTATCAATTTATACGTAAACAATGAAACAATTATGGTATTTTTCAGCTGATTGGTGCGGTCCTTGTAAACAATTTGGACCTGTAATGGATGAATTAGCTAAACAAGGTATGCCTATTAAAAAACTTAATGTAGACTATACTCCTGATGCTACTAAAATCTACAAAATTAAAAGTATTCCTACAGTTATTCTAGTAGAAAATGAACAAGAAAAAGCTCGCTTTACAGGAGCTCGTTCAGCACAACAAGTAATTGAATTTTTTAATCAATAATATGGGAAGTTTTAGGTCAACAAAAGTATTTGATGGCTACTCAACAGTATTCCGTCAATGGAAAGCTGAAGGAACTCATTGTAAATTCCTTCATGGTTATGGAGTAAGCTTGAAAGTATGGTTCGAAGGTGAACTTGATGAGCGTAACTGGGTATGGGACTTCGGAGGTATGAAACGTGCTAAAGGTACCATTGATGATATGAATCCTAAAGCATGGATGGATTATATGCTTGACCATACTACAATTATTGCTGAAGATGATCCTGAATTAGAAGGATTTAAAGCAATGGAAAAATTTGGAGTCATCCAACTCCGTATCATCCCAGCTACAGGAGCAGAACGTTTTGCTGAATACTTCTATAATAAACTAAATGATTTTATTCAAGAAGAAACTAATGGTCGTGTAAGAGTAGTTCAGGTTGAGTTCCGTGAACATGAAAAAAACACAGCATTTTATAAAGGATAATTATGGCATTAAAAAGAATTGAAGATTATAATAAAATTCTACCTATTGTAGAATTATACACTTGTGTACAATCAGAAGGTAGCCGTGCTGGTCGTCCTACTGTTGCAGTTCGTACTACAGGTTGTACCCACCGCTGCTACTTTGGTGAAGGTGGTTGGTGTGACTCTTGGTATACAAGTATTCACCCTGAGAAAGGTAAATATACTTTCCAGGATATTATTAATATTTACGACGCTAATCCTGAAATTAAGGAAATGATGTTAACTGGAGGTTCTCCAACTATGCATCCTGCTATTGTAAATGAATTAACACATTTTGCAAATGAAAGGCAAATCATCATCACAATCGAAACAGAAGGGTCTGCTTTCCTCGAAACAGATTATCCTATTGGGCTTATATCTTTCAGCCCTAAATTTAGCAACAGCGTGCCTGTACTTGGGGCTACTACACCTCTTGGGAGTATTGTAGACCAAAAATTCATTGATACTCATAATCGCCTTAGATTAAATAAAGAGTCAATTAAACAATCAATGGTTTACCACTCTGATTACCATATGAAGGTAGTTGTCAACCCAGTTGAAATGCCTGAAACATGGAACGAAATTAGAGCATTTATGGATGAACTAGAAGTACCTAAAGACAAAATTTGGATCATGCCCCCAGGTGATAATCGTGAAGAACTAATTCGAGTTTACCCTATGGTAATTGATTGGTGTACTCAAAATTATTATAACTTCACAGGCCGTGAACACATCATTGCCTTTGATACAAAACGTGAAGTATAATGGCTTACATCATTCTTAAACATACACAAATCCAAGGAACCCCTCGTATTATCATTGTAAATGATAGTGAGGGTATTCCTATGGAGTTTGAATCAGCAGACGCTGCTTTAAAATTAGCCGAGCTATTTCAAGCCAATACTACATCAGGAAATATTTACGAAGTAAAACAATTAAAATGATTCCACATTATTACCTTCAAAACCTACACCAGTTATGGGCTCTTAAAGTACTTGAGATAGCTGGTGTTATTTCTGCTATTTCTCCTTATGGATATAAATTAAGTTATATTGATTTAAATGGGATTAAAGTAGAAAAAGAAAACGAAACCTTTGAATTTCGTTATGGCACACGCGAGTGAAAAAGTAGTTTGTCATGACTGTTTAGGTCCTATGACATTCAAAACAGGTGTCAAAGTAGAGAGGAATAACTTCGGTATTCCTCACTTTGTTTGGATTTGTAAAAAATGTAATAAAAAATGATAGAGTTATATTCGTCTAAAGATATAGACATTAAAACCAAAATTATCGCTCAACAAATCTCCAGAGAACATAAAAACGATGCTACCCCGGTAGTAATGGTTGGAGTACTAAATGGAGCATTTATGTTCTATTCTGATCTAGTTCGCAACATGGAAATTGATGTTGAGTGTGATTTTATTAGAGTTAAATCCTACTCAGGTAAAGAACGAGGTAGTATTCAACTAACTAAAGATGTTGAAACATCAGTTCAAGGTAAACATGTTTATCTAGTAGATGATATTTTTGATTCAGGAGAAACAATGAAATTTTTAGCTAAGTATTTTCATCTAAAAGGGGCTAAGACAATTAACTTAGTTACTTTAGTGAAACGAGCTAAAAATGAATGGAATCCTTTGGACCCCTATAGTCATGTTTATACCTTCAGACATGCGTTTGAGTGCGATAATGAATGGTTAATTGGTTATGGAATGGACTCATCTGGAGGTTATAAAAGAAATTTAAAATCAATCTTTGCTCTGTAAGGAGTATTTTATATATTATAGTTATGGAAAATTTAGAAAACAAGCGTCGTAAAAAATACGACAACATCGAGTGTGTTCAACCCGGTTTTGCTAATGGTGTAGCAGGAGATTTTCCGCTTACCGATGAACAGAAAAAACAAATGGTAGAAGAAGCAGCTGAGCATTTTGGTAAGTTTCTTGATGCCTTAAAATGCGATTGGAGAAATGATCCGAACTCAATGGAAACGCCTCGTCGAGTGGCTAAAGCGTATGTTTACGATCTCTGGAAGGGACGTTATGAGAAGTTTACTGAAATCACTTCTTTCCCCTCAGATGGCTATGATGGCATTATCATTGAACGTAATATACCTCTTACTTCTATGTGTTCTCACCATCATCAAACCATCAATGGGGTTGTACATATCGGCTACATTGCAGGCCAAAGTGGACGAGTTATTGGATTGAGCAAACTAAATCGTATTGTAGAACACTTTGGTCGCCGTGGTGCTATTCAAGAACAACTTACAGCTGCAATTCACCAAGCAGTAGATAAAGTATGTGAAGATAATTTAGGTGTAATTGTAACTGTTGTCGCTACTCACTCTTGTGTATCTTGCCGAGGTGTAAAACATCAAGGAGCAGCTATGGTAACTACTAAAGCATCAGGTGTGTTTATGGATAATGAAAACCAAGCACGTAAAGAATTTTTTGATTCACTAAAAATTAATAATGGGCATGTCTCAATTTAAAGAACTAATTATCATTGAGCTGATTAAAAGCATTGGTATGCTTCGCTCACTTTCAGATCGAGATAGCGATACTCGTAATCCTGAATTTGATTGGGCTGAAGCTACCGCAGAAAGGATTACAAATTTGTTAAATTCACAATATGTACCATTCGTCAGCGAGGTTGAAGAGTTCAACAGCTTAATGAATAAACCAAACAATTATGTACCAACAATTCCAGCCAAAAGTGAATGGGACTTTGTTTACAACTTCGTTTTGGAAGAACTTGAGGAGTATAAACAAGCTTGCGAAAAACAAGACATCGTGGAAGTTCTGGATGCGTTGTGTGACATTGCTTATGTATCCATTGGGAACGGTGCTATGCTTCATGGTCTTAAGGATAAAATTTGGCCCGCCTATATGGAAGTACAGGCATCAAATCTTTCAAAAGCTTGCTCTACACAAGAAGAGGCACAAAAGACTGTTAAAGTACGAGCCCAAGAACAAGGTGAACCTTGTCACTATGAACAGGTTGCTGACAAGTACGTTGTATATCGTAGCAGAGACCGCAAGGTAATGAAATCAATTAATTACTTCAAACCAGATCTGAAGCAATTCTTTAAATAATGAGTTATAAAGCATGTCATGCTCAGCCTATAAAGGATTCTAATAATTATAAGATCCATTTATGGGATGATGAAGGTTACAAAACACTAACTTGGAATTATTACGCTTACGAAGAGTGTGATGACATAGATGCTAATCCTAATATTAGAGGTCTACGTCATGAATCACTCCGTAAGGTAACCAAGTGGTCTAGAGATAATGAAAAACTTCATTTTCATGACATTAAGCCTTATCAAAGGTTCCTAATTGACAAATATGGAACTAATGATGAACCCTCAACTAGCCATAAAGAAATATTCTTTGATATTGAGATTGAAATGGGAGGAGCATTAACTGAGGATTATATCCGAAGTGCTCCTAAACCTGTTACCTCAATTGCTTGGTGGTACAAACAAAAAGATGAATGGGTCATCTTAATTCTAGATCAAAAAGGTGAATTAGAAGAAACTACTGAAGGAAATAGAAAGATTATTCCCTTAAAAAGTGAACAAGAACTTCTAATGAAGTTCCTAGAAGCAATTCGCACTATTAACCCAGACATATTAGTCGGTTATAACAGCGACTACTTCGATATACCTTACCTATATTACCGAATGTGTAATATATTCGATCAAGAGGTAGCTAGTATGTTATCCCCAATAGGATGGGTTAGAGATGAATCACAATGGAATGATCACCGTTGGTTAGATATTGCAGGTCTAGAATCTCTAGACTATATGAAACTGCATAAAAAGTTTAGTTTTAAAGATGAACCATCTTACAAACTCGATTACCTAGGTAAAAAATATGCTAATCTAGAAAAGATTGAATATGATGGAAGTTTGGATCGTTTGTTTAAAGAAGACAAACAAAAGTTTATTGAGTACAACTTTCGAGATGTTGAAATCTTAAAAGCACTAGATGAGAAATTCCAGTACTTACCTTTAACAAAGAACCTAGCCCACAAAGGTAAAATTAGATACTCAGACGTTTATAAAAACAGTTTGATTCATGATGGTGCTATTTCCGCTTACCTATTGTCTCAAGGTATTATTCCACCTGCTAGGGATCGTAATCCTATAACTAAAAAGAATTACGCGGGTGGTTATCTGTTCTGCCCTCAAGCAGGTCTATACAAGTACATGTTTGATGAGGACTTAACTTCACTGTATCCTTCCATCATAATGTCGCTTAATATTGGTAAAGAGACACTTGTTGGACGTATATTGATTCCTGATGAGAAGATAGTAGTAGAAGGGAAAGAAATATTTAATAATCGTTATGGTCTAAATGATTTAAAAGTTATGGACCCTGATAGGATTTTAAATGTTCAAAATTCAAAACGCAAATTAGCTCAAATGAAAGTTAAAGAAGTTATTGACTTAATTGAAACTTCCAACTTATCAATTTCAGCTAATGGGGTTATGTATAGAACAGATTTTGACTCAGTACTAAAAACAATTCTAGCGAAATGGTTTGAAGAACGAGTTATTTATAAAAATAAAATGAAAGCCGCTTATAAGGCTGGAAACAAGGCAGATGGGGAGAAATTTCACCTAATGCAACATACAATGAAAATTTTGCTAAATAGTTTGTATGGTGCAACTGCTCTTGGTAGTTTTAGATATGGTAATGTAATTTTAAGTGAGAGTATTACTTTGACTGGTCAACGTATTATTCAAGAATCAGCTTTGTTTGCTAACACACACATGAACAAAGTACTAAAAGGAGAAATTCAATTGTAATGGAACATAAAATCTCAAAACAATCAATTCGTGCAGGTGTCACTATCTTCAGTGCTGGTGAAAAACTTGACAAGGATACTGTAATTAATAAATCTGAAAAATGGTCAGATAAAGAAATAACCTTCTTTAAGAAAATGCTTAAACAAGGAGGACGTTTTAGTATCAAAGGAGAAAAATTCTATATTACAGTCCCAGAACAAATCTTTAACCAAAAAGGTGAAGTTGAGGGTGTAATGCATAATGAAGAAGAAGACAACGCTTGATTTGCATGGAATTAAACATGCTGATGTTGAAGATAAGTTAATTGACTTTTTCTTCTGGCAAGGCTTTGACCATAAAGGAGTAAACATTATAACAGGCAACTCACAAAAAATGCAAGAATTAGTTATGGATTTCCTTGATCAATACGACTTTAAGTATTATATTTCATCTCACAATTTAGGAGAAATAGTAGTAGTAGAATGATACAATTAGAAAATACACCTTGGTTTATCTGTAAAAAAGAAGACAAGAACTTTTGTGCCTATGTTGATACAGACTCTAACTATTATAATGCTGAACCTTTGCTTAGGCACCTCTATCCTAATTTTGATGAGATGGATGAGGAAGAAAGAGATAATAAACTCGAAGAAATCGCCCTCAAATATCAAGACCTAATTACAAATTATTACACTACATTAGCTCAAGAAGCATTTAATGTTCCTGAACATCGTTTTGAAATGAAAACTGAATGTATTATCCGTTCAGCTTACTTTAGAAGTACAAGACGATATGCTCAATGGATTACTAAAAAAGAAGGTGTAATTAAAAACGAGCTAGATATTAAAGGTCTAGAGTTTATGAAAGCTAACTTTCCTCCTATATTTGGGAAGTTCTTTAATTCAATCCTAGAAAAAGCACTTAAAGGAGCTAAACAAACTGAAATTGATGATTTGCTCTTAAAGTTTAGGGAGCATGTAATGTCAAAAGATCTAGACTTAACTGTACTAGGTAATCCAACTTCAGTTAAAACACTAGACAAATATATTGCTCGTAAACCTAAACCAGGTGAAATGTTTTCAGTTATAGCTCAAGGAGCACCAGCTGCAATTAAAGCAGCTGTTAAATATAATGATTTACTTACATTTTGGGGCTTAGATAAAAAACACTCTAGAATTGTACAGGGTGATAAAGTAAAATGGATTTACCTAAAAAATAACCCATACAAAATTGAAGCACTTGCTTTCTTAGATTTTGACATGCCAGATAAGATTCGTACCTTATTAGAAGAATATGCTGATAAAAACCGATCATTTGAGTCAATTTTGGAATCTAAACTTGAAGGATTTTACCATGACCTGGGTTGGTCATTAAATTTAAACCCATATCGAAACCTATTTTTTAGTTTCTAGTTATGATTAATAAAAGCGAATTACAGAGAATTATCTCTAAATATTCCTTAAATGGAATGATTGAGTCTGTCAAATGGACTACTCAAAATAAGCAATTAAACATTAAGTTTAATGCTCCTACTAAAGACATGATTGGTGAGGTAATTCATACTGATTTTGATCTTGCAGATAGTGAGATTGCTGTTTATGATACTCCTCAACTTGATAAGCTACTAGCCATTACTTCAGGTGATCTAGATTTACAATTAGAAAAAATAGGTAAAGTATTTACTCGTTTAGTTATTGGTGATGTAAATTATACTTTAAGTTATACTTTATCTGACCTAATGTTGATTCAAGAACCAGGTACAGTTAAAGATCCAAACAACTATACAGTTGAATGTACTTTAGAATCAGATGCTATCTCAGCCATTATTAGAGCTAAAAATGCCCTACAAAGTGAACTAGTATCATTTGTTGTAGGTAGAAATTTTGATAATGAACAAGTACTTACTTTAGTATTTGGAGATGCTTCATCCCATACAAATAAAATTGAATACATCATTCCCGGCACTACAATTGAGGAAGATGTATTGGATTTTAAAGTTCCATTCAATTCTGAAATGCTTAAGACAGTTCTCTCTAACAATAAAGATGCTGATGAGGCTTATATGAGTCTAAACACTCAAGGCCTACTCAAATTAGTATTTAAAGGAGAGAATTGGACTAGTACTTACTACATGGTAAGGAAAGCAGATCAGTAATATTTATAATATGACCTATAGGGCACCTTCGGTTATCTTCGGAAACCAAATTTTATTTATTGTTTAACCATAAATCTAAGGATTATGAATACATTTATTACAGAGAGACATCTCTCACCATTTGATCTGTTATTTAAGGATTTTTTCAGATCAGAATTAAATTTCCAACCAGCCATTGAGGCTAAAATCCCCCACCCAGTAGATATTTACGAGAACAAAGACGGCTTGCACTTTGAAGTTGCATGTACTGGTCTTGAAAAAAACGATATTGAAATCAATATCGAAGGAGATGTTCTTAGAATATCTTACAACAAACATGAAGACGATAAGTGTTGTGATGTAAATGACTGTAATTACCTACATAAGGGTATAGCACGTCGTTCTTTCAATTTAGGTTATAAAGTGGCATCTAAATTTAATCTTCTAGGGGCTGACGCTGAAATGAAAAATGGTCTATTGAAAATTTCAATTCCATTTGCTGTAGAAGCTAAACCTAAAGCTTTGAAGATTAAATAAGTTTTGTTATATTAATAGGTGCCCTTATAGGTTATTATAAAATATTGTTATGAATAAAAAAGCTAAAAAAACATATACTCGATATCTTAAAGATCCTGTATTAGAACCTTACTACCTCCAACTAGATGATTATGGATATGTACTCCATAAAGGAATTGTAGCTGGAGAAAGTGGTAATGACTATTCTCAGGTTGTAGGATACTATAATACTTTATCTGCTGCTCTTAGAGCAATAGCTAAAAATGATTCTATGAGTAAAAGTTATGACTCAATTCAAGCTTATATTGACAATTATGAGTCTGTTATTAATAAATTAAACCAAGCATACAACATATGATTGAAGCTCTATTTAACGCTGTTATTGTACAGCCTGTAGAACTAGAAGAAACAATGTACGGAAACATTGTTGTTCCTGATCTAGGAAATGAAAAAAATAAAACCGGTAAAGTAATTTCAGTAGGTCCTGGAGTTCTATCTTATGATGGTACTTTGCTTCCTACTGTTTTGAAACCAGGTGATGTAGTAGTTCTTCCTACTATGACCTTTACTCGTTTTGAGTACAAAGGAGAAGAATATTTAATTGGTCGTGAAAATGACATTTTAGCTAAAATTATACAAGAATGAGTAAGGTAATTGAATTTGGTCCTGAAGCACGCAAACAGCTAGTTTCAGGTATTGATAAACTAGCAGATGCTGTAGTAGCAACACTTGGCCCTAATGGTCGTAACGTAGTAATCGTTAACGAAATGGGTCAGGTACAGTCAACTAAAGATGGTGTAACTGTAGCTAAATCTATTTCTCTATCAAATAATGTAGAAGAAGTAGGTGTTAAAATGGTAAAACAAGCCGCCATTAAAACTGCTGATGTTGCTGGTGATGGTACAACCACATCTACTCTATTGGCTCGTGAGATGGTTAAAGCTGGTCTAAACCACTTGAATAACGGAGCAAATGCAGTTGAAATTAAGCGTGGTATTGATGCTGCTGTAAAGCAAGTAACTGAAGAATTACGTCTCAATATCAAAGAAGAAATTTCAAGTGAAGAACAACTTGAACAAATTGCTACTATTTCAGCAAACAATGACTCTGAAATTGGTAAATTGATTTCAACCGCTTTAAATAAAGTAGGTCGTGAGGGAGTTGTTTCAATTGAAGAATCAAATTCAGGTGAAACTTATCTTGAAACAGTAGAAGGTATGCAATTTGATCGTGGTTACAAGTCACACTACTTTGTAACTGACAATTCAACAATGTCTACTTATCTTGATAATCCATTTATCTTGATTGCAGAAAAACGTTTTACAAACGTTAAAGATTTACTTCCTATTCTAGAGGGAGTATCTAACCAAAACCGTCCACTATTATTGATTGCTGAAGACATTGAAGGTGAAGCACTCGCTACACTGATTGTGAATAAGGCACGAGGTACAATTAAAGTTGCAGCTGTTAAAGCTCCTGACTTTGGTGATCGTCGTAAATTGATTTTAGAGGACATTGCAGTTTTAACTGGTGGTCAAGTATTTAGTACCGATAAGGGTATGCGCCTTGACAAGTTCAGTTGGGACTGGTTTGGTTCAGCTCGTAGTGTAACAATAACAAAAGATCAAACAACCATTATAGATGGAAGAGGAGAATCTGAATCAATACAAGCACGTATTGAAGAACTTCAACAACAAATCGAAAAAGCAAAGACCCCTTTCGAACAAGAAAAACTTCAAGAAAGGCTCGCGAAATTTGTCGGAGGAGTAGCTATCGTTCATGTTGGTGGAAACACTGAAACAGAAATCAAAGAAAAGAAAGACCGTGTAGAAGATGCCTTGTACGCAACTAAAGCCGCTATTGAAGAAGGTATTGTACCTGGTGGTGGTGCTGCTTTAATTTATGCTCGTGAAGCAATTGATCGCTCAAATATTGGAGCCGAAATTGTTTGGAAAGCATGTGGTAAACCATTTGAACAAATTCTTGTCAATGCTGGCTTTGATTCAATTGAAGCCCAAATGATTGGACTTAATCTAGACCCAGTTAATAACTGGTTAGGTTATGACCTTAAAAGTGGAGTAGTTGTAAGCATGAAAGAAGCAGGTATTATTGACCCAGCTAAAGTAACTCGAACTGCACTTGAAAACGCAGCTTCAGTAGCAGGTACAGTATTGCTTACCGAATGTGTTGTAGTTGACAATCCAGAGGATAAGAAAGAATCTGATCCAATGGCTGGAATGGGAGGCATGTTCTAATGGAAACTAAGCAAGTAGAAAAAAATATTCTAATCGCTGAGAGAGTTCCACCTGGTGACAGGTGGAAACTCCTCAACGGTGAAAAAATTTATGACTCATTAACTGAGGTCTTAAATGCCTACTATCAAGCATCAAATTCAAAACCTACAGCATTTAGGCTTGAGCCATTAAAAAGTAAATTATATCTTATCACTACTGAGGAAATAGAAATTCCAAAAGCGGAACCTAAGAAATATGACTTATATGGTGACTTCGAATAAAGAACATACTCTATTAGTTGAAAAATATCGTAGTAAAATACTAGATGAGTATGTAGGTAATGAGAATATTAAGGCAACTATATCAAAATATTTATCACAGAACGATATACAAAACCTAATATTCTATGGACCAGCTGGAACTGGCAAAACTACTCTTGCTAAGCTCATTGTCAATAACCTTGATTGTGACTATCTTTACATCAATGCCTCAGACGAAAGAGGAATTGAAACAATTAGGGATAAAGTCCAAGGGTTTGCTTCAACAGCTTCGTTCAAGCCTCTTAAAGTAGTTATTCTAGATGAGGCTGATTTCTTAACAATTCAGGCTCAAGCATCACTTCGTAACGTAATTGAAACATTTTCTCGTACTACCAGGTTTATCTTAACCTGTAATTATGTAGAACGTATTATTGATCCTTTACAATCACGTTGTCAGGTACTTAAGATTGTACCTCCTTCAATGAAAGAAGTAGCTGCTCACGTAGCAGGTATTTTAGAAAAAGAAAATATTGAATGGAGTAAAGAAACATTAGGACCTATTGTTAAACAATACTATCCTGATATTCGTAAAATCTTAGGTACAGCTCAATTATCAACCATTGATAATAAACTAGTTCTAGACAAGTCAATACTTGTATCAAACAACTACATTGAGCAAGTAATAAACGAGCTTAAAACGACTCGAAACTGGAAAACCATTCGCCAGATAATAGCTGATTCTAATATTAATGATTATGATGAGTTATTTAAAGCCCTTTATGAGAATGCCTCATCATATGCTGAAGGAAATGAAGGAATGGTAACTATTATTATTGAAGAATATCAATATCATTCTAACTTTAGAATTGATAAAGAAATCAATATTATGGCTTGCATTGCTAAAATTATTCAAGTACTGTGAACTATCAGGTTATAAATGCTAATAATAAGTTATTTAAGGTAGTTAGAATTATTAGAGATAATAAACAATGGGATTTAGATACATTACGACAACTTTGGCATTGCACACATACCTTCAGAAAAGAAGGAGCTATATATTTTGTGCGGGAGATAGAAGACGTAGAATATGAAAACATTCCTTAAATACACTATCACTTGGATATCAGGAAATCTTTCCATACCTTTCTGGATGGTAGGACACGTCCATTTGACAATGAATATCTATGAAGACATTTATGAAATACTAGCTTCATTTGGTATGAATATAATAGTGGCCATTGGTTTCTATATTGATTGGTTAAAACATAAAAAAGAAAACTCATGAATCAAAATCAAGATCTTAAATTAAACATTGATCTAAAAAACACAGAAAAAGTAGAAACACCAGATGGTAACTATGTAGTTGCTGAAGGTATCATTTTGCGTAAAGCATCACGCTTTGCAGTAGGTACTGCACAAGATGCACTTATTCCGATTCCTGTGTTTTATGATGTCAAAACAGGTGCTATCTTGAAGGAAACACTTCCTCAGGAACTTCAAGACGAATATGACACTGTTTGATTGGTTAGAAGAAATCACAACTAAAAAGACTCCTCCTGGAGACTTCAGCGAAGAGTCATGGGACTCATTCAATTCTTATATGGTTAATAGATATTTATCTATGGATATAAATTACATAGACATTGTAAATTATGTTCAAAAAATAAATCCACAGAATAAAAAACAAATTTATACCATTTACAGAGAAATGATCCCAAAGAAAAAGGTTTGGCTAAAGTATGTCAAGCCAAGTAAAAAACAAAGACCACAAAGTGTTGCAGAATATATAGCAAAATATTATGAATGTAGTTTAGGTGAAGCCGATCATTACATTGATATAATCAGAGAACCAGGTGTTCGAAGTATTTTGTGGCAAATGGGAATCGATCAAAAAGAACAAGATAAATTAGTTAAAACTCTCTAAAATGGAAGAACAAGTAGGTTATAATAAATCAGTTACAGATTTTGAAAAAACATATCCTGAACTAGCTTATGAATTTCAACAAATTCAAAAAGAACAATACGAATTGTTTGCTAGTAAGATGATGGATTATGGTCTTCAAAATATTGCTTTAGGTTCAACACTTGAAAATCAAGATGATATTAATCTTTCAATTACAGGAATTTGGCTTCGTTGTAATGATAAAATCAATCGCCTTAAAAACATCCTAAAACGTGGTGGTAAAACCTATGTAGCTGGAGAAGCAGCGATTGATAGTTTTATTGATATCTCAAACTACGGAATTATTGCCCAGTTGGTTTTAAGAGGCAAATGGAAATAAAATAGATGATCAGCTTTATAATTCCTACTATTTATAAATCACCTAGACTCATCCAACTACTTCAGGACTTGAATGGTTGTGATTATGTTAGTGAAATTTTAGTTGTAGAGGATACCCATAGCAATGGGATGTTAGATAATATAACTTTAAAAAAAGTTAAAATTCTTCCATTTACTGAAAAAAGATATTGCAATGGAGCTTGGAACTATGGAGTTGAAAAATCATCTAACTATTATTATGCATTATGTAGTGATGATATCAATTTTAATCCTAGGCTTATAATTGATGTTTTAAATTTTTATAAACAACATCCTCAAACTGGTTTTATAGGAATGCATCCTAGTCAATTTGAAACCCAAATTGAACCTTTAGTTTATGGTTTTGAAAGAAAACAAGACATAGAAGCAGTTAATGGTTGGGGTTGTTTAATGTTCAGTCATAAGTTAAATAAAGTAGTTATACCTGATGATCTAAAACATTGGTGTGGTGATAGTTACTGTTTAAATTATAGTAAATTTCCTAATTATAGTTACTTAGGAGAAAAAATTTATACAGAAATGTCTACATCTTTATCTCCTGAGATACTTAAAATTGGAGAACAAGATCAAAAAACTTATATTGAAAAATACTTAAATAAATAGGTTTTGGCTAAAAAGAAAACACCTCTAATTGTTGAGGCAGTAAAAAAATTCACGCCCCCAGACGTTGACCATAGATATCAAAAACAGATATCTTTTAGTCAGTTTTCGGTATTTGAGAGTTGTCCACATAAGTGGGCACTCCAATACCGGGATGGGCATTATACATCTGAAGTTTCAATTCACATGACATTTGGAACTGCAATGCATGAAACTATGCAAAACTATCTAGATGTAATGTATAATGAAAGTGTAGCAGCAGCTGATAGAATTGGTGTAGAAGATTATTTTGAAGAGCGTTTACGAGCTCTTTATAAGGAAGATTATAAGAAAAATAACAATACCCATTTCTCAAATTCAGCTGAATTAGGAGAATTCTTTGAAGACGGAACAGCTATTCTTCAATGGTTTAAAAAACATAGAGGAAAATATTTTGGTAAAAAGAGTTGGTGGTTAGTAGGCATTGAAGTACCTATTTTACTTCCGCCTAATCCGTTCTATAAAAACATACTATATAAGGGATATATCGATGTTGTCTTATATAATGAGGTGCTTAATAAAATAAAAATCATTGATATTAAGACTTCTACTCGCGGATGGAGAGATAAAGAAAAAGCAGACGAGGTTAAAAACGCTCAAGTTATTCTCTATAAAAAATTCTTCTCAGAACAATTTAACTTCCCAGTTGAAAATATTGATGTAGAATATTTTATTGTAAAGAGAAAATTACATGGTAATCCTGATTTTCCTGATCCAAGAGTACAAATTCATGTACCTGCCTCTGGTAAAATTAAATTAAATAAAGCCACTAAACGTTTCGAGGAATTCATTGAAATGGCTTTTGATAAAGAAGGAAAACATAGAGAAGGTCCTATGCTAAAAAATCCTTCAAAACAAAACTGTCAATATTGTCCTTTCAAAGATAGAAAAGATTTATGTGACAGAAACGTATCTTAGTATATTTTGAGATATTTATATATGACAATATAAAAACAATGTTATGAGCAAAAAGGATATGACACTTACGAGTGTAAAAATACAAACCGATTTGTTTGATGAATTTAAAGTTTCTTGTGTAAGGCATAAATTCTCGTTCCAAAAGCTTGCAGACCGAGCAATTCATTTATATCTTACTGATGATAATTTCAGAAAACAAATACACAACCACAACGATTTAGATATTTAATAATTTATGAAAGAAGGTTATATTCCAAAGGATCAAAGGAAAAAAATTCTTTTGATGTGTGATGATATTAGAATGCCATCTGGTATCGGAACAGTAGGAAAAGAAGTAGTAATTGGTACAGCCCATAGATACAATTGGGTAAACATAGGAGGAGCTATTAAACATCCAGATGCTGGAAAACGTTTAGACTTAAGCCCAGACACTAATACTAACGCTGGTATTGATGATGCAAGCGTAATTATGTATCCTATTAATGGTTATGGTGATGCTACTCTTTTGAGAAACATTATCAGCATTGAAAAACCAGATGCTATTTTCTTAATTACTGACCCACGTTACTGGGCTTGGTTGTTTTCTATTGAAAATGAAATCCGTAAAACTATTCCTATCATTTACTTAAACATTTGGGATGACTACCCAGCACCAATGTATAATGAAGCCTTTTATGAGGCATGTGATGCATTGTTTGGGATTTCAAAACAAACAGTTAACATTAATAAACTTGTTTTAGGTGATAAGGCTAAAAATAAGATTATTAAGTATGTTCCTCATGGTCTAAATCCTCAAATATATTTTCCACTTGAAAATAAGGAACAAAATAAAGAATTTCAAGATTTTAAAAAGACTCTATTTAAAGGAAAAGAATATGAATTTGTAGTATTCTTTAATTCTAGAAATATTCGTCGTAAACAAGTTCCAGATACTATTTTAGCTTTTAGACAATTTGTTGAAGAACTAACTCCTCAACAAAGAGAAAAAGTAGCATTAGTACTTCACACTCAACCAATTGATGAGCATGGAACTGATTTATATGCTGTAATTGAAACACTTTGCCCTGAATACTGTAATATTATATTTACTCAAGGTAGATATGGACCTAAAGAAATGAATTACCTGTATAATTTAGCAGATGTTCAGATTCTACTTACCTCAAATGAAGGTTGGGGTCTATCACTTACAGAAGCACTTCTAACAGGCACACCAATTATTGCTAACGTAACAGGTGGAATGCAAGATCAAATGCGTTTTGAATTTGAAGATGGTACTTGGATTGATTTTGATGCTGATTTTCCTTCAAACCATAGAGGTACAATTCGTAAACATGGTAAATGGGCATTCCCAGTCTACCCAACTAACCGTTCAATTCAAGGTTCAGTTCCAACACCTTATATCTTTGATGATAGATGTTCTTGGGAAGATGCGGCTGAATGTATTAAGGAAGTTTATAACTTACCTAAAGAAGAACTTGAAGCTAGAGGTAAAGAAGGTAAAGAGTGGGCTTTGTCTAGTGAAGCTGGATTTACTCAGGAACATCAAGCAAAACGAATTATTGAAGGTATAGATGAATTGTTATCAGTTTGGTCTCCTAGAGAAAAATTTGAGTTCATTAATGCTACCACATACAAAAAACCAGTTCTAAATCATAAATTAATTTACTAATATGAGTAAAAATACGTTTTATATAAGTTGCCCTTTTGATACTTATAGTGGTTATGGGGCCCGTTCTAGAGATTTGATTAAAGCGATTATAGAACTAGATAAATATGATGTTAAACTAATATCACAACGTTGGGGAAACACACCTTGGGGTTTTTGTAAAGACAATCCTGAATGGGCATTTTTAACTAATTACCTATATAAAGCTCCTCAATTAACTGAGCAGCCTGATATTTGGATGCAAATTACAGTTCCAAATGAATTCCAACCAGTTGGTAAATTCAATATTGGATGTACTGCAGGTATGGAAACTACTTTAGTAGATGGTAGTTGGGTTGAAGGAGTAAATAGAATGAATGTTACTTTAGTTTCCTCAGAACACTCAAAACAATCTTTTATTAATTCAACTTTTGAAAAAAAGCATACTAGTGGTCAATCACTAGGTGAAGTTAAAGTTGAAAAACCAATTGAAGTATTGTTTGAAGGCGCTAATACAGACATTTACAAAGTAATTGATTTGCTACCTAAAAATGAATTGTATACTACAATTAATTCTATTCCTGAATCTTTTGCTTACTTGTTTGTAGGACATTGGATGCAAGGAGATTTAGGTCAAGACAGAAAAAATGTAGGTTTATTGATTAAAGCATTTTTTGAAACCTTTAAAAATAAATCTAAAAAACCAGCCCTTATCTTAAAAACTAGCGGTTCAGGTGCTTCTTATATGGACCGAAATGAGATTTTAAAGAAAATAGTTCAAATTAAAAAAACTGTAAACTCAACTAATTTACCTAACATTTACATATTGCATGGTGAATTTACAGATATTGAAATGAGTCAATTATACAATCACTCTAAAGTAAAAGCTATGATTAGCTTAACTAAAGGTGAAGGATTTGGCCGTCCACTACTTGAGTTTAGTTTAACTAAAAAACCAATTATAACTTCAGGATGGTCAGGTCATATGGATTTCCTAGATCCAGAATTTGTAACTTTACTACCTGGTAAATTAGAAAATGTCCATGAGTCAGCAGTTGTACCTAATATGATTTTAAAAGAAAGTCAATGGTTCTCAGTTGATCATGGAGCTGTAGGACTCTACTTAAAAGATGTTTTTGAAAACTATAAAAAGTATACTAATGGTGCAAAGCGTCAAGCATTCAAAAACAAAAATGATTTCAATTGGGATAAAATGAAAGAAAAAGTAAATGAATTATTTACTCAATATATTCCTGAATTACCTAAAAAAGTAGAACTTAAGTTACCTGCTTTAAAGAAAATTGAACTTCCTAAAAAACCAGTAAAAAATGGATAATTTAACTACCTGTGATCGTTGCGGTTCTGATGCTTGTTACGTTCAAGAAGTAAATGAGACTGTAAGACTTCATTTTTGTTATGGCTGTGGTTTCCAAGCCAATAATGTAATGACTCGTGATAGTGAATTTTTAGCCCAACAAATGGAAGTACTTCCTGAGTTGTATAAAGAACTAATGGGTGAAGATGAAAATGGACTTATTTGGATTCCCTCAGCTATAAACATTCCTGATAAAGGAATGGTGTTTGCTGATGGTGCTAATGGTTCAAGTTGGGCTTGGGGTGCTGTAAAAGCAACCCTAATGCCCGAAGATGAAAAAGCTAAATTTAAAGCTAAAGGTAAAGAATATGACTGGAAAATGGATATGACTACTCTAAGACATTTCCCAGAGCGTGAATTTATAGAAGCTTTAACTTACATTGGAGTATTACCTGAATAAATTGTTATATGAAAAAAATATGGTACGCCCCTTATAAATTTGAATCTTATGGGGAAGAAGAAATTAAAGCAGTAGAAGAATCACTCCGTTCAGGATGGTTAGGAGGACAAGGTCCTCGTTCTGTAGAATTTGAAGAAAAAATTGCTAAACGATTTGGAAAAAAGTATGGTGTGTTTGTTAACTCAGGATCATCAGCTTGTCTATTAGCGATTGCGGCTTTGAATCTACCTAAAGGAAGTAAAATTATTACTCCTGCTTGTACATTCTCAACTACATTAGCTCCTATCTTGCAATTAGGTTATCAACCTAAATTTGTAGATGTTGGTTTAAATGATTATGTAGCTGATGTTGATCAAGTAATAGCCGCTATTACTCCTGATGTTAAAGCAATTATGTTGCCTAATTTGATTGGGAATAAACCTGATTGGAAACGTCTAAAACAAGAAATTAAACTGTTAGGTAGAACTGATATTATCTTAATTGAAGACTCAGCTGATACAATTACTGAAACCCCTGAATCAGATGTTGCTACAACTAGTTTCTATGCTTCACATGTTATTACAGCTGGTGGAGTAGGTGGTATGGTAATGTTTAATGATAAAAAACATGTTACTTTAGCGTTACAATACCGTGATTGGGGTCGTTTAGGTGATGATTCTGAAATTATGGATGATCGCTTTAATCATATGGTAGACGGTATTCCTTATGACCATAAATTTCTATATTCAGTTCTAGGATATCATATGAAAGCAAGTGAAATGAATGCTGCCTTTGGTTTAGTTCAACTCCATCGCTTTGAAAAATTTGAGCAAATTCGTAGAGCAAACATTGAACGTTACATTGAAAATCTTCAAGGTGTAGGCGATTTGATTCTACCTGATGATTCAATTAAACCTAACTGGTTAGCTATTCCGCTTCAAACAGAACGTCGTTTTGAATTACTTACTTTCCTAGAAAATAATAATATCCAAACTCGAGTTACATTTGCAGGTAATGTTACACGTCACCCAGCATACAGAGAATTCCTTCAAGATTTTGAGAACGCTGATGCTATTATGAAAAATGGTTTCTTGTTAGGTGCACACCACGGGATGACTATTGAAGATGTAGACTACGTTTGTGATAAAATCAAAGAATTTTTTGCTTAATGAAAGCTGTAATTTTAGGAAATGGATTACTAGGTAGTGAACTAGCCAAGAAAACAGGGTGGGATATTTTATCCCGCTCTGTTGATGGGTTAGATCTAACTGATATAACTACTTGGGGTGATAAATTATTATCCTATGATACTATTATCAATTGTGTAGCTCACACTAACACTTATGACACCAATAAACAACTTCATTGGGATATTAACTATAAAGCAGTTTCAATATTAACAGACTATTGCAAACTCCATTATAAAAAATTAGTTCATATATCAACAGATTATGTATATGCTAATTCATTCAACCCTCAAAATGAAGAAGGAGTTCCAGTCCATCAAGCTACTTATTATGCTTATACTAAGCTATTAGCTGATGCTTATATTGAGTTAAAATCAGATAATTACTTAATTTTAAGGGGTACTCATAAACCTAATCCTTTTCCATATGAAGGAGCTTGGATTAATCACTTAGGTAATTTTGATTATTTAAATGTTATAGCTAAATTATACATTAAATTAATTGAAAAAGATGCTAAAGGTATTTTTAATGTTGGTACTGAATTTAAGAGTATGCATCGTTTAGCTCAACAAACTAGACCAGATGTAGCTCCTATTTATAATACTGATATTAGAGTACCTTTAAATGTAGGTATGGATGTTACAAAATTAAATCAATTTTTATATGAAGATTAGTTATGCTATTTTAACTCATAATGAAGGAGAATATATTGGTAAACTACTTAACTTTTTAGTTAATAATAAGAGAGCTGAGGATGAAATTGTTATTGTAGATGATCATTCAGATGATTCTCTAACTAAAAAATATTTAGAAGATTATAAACCCCATATCAAACTATACTATAGAACTTTTGATGGTGACCATACCCAAAAGAATTACCTTAATAGTTTATGTACTGGAGATTATATTTTACAATTGGACGCTGATGAATTAATTAGTAAAGAATTTATTAATGTTTTACCTGATTTATTAGAAGGTAATTCTGAAGTAGATTTATTTATTGTACCTAGAATCAATACAGTAGAGGGATTAACTCAAGAATGGATTACTAAATGGAGATGGAATGTTAATGAAAAGGGATGGATTAATTTTCCAGACTGGCAGATGCGTCTTTATAGAAACTGTGATTGGGTAAAATGGGATGGTTTACTTCATAGTAAAATTGAAGGACATAAAACATATTTACATTTGCCTCCTGAAGAATTATTTTGTATATTACACCCAAAACAATTAGATCGTCAAATTGCTCAAAACAATTTATACGATAAAATTGAACAAACCGGAAGAAGTAAATACAAAGTATGAACCTAATCTTATCCCCAGCTGGTGATAACTCTTTCCATTCAGAATGGATACAAGGTAGTCCTAACTTTGATTTAGTTCTTCTTTATTATGGAGATAATTTAGAGAAAGCAGAATCATATTTAAAAGATACTCCTTATGTTTATGCTTCAAAAGGATTCAAATGGTGGTTAATTAAAGCTTTTATTGAAGATAATCTAGAATGGATTTCTCAATATGAGTATATTTGGTTCCCAGATGATGACTTAAAAATCACTACTGAGGATATAAATAAATTATTTGAGGTAGCTAAAGAATATGACTTATATATTGCTCAACCTGCTCTTTTAGGATATGCTTCTCACCAAATAACTTTACCACAAGAAAATTCTTTATTACGTTATACCAACTTTGTTGAAGTAATGGCTCCTATAATGAATTTAGAAACCGCACTTAAACTAAAAGAAACGTTTGACGTAAATTATTCTTCTTGGGGGTTAGATGGATTATGGCCTCATTTACTAGGTAATCCTACAGATAAAGTAGCCATAATAGATTCCATTAAAATGATCCATACCAAACCTCCAGGTAACCCTGCTTTATACTCTAAAATACCTCATTCCTTAGAACATGACGTCCAGTTAGCTTTTGATAAATTTGCTCCTGGTTTTAATGCACCTCACAAAGAATATAATAAAATACCCTTATGAGAAAATACCTTCCAACATTAAGCGAATTAGTTGACCGCTTATCAATTGTACAACTTAAAGAAGTATTCATTCCAGAATTTAAAGACACATACGCTCAAGAAATTGCTGACATTACTCATGATATTCAAGTATTACTTGATGAGCAAGATGGTAAAATTACAGCTGAAACAATCCGTGCTATAGTGGTTTTATCTCAAATGAATCTTCATATATGGCATAATGAATCTAATTACCGTAAGGGTATTAAAGACGGTAATAATCTGGAATTAACACATGGTCTAAATGGCATCCGTAATACAGCTAAAAATAAAATTCAAGAGGTTGTAGGTGGTCGTAAAGACTATAAGATTGATTGTTTAGCAGCAGACTTTAAAGATTGGGAAATTAGTTGGTAATATGAAATACGAATTTAGCAAAACACTACCTGAGGTTGTTATTGTTCAACCTGATGTTCACTATGATTATAGAGGTGAATATATTGAAACTTGGAATAAAGAACACTACAAAGTATTTGGAGGTGGTAAAATCGAATTTAAACAAGACGATATCAGTACTTCAGTAAAACATACTTTAAGAGGTTTACATGGTGACTTTGAAACCTGGAAATTGGTCCAATGTTTATACGGTTCACTACTTCAGGTAGTAGTAGATATGAGACCAGGTAGTTCAAATTATCTTAAGTACGATATGTTTTCTATTAATGATAAAAATAGAAATCAAATTTTAGTTCCTCCTGGTTTTGCTAATGGTCATTTAGTAATGAGTGAGTTTGGAATTTTTTCTTACAAACAGTCTACTTTATATCAAGGAGCTAAAGCACAATTTACAGTTAGATGGGATGATCCTAAAGTTAATATTCCTTGGCCTATTAATAATCCTATTCTATCTTTGAGGGATTCACAAGCAAATTATCTATGACTATATTAATTACTGGAGCTGCAGGTTATATTGGATCGGTTTTAATTGACCACCTGTTTGATAAACATGATACTATGTTTAATAAGATTATCGCTGTAGATAATCTAATGTATAAACAAACATCTTTAACTCAATACTGTCACCGAGATGGGTTTGAGTTTCATAAATTAGATGTTCGTGATTATGATAAAATGCTGCCTCTAGTAGAACAAGCTGATGTTATTATTCCTTTAGCTTGCATTGTAGGTATGCCTGCTTGTAAAAAATATCCTGAACTAACAGTAGCAACTAACCAGGAAGCAGTTCAATGGTTAACTAAAATAACTCGTCCTGATCAAAAAATTATATTCCCAACTACAAATAGTGGTTATGGAATTGGTCAAGATGGTATTTACTGTACTGAGGAAACACCCCTAAATCCAATTTCACTTTATGGTGTAACTAAAACTGAAGCTGAAAAATCATTATTAGCTAATGGTAATGCTGTTACTTTAAGATTAGCTACAGTATTTGGTATGTCTCCTAGAATGCGTTTGGATTTATTAGTAAATGATTTCACTTATAAAGCCTATAAAGATAAATACATTGTATTGTTTGAATCTCATTTCAAACGTAATTTTATCCATATTAGAGATATTGCTTACACCTTTATATTTGCTATTAAAAACTTTGAATTGATGAAGGGTCAAGCATATAATGTAGGATTATCTTCAGCCAACATCAGTAAAAAAGAATTATGTGAGTCTATTAAAACATTTATTCCTGACTTTTATATAGCTGAAAGTGAAATTAATGAAGACCCAGACAAACGAAATTACATTGTAAGTAATGAAAAATTAGAGTCTTTAGGTTGGTATCCTAAATTCACATTAGAAGAGGGTATTAGTGAATTACTTAAAGCATATCCTATAATTGAAAACTCAAATAACAATTTTACAAACCTATAATCATGACTGAATCAGTTCAATACCTTTTTGGAAGGTGCATCAATTTTACTTTATCAGAAACTCCTAGAGATAGTGATTGGCATTTAATGACCTTGTTTTCTTTAGTATTACAAAACAAAAGTAAAAATATCCTAGAGTTAGGTGTTCGTTATGGTGATACAACTGAGCCTATGATTTCAGCTGCTTCATTAGTAGGAGGTAAAATTACTTGTGTAGATATTGAACAAACACTTTGGTCATGCCCTGATGATTTAAAAGATATTTATACATTTGTAAAGTCTGATGCTATTAAATTTTTAGAGGAAGCAGTAGAAAGAAAAGAATATTATGATTTCATTTACATTGATGACTGGCATACTTATCCTCATGTTAAACGAGAACTAGAATTAGTTGATCATCTTTCAGATGAAAAAACTATTATTGTACTTCATGATTTGATGGGTAGTAATTGTGCCCCTAACTATTACAATCCAATTACAGCTAGAGGTACTGAATGGGATGAAGGAGGTCCTTTTAGAGCTGTAGATGAACTAGATAAAACCAAATGGGAATGGATGACTATTCCAGTCAATAACGGTTTAACATTACTTAGAAAACGTTCTAAAGTACTTGATTTTTAATGAACATTATAGTCACAGGAGCAAGTGGTTTTGTAGGTAGGCATTTAGTACCTACATTAGAGGAACAAGGACATACAGTTTATGTTCTTAATTCTTCTAATTATACTGATATTTGGTTTCTAAAAGATATTGACTATGTTATTCATTTAGCTGTAAAGACAGCAGCTGGAGGTTATTGCCAAACACACCCTGGTGAACAGTATTTAAGTAATACTAGTATCAATACAGATATGTTGTTTGCTTGGAAAAATAAATATCCTCAAGCTAAAATGATAACATTTGGTTCATCTTGCGGTTATGATAAAAATGTAATTAAAACTGAAGATAATTATCTTAAAGGTGAACCAGAACCAGGTTATGAGGTTTATGGAACAATAAAGCGTAGTTTACTTGTTGGTTTAAAAGCATTAAAACAAGAATACGGAATGAACTATAGTTATTTGATTCCATCTGTATTTTATGGTCCTGAATATGATTTGCATGATAAGCACTTTATTTTTGACCTGATTAGAAAAATTGTAAATGCTAAAAATGGAGGTGATAAAGTAGTTCTTTGGGGAAATGGAGAACAAACTCGTGAACTCATTTATATTAAAGATGCAATTAATATCATAATTCAAGCTTTAGCTTGGAATAAAGAAATAGTTAACTTATCTTCAGGTCAAGAACATTCTATAAGAGAATATGCTGAACTGATTTGTGATATTGTAAATTATGATTTTAATTTAATTGAATGGGATACAACAGCGTTTGTAGGTTCACCTAGTAAAAAATTAATTAATACTCATTTACAAGACTTTAAATTTACTCCTTTAGCTGAAGGACTTATTGAAACAATAAAATATTATGAAACTAGGAGTAGTAGTAGTAAACAGAAATGATGGTTATAAAGACTATGAACGTGGTATAATTCACTTTAAATCAATGCTAGAAGCATTTGATGAAGTAACTTATATTGACTGGAATTCTCCTGAAGGATCATTTTTATGGGAAATACAAGATGAATTACCTAAAACAGGTAAATTAAAACATTTTATAATCCCTCCTGAGATTGTATCTCAGATTATTGAAGATCCAAAAGCACAACAATGTAATGAGACTATAAGTCGCAATATTGGTATTCGTAGAAGTGAAGCAGATTGGATTGTTTCTACTAATATTGATATTATTGCTCCTAAAAGAGAAGATATGCTCAATTTAATTGAGCAACTAGATAAAAATACATTTTATACTATTTCTAGAAGAGAAGCTCCTAAAGACATAGTATACAAATATGGTCATAAAAAATGGAAAGAACTCCAAGAAGGACTATATAATACAGTTCCTGAAAGACATTTCCCAGCTATGGTTTCTCCAGGCGATAAGTATAGTTTAATTAATTGTTGTGGAGACTTTCAAATGGCTCATAGAGATATTTGGCATAAAATTAAAGGATTTGAAGAGTCAATGCTTTATGCTTGTTTTGCTGATAGTAATGTTCAGAAAAAAGCAGTATTAAATGGATATAATTTAAAAGATATTTACAATCCTCCTTTATTTCATATTGAACATGGAGCTTATTTCACTAAAGAAGATGGTACCCGTGTCTCAGATCCAAACCATAAAGGTGCTTATACAGGTGATACTAAAGCCTATAATAATGTATGGAATTATGTTGAGTATTTTACTCAAACCAAAAATGAAGATAGTTGGGGACTAGGTCCTATTGAAATTGAATTTGAAAGAATCTAATGAACATTTTAGTTATAGGAGAATCTTGTATTGACAAGTTTATCTATGGTGAAGTGAATCGTTTATCACCTGAAGCCCCTGTACCTGTATTTTCCCCAATTGAAACCACTCAAAACCCAGGTATGGCTGGTAATGTGGTAGCTAATTTAAAAGCTTTAGAAACTAATTCTAAGTTAATTCATTTAGCACAAGAAGAAAGCATTTATAAAACACGTTATGTTGATATAAAAACTAACCACATGTTTATAAGAGTAGATGAAGGAGAAAATAATGTTACTCCTTTTAAATGGACTCCACTTATGGATGTTCATTTAGGTCAAGCTGATATTGTTGTGGTAAGTGATTATAATAAAGGATTCTTAAGTAATACTCATTTACAAACTATAGCTAAAAAATCTAAATTGTCTATTTTAGATAGTAAAAGAAAACTAGATAATAATATTATTAAAGATTTTACTTTTGTAAAACTTAATGAATCAGAACATAAAAATAACCCAGATTTATCTCATCCTGGGTTAATTATAACTTTAGGTTCTAGAGGTGCTTGGTATAAAGGTAAAGTAATCCCTCAATCTAATCCTCAACAAACCATAGATGTTTCAGGAGCTGGGGATACATTTGTAGCTGCTTTTATTTTAAATTATTTTAAATCTAAAGACATAGAAAATGCTATAACACATGCCAACATGGCAGCGGGTAAAGTAGTTACAAAACGTGGAGTAGTAACTCCTTAATTTTTATATTTATAGTTATGGAACAAAAAGTTAAACTTGAATTTCCACTCCAAGTAGAAATCAAATATGATGAAACAGAGGAGCTAATGCTCTTGGCTTCTCAAGATGAATTTGTTACATTCATGTTTAAGAACGCAATAGCAGCCATTAAGCAAGCTATTCGTAAAAATAAAAGTGAATGTGTAATATTTGATATTTTAAACTACAATTTAAAAGTGGCTATTAAAAAAGAACATTACAAAACATTCCTAAATAAAGCTATCAGACATTATGAGGCTTTAGAAGACTATGCTCAATGTAGTGAATTAGTTACCTTAAAATCTAGACTATGATTACATATTGTTATTACTATATTAAAAATGATCCTAATAAAGAGATATTAGGTAAAGCTTTAACCACATCAAGACTAGCTGCCGCTAAAGAATTTGCTGCTCAAAAATGTTTACCACTTAAAACGTTTCTCACAATCTGGGCTATAGGTAAGAAAAAAGTATTTTAATGGAACCAAAGAAGGACTTTAAAAAATTCTTCCAAAAAATGTTTGACACCCCAGTTGAAATACATGGGGTGGTTTTAACTCCTGAAGAATTAGATAGGCAAAATTTTACTATATTTGTAAACAACTATAAAAAAGCTGTATTCCGTTCTCAAGAAGTTCAAGAAAAATTTGGTTTAGATCTTTGGAATTGGGAAGACATGTTTGCTAAGTCTTTAGAAGGTATTATCAATTATGCCTTTACTCCTGAATCAGTTGAAGTAATTCTTTGGTATGTGTATGAACATTCACTAGCTGAGGACGAAGGTGATTTTGTTGTAACATTTGGAGAAGATGATTATATCATAAAAACAGCTGATGACTTGTATGATTTAGTTTTGCTTCTAGAAGAAGAATAGTTATATTTAGGTCTTAGAAATAAAGGTTATATGTATGAATCAAATTGAAACAATGGCTGTAGAATGCATTTCATGTGGAACTGAAATCCACCCAAAACGCTTAGAAATTCTCCCTAATACTAAACATTGTGTACAATGCTCAGACACTGGTCGTAAACGTGGAGTAACAGTACAACGTGGTGAGGGAGACCATTCTTACACTGATGTTGTGATTATGGAAGAAAAACAATTTATCCAATACATTATCAAAGATAAATCAAGTAAAAAAAGTTCAAGTAAAGCTGAATTCCAAAACTTTGATGAGGATAAAGATACACCAGATATTACTGACTTAAACATTACAGATATTGGATAATGCCTTTACCTAAACCACTCAGTAAGGAACAAATTTTATCAGCGATGGCGGTTACCAAAAGTAATCGCTCAGCTGCTCGTTACCTTAACTGCAGTTACCATCACTATAAACGATACGCTAAACTTTATAAGGATGAGGCAACAGGTGAAACATTATTTAAAAAACACCTAAACCAAGCAGGTAAAGGTATTCCTAAATTCTTACCTAACACAGGTAAAACTCCTCCACTTAAGGACCTAATTAATGGAATTATTCCTATGACTAATTTTAATCCTGATAAGGTTAAAAAACGTCTATTTGATGAAGGGTACTTAACTGAGGAATGTGCTATATGTGGTTTTAATGAGCGTAGGATAACTGATTATAAAATACCACTTCTACTTCATTTTAAGGATAAAAACACTAAAAATTATAGGTTAGAAAATATTGAGGTACTTTGTTACAACCATTACTTTCTAACTGTAACTGATATCTTTAACCAAAATGATATCACCCAAATTGAAACCTCAGTTCCTAAAAATAATACAACTGAACATGTTAATTGGGAATTAGATGATTATCAACTTGAACGTCTAAAAGAATTAGGGTTATATGAGCCACCTAAGGATGATGATTTAGACCTAATTTCAAGGATATGAAAAGTAAAAAACATGATAAGATAACTAAAGATTATCAAAAAACAAAAGCAAAACATCTTGAAAAACTTGCCGATGATATTTTGGCTAACCAAGAAAAGTTTGATAAATTTAAGGAAAAGAAAGGTACAGGTAAATTTTTAGACTTGTTTTAACTTAAACCAAAGGTTATGTTTTATACTTACAACCGCAAAAATCTCGAACTTAAACGATTCGGGTTTAAACATTATTCAATTTTAGCTCTTATTCTATTTTTAACCTATACAGCAGGTCGTTTTATTCAGGTTAATCATCTTACTCTATATGAGAAAGAATTTATCGTTTACATGGATCGGAATTACTTTAGTCAAGATGCTTTAGTTGAGGCCCTTAAAGATAAACATTTAAAATTCCCCCACATTGTTTTAGCCCAAGCAACACTGGAGACAGGTGGTTTTAGGTCTAAAGTATTCAAACAGAATCATAACCTGTTTGGAATGAAGCAATCACACCGTCGTCCTACAACTTGTCAAGGTACTAAAAATGGCCATGCATATTATGATCACTGGGAATCATCAGTTGAGGATTATGGTTACTATCAGGCAACAACTGGGTTAGTTAAAGCACGAACTGATCAACAATACTATAACCTACTATCACAAATGGGTTACGCTGAAGATCCTAATTATATTATAAAAGTTAGAAAATTAGCCGAAGAACTTAAGCACAAATTTTAACATATGTATAACTGCTCAGTTATTACTAATGTTAATTTGTTCTTTAAATGGCCAAAATTAAATCTCAAACTACAACCTCGTTTCAAGAAAAACCAACTGTATCTCGTCCTGGTGTTCATGCTAAAACTAAAACATCTAGCCTTAAAACAAGTAAAAACTATAAAAAGGCCTACAGAGGGCAAGGTAAATAAGATGGCACAGTCAGAGAAAAAACGAGTTGAAGGTAAAAAACCTCTAAACAGAAGTACTAAAGTTAAATTTGGAAAACGTTTAAAGGCTAATTATCTTATTTTAGAAAAATTAACTAATTAAATTTTTGTTATGAGTAAAGTCTCAAGCAAGTCTCGTTACGAAGCATTCATGGAATGGCATAAATGGGCTCAACATAAGTATTCTTCAATGAAACGTAAGAAAAAGCCTCTAGTGCCTGACTACATGAGGTTAGATGAGGAATATTAAAGTCCCTAACTCTATGTTGGAGTTACTTTATACACTCCCAGATGATCAATTAGCTGAAATACTAATTGAACGACCAATTCTAATGAAAACCATTTGTATTGGGGTAGCCATGGAACTTCATGAGATTGAAGAAGTCTCTAAGGAGTTTGGCTACCCCATATCTTGATGTTATATTTAGGTATAAGAAAGAATAAAGGTTATGTTGTGGTTATTTACAAACACGAATAAACATGGTAATTTAAGAAGCCGTGTTGTCTATTCAGACGGTGCCTTGAAGATTGGTAAAGGGTTTGGTCCGTTCCAAGCCGCAAGGCGCTTTCGTTATGAGTCTCGAACCCCATATCATGGTTTGGTGGATCATAATGGTAAGCGATATCTTACACCTGACTGGATTGAAGTCCACCCTCAAACCACTTATGCTGATATTGTTTATAATGCTCCAGTAGTTGAAGAACCTAAAGTGAAAAATGAATGGATGTTTGAATCATCTTCAGGTGATGGTTTTTACAAGGTTCGTCAAAATGGTCTTAAACTAACTTGTAGTTGTCCAGGCGCTTGGAGAGCAAAAGATCGTAAATGTAAACATATTAAAGCAGTAGAAAATGGCCAAGCCTAAGGATTATATTGGACCGTTAGTTATTGTTTGGAAAACATCCAACCGTTCAAACGCCCAAACCAAAATTAAAAAAACATCTAACTATAACTTAGATTATTTCCTAAAAGCTGATTCTACAATACCTGGTATTCCATTGGATGCTATTATTTTAGAAGTTGGAATTGGAAAAAAATTATTTGATACTTGGACCACTAAATATAAAATTCAATGAAACTAGGAGACAAAGTAATCAGCAGTAAATTTCCAGGCCGAGTATTTGAATTGGTTTGGTATCAAAAGGGAGATGAAACATGTGCTATTCAAGATAAAACCTTGAGAGCAGTAGTTAAAGTTTCTACCCTAAGTTTGGCTTCCCCAAAATAGGATGTTATATTCAGATGTAAGAAAAAATAAGAGTTATGAAGAAAGAAAAAGGTATCTTGACCAAAACATATGAACAGGCAAAATTGGCTGTTGAACAAGGCAATATGGACCATGCCCGTGATTTGTTTGATTTTGGTATTTTGCATGTAGCTGATAAGCGTTACAATGATGGTCTAGCAGTTGATGATAAGATTGAAAAGGTGAAAGTCGGAGTATGGTTGGAGCGTTTTTGGTATGGTTTAGAAAATAATAATTTGTTGTTGTAATGGTAGTTATTGGACTTATAATCATTATCTTGTTGTTCGCTATTTTAGAAAAAATGCCTAAAAATAAATAAAATGAAATTTCTCGAATTAACTGGTTTCGGAAACGCCCACAAGCACATAATTGCACTTCGCTCAATTTCAGATATTGAATTTACTAAAAACTACACTCATATCAGCCTAAACAATGGTAATAGTGTAAACGTAATTGAAACTGAGAAAGAGATTATTGATATGATCAACTATCAAAATGGTGACATTATCAATAAAGAATACATTGACAATCTAAATGTCCAAATTGAGGCATATGAGGAAATGAATGCTGATCGTTATGCATTTGATAAAGATGAATTACCTTTCTAATGGCTGAAAAAAGAGGAGATTTAGTTAAACTAGTTTATGAGTTCAACTCAGCTAGATGTTGTGAAGTTAGTTTTGATGGTGAAAAGTGGGCTCGAGTTACAGCCCGTGAGTTTAGAAGTTTTAATGGTAAAAGACGAATTTTAAATGTTGAAAATCCTAACAAAGTATATTACGAGGAATATTTGGGTCCAATTTATTATTATGGGACCAATCGAATTGCTAAAAAACTTAAAGAAGTTGGTTTGGCCTTCATCAACAATATTGATCCCCGAGATGCAAAGCGACCTCGAAATCAAGCAGGATTTTAAGGTAGTTTACCCACCAAATTACGATCCTGCTAAACGTGACTATAACAAATGGATGAATGAGATATATGAAAAACACAAATAAATTTTGGACTGGATTCTTTTTTGGATGGTTTGCTTTCTACCTATTTATTAAAATTGTAGATTCACTTAGCTAAGATATTTATGGATACCGACTTTGAAGATTATGTAGATTATGAAGATGGATATTCCAAACAAAAGACGAAATACCGAAGAGGGTCATATGGCGAATATGATCAGGAGGAAGATGATTACTAAGGTAAAAGCTAGTAAGAAAGATTATAATAGGAAAAATAAAGATTGGAGGGGCGAAAGCCCCTCATTATATTTATCATATGTACATTAATTGGATATTGAATTACCTAATAATAGGAATGTTATTTCAATGGTTCATGTATTGGGTTTCTACTAAACTAGATACTAGATACTTATTTACCCATATGGAAAGAATTACATTAGTATTCATCTGGCCAGTTGGTGTATTAGGATTTTTATACAATTTTGTAATAAGTTTTTTAAAAAAGTAAATGAGTCAAATAGAAAATATTTTACATGAAGCTTATAAAACAGGCATTTATGAGCATACGATGTCTCTAGCTAAAGAGATAAAAAAAGAAAATCCTAAAATGGAGGTGAGTGACCGATACGAGTTAGCTTATGAAAAAGCTAAAAGAGCTAAATTAAATGCTTTTCCTCCACTTGATTAATTTAAATTAAATAAAAATGGCAATAGCAATAGCAGCAACATCCATTGTCCTATCCCTAGTAGTATGTTTTATGATCTACTTGGAGATTGGAAAAATGGAAAAGCAAATTCATGAAATTCAAGAGCAAATCCATTATCTAAATAATGAAGTAAGTAAATTGAAACAACAAGCTAAAAAGAAATATTACGCCAATCAAAATAAAAGGCAAGTAATAAAGGGATAAAAAAGAGCGCTTAATTGCGCTCTTCTCTATTTACAGATACTGCTATAATTTTATTATAGTCTTCAATTGACATTTTCGTTCGTGTAACTATAACTACATGGTCATCATAAATTAAGGCTTGACGAGTGGTTGTTGGTGTGTTACGAATGCTATGCGTAGCAAAATTAGCTGTTGAACAAGCAGACATAACTAATGCAACTCCTAAAATTGTAAATATGTTTTTCATGGTAATATGACTTTAAGGTTACTAATTGACAGTGATACATATTTGAAATATTACGTTAATATGACTTTTTAATATGACGCTTTACATCCTCGTAAATTTTATGTACCTTATTGCAGGTATTAAAGTCATATGTATAAGAAAAAACAATTATGAAAAAACTAGTGTTACTATTTTCTTTAGTTGCAACAAGTTTGTTTGCACAAAGTACATTTTGGACTCCTACAGTATATAGAGGAGCATTTGAATCAGCTCCTGTTCCAATGTGGACAGATTCTTGGACTAATTTTGACCCACAACATACAATTTACCCAGCTGCTACTGATACAGTTTCAGATTCGATTACAGTAAATACTACTTGGACTAATAATAAGACTTACTTGGTTCAAGGTCCGTTGTATGTAAAGGCTAACTTAACTATACAACCAGGTACAGTAGTTTTATTTGATAAGACAGCAGCAGGTTCTGCTTTAATTGTAACTAATAAAGGTAAATTATTTGCAGACGGATTAGTAAATAGTCCAATTGTATTTGCTTCAAATGCCGCTCCGGGTCAAAGGAATATCGGTGACTGGGGAGGAATAGTTCTGTTAGGTGAAGCTCAAAACAACCTACCAGCTAATGCTGCTTCAGGTACTCCTGCAGGTATTGGATATGTTGAAGGCCTACCTACATCTAAGAACACTCAGTACGGAGGTAATAACGACGAAGATACTTCAGGAGTTCTAAGATACATTAGAATTGAATTTGGAGGATATGCATACCAACCTGACAAGGAGATCAACGGTATAACATTTGGTTCAGTTGGTAGCGGTACTGTAGTTGATTACGTTCAAGTATCATTTGCTAACGATGATGCGTTTGAATGGTTTGGAGGTACTGTAAATTGCAAGCACATAGTTTCTTACAGAAACCTAGATGATGATTTTGATACTGATTTTGGTTACAGAGGTAAAGTACAGTTTGGTTTGATTGTTAGAGATCCTTTTATCGCTGACCAATCAGCTAGCTCAACCTCTGAAGGATTTGAGAGTGATAACGATGGAGCTGGATCTAACAACGGACCTAAAACAGCAGCTGTATTCTCTAACATTACAGCTATTGGACCACTAAGAGGTAACTTACAGGCTACCGTTGATCCTAAATTTAGAAGAGCACTTCGTTTAAGAAGAAATACTGAATTAAAAGTTTACAATTCAGTGTTTATGGACTTTAAAGAAGGTGTACACATTGACGGTACAGTTACTGAAGTAAATGCTATGTTAGGTACTTTAAGATTTAGAAATAATGTAATAGCAGGCTGTGTAACAAAGTATGTAAGTAGAGTAACTAATCCTTCGTTTGATGCTGGTACTTGGTTCTTTGCCAATAACAATGATACAGTCGTTTCTACTAGTGGGTTATTAATGAACCCTTATAATTACATAACAGGCGATTATAGACCAGCTCCTAACAGTATCCTCAATACAGGAGCGGATTTTAGCGACAATAATTTAATTGGTAATATCTCAGTTAATGAAGATCAATTAGATGTTACTTACGAGATTTATGATTGGCATAGTAATTTAATTTACGTGGGTAAGAATATACCTTATGGTAAACTTAAAGGATTATATGTAATTAAATATAGTGGTAAGCTAGAGAAAGTATTTGTGTATTAAGTTGGAGGGGCGAAAGCCCCTCTTTATATTTATTAACATGAAAAAAATACTAGTTTTTATAGCGCTGTTACTTAGCTTTAGTTCTATGGCAACGCACTTAGCGGGTGGTGATATTCAATACCGCTATATTGGAGATTCAACCGGAATTCAACGCCATTATAAGGTAATTTTACGTGTTTATAGGGATGTATCCGGTACAACTCTGGCAACTACTGATCAAGTAACTGTAAGCTCTGGTTGTTACGCTGATATAAATGTACCTATGAATTTAGTTCCTGGTTCAGGAATAATCTCACCAACTTTGTTTGACTGTGTTAACCCAGGACCAACAACTAAAACATTAGAGGTTTACATGTATGTTGGTTATGTAATCTTACCTGGTAACTGTTCTACATTTAGATTTTGGTACGAGAATTGTTGCCGACCAGGTAATATAACTAATATATTTGCTTCAAATGGTACTGTAGGTAATGATGGGTTCTTTTTTGACGCGTTACTGGATAATGCTACATTTGGGCAAAATTCATCACCTGTATTTGTAAGTGAACCTGTTAGAGCGTTTTGTGTAGGTAATCCGTTTAATTGGAAACAAACCGCAATTGAGGAAGATGGTGACTCAGTTGTTTATTCACTTATCAATTGTAGAGAAAATGTTTACCCAAATCAAACCAATATCCCATTTGATCCGGGTTATTCAGCAACTCAACCTGTAACATCAACCTACTTTAATTTAGATCCTGCTACAGGATTAATTTCATTCCTACCTACTCAAAATGAGATTGATGTTTTATCTGTATTAGTTGAAGAGTATAGATTTGATTCACTTTATCAAGTATGGTACAAGGTAGGTTCAGCTTCTAGAGATATGATGATTAGTATCTCTCCTAATTGCAATGCCGCTGCTACTTCAGGTGTACAATATGATCCCTTGTCTTACCCAATTGATACAATCACAGGTTTACCTTATGTAGAAGTAGATTGTGGTGATAGTGCTTTTACTTTAAAGTTTCATATTAACTTGGATGGTACTTCAATCAATGGTATTGATTTTAGAATGACCAACACCAATAATAGTCAACCTCAATCTATTGTAAACATCTATTCAGGGTTAAATATTGACCTGGAGACTGATTCAGTTAGAATAGTAATGTTATATCCATTCAATCAAGCTGGTAATTATTATTTATACAGTAAAAAAGGTAATGACGGGAATACATTAATTAATAAATGTGGCATTCCGATGGCTGAATTTGATACTATTTTAGTTAAAGTAGGACCTTGCCCCCCACCTCCACCTCCAGGTGATCTTGAATTACCAGAAGACAGATATGGTCCAGATTCAATTCCTGTTTTAGGCCCAAAACCAATAATTATTCCTAATGTTGTAACTCCAAACAATGATAATAAAAATGATTTATTTGTAATTAAAAATCTACTGGATTGGGATAATCGCTCAATAACCATTTTAAATAGATGGGGTAAAATAGTCTATCAGAACTCAGATTACAAAAATGATTGGGATGGAGGTAAAGTAGCAGATGGAGTGTATTACGGAGTATTAAACATCTCAGATGGTAAATTAAATGAACAACATACATTTACTGTAACAGTTTTACGTTAAATGGAGAGTGTGCCATTAATGACAGTTTTTATGGCTTATTTTATGTTACTTGGTTTTTGGTGGATCAAGTGGATAAAATGGAAACCTTAATTTGGAGCCCCAAAAGGGGCTTCTTATATTTAACTAAATAAAAAACTAATGAAAAGGTTATTCACACTAGTTGCCCTTTTAGCAACATTTAGCTCGTTTGGACAACAACTTATGAAGTGGCATAAAGTCACTAATTACATGTCAACCTCTGAGATGGTTTGGAGCGCGATTGATCAAGAATATTTGTTTTTTGATAATCACGATTATAAAGCAGAAAGTGCTGTTTGGGATATTACTTTGGATGTAGTAGCAGGAGAAGGTTTTATTACCTCTGGTTCTATTACTTACCGAGTAAATAAATCAACTATTGAGCAACGAGATGGTATTTCAATGGTAGTGATGGAAGCTTTTAATGAGCGATTAAATATCCCAGTTTTAGTTATTGCTAGTACAATTGAAGAAAAATTCAAACTAGCAATTTATGTTAAAGATCATAAAAAAGTTTACTACTTCTTTGAATAGTTTTGGCTACCCAAAATATATTTCATATATTTAGGTAAATAAGAAAATGAAGGTCATGATACACAGATTTAAACGTTTCACTCAAAAGGTAGCTATTGGGATGCTTCGAATGGCAGACCCAAGTAAATACGAGGCACCTAAACATGAATACGAAACTGAAGCGCTTGCTATTTGTAAACGACTAGCATCTAGGAAAGCTAGTGTTTTATTATTGTCTCCTATTTCAGGTAAACGATACATTCGAAGCAAAGATAATCAGATTCACGTTATTATTGACGGGCATTTGGTTACAATTGTAAACCATTCATATAGCTATGTTATTCCAATGGAAGGTAAATCACATGAGCGCCTGATTCGAATGTTTGATATGGAAGTAGAAGCACGTCGTAATGTGATGGAAGGTGAAATCCGAGCTAACATTAAACACTCATTGTCTAACATTTACGAAAATCTAGTTAATGAACAAGTTTAAATACCTTCAGGTTGTAGGAACAATCACAGTTTTGTCTCCTATTATTTTAGTAGCTCTAGCAACTCTAATTTATGTTGCTAATAGTTCTACTTCAGTAGAAGTAGAAGAAGAAGTAGTGGTAGTTGAAAAGAAACAAGACACAGTTAAACCTGTAGTTTTGATTAATCAACCTGCTCCTGTTAAACCAGCTCCAGTTGTAGCAAAACCAGCTCCAGTTGTTGTAGCGACCCCCGTAGTAAAAGATACTGTAAAATCCGTTGTTAATACTTTAGATACAACAAAATGAAAACTATAATTTTAGGAGATACTCACGGTTTGAATTTGTGGAAACAAATTATCGAACTTCATAAAGACGCTCAGCGAGTTATCTTTATGGGTGATTACTTTGACTCATTTGACATCTCAGGTGTTGAACAAATCCACAACTTTAAAGAAATTATTCAGTTTAAAGAATCAACTGATAAAGAGGTTGTAATGTTGATTGGTAACCACGATCATCACTACATGGATGTAGGTGAGACTTATAGTGGTTTTAAAGCAGCTATGAAATGGGATATTCAAGATATCCTAAAAAAGAACATGCACCACCTTCAAATCGCTTATAAACTTGATGATATTTTATTTACTCATGCTGGAGTAAGTCCAATTTGGATGGATGATACTTTTTATAGACAAGTAAAACAATCTTGGAGTAAAGACACTATTGTAGAAGACCTTAATGAACTCTACAAAGTTAAACCTACACTATTTAATTTTAGCCATCTAGGTTGGGACCCAAGTGGTGATTCAGTTGAACAAGGTCCTCTATGGATTCGTCCTCGCTCATTGATGAAATCAAATAAGGGTGATGATGGATTGAAAAAACGTTTTAGACAAGTAGTAGGACATACTCAAGTGAATAACATCTTTGATAGTTTTACTGCTAGTGAAAAAGCAATGGGTGGACGTTACTACCTAGTTGATGCTATGCAAAGGGGTGGGTATGTTATCTATGAGGATGGTAAATTAACTCCAGTAGAACTTTAAAGTTATGAATAAACCTCTATATTATGTTCAGGCTTACCGTTTAGGTAAGATGAACGATCATTCTTATGTGGTTGGTGTATGGGAAGATTCTAATGAAGCTCAATTAGCAGCAAAAAAAGAAGAACAATTTAGAGGTGGAAAATACGAATGTGTTGTGTACCTTGCGTATTTGAATGAACCCCTTGAACCGTGGAAAAAAGATGAGCAAATTTAAAATAAAAGAAAATAAAACATTTAGCCAAAAAGCTAAGTCGTTCGGTCAATCTATGTTATTTTGGAAAGGTCGTTCCAAGGGTATGATTCACACCCGTAATTTAGAATGGGATGATTTACGTTATATTTTCTTTCCGTCTAAACTGGAAAAATACGGCTATTTAAACATCACATTCTATAGAGATGATAGTCCATACTATGAAGCACTGATGCCGCTTGTATTAGCAATGGATTATGAAGCTAAACCAAAATGGTGTCCAAGATGGTTTCTACGTTTTTTACACGTGTTTGGAAACGACAAGTCATTGGTTCGTGTTCGTAATCGTAGACTATCCAACCTACATCGTAAATTAACCAAGGGCATCCAGTTCTGGGATTGGAAAACTAAATGGTCTCAGTATGATTTACGAATTTCAATTACAGCACCAAAACACCTACAGAACCTTGCCAGTGATATTGAATCTGGTTTCTATAGTAGAGGTAAACAAAAGGAATTGGTTGCACAAATCTTAGAATTGGATCCAAACGCTCCAATCATTTGGGGTAGCATTGAATTATTTGAAGCACAATTAGAAGAGCTTGAGGGAAAATTAAAGAATAAAGAACAATGAAAACAGCAATGCAAGAGCTTATGAATGCTCTGAATGATCTAGAAACAGTCTACATCCAGAATGATTGGAGGCGTGAGGTTATTGGTATTAATCAAGCTAAAAATCTTATAGAGCATATCTACCTTAAGAAAGAGAAGGAGCAGATGTGTAAATTTCAGGAAGATGGACAATCAACTGACTTTTGGGTAAAATATGACAGTTGGGAAGATTGTTTTGACAAAACCTTTAACACCAACGAGAAATGAAAAAAATGTATGAAAAAGAGCTAACTGCAATTAAAGATAACATTGTAGGAGCTACCATATTAAGCATTGAACACAACGAAAACGCTGATGAAGGAATGATATTAACTCTAGACACTGGAGTTAAAGTAGAATTTGGATGGAGTGGTTGGTACGGCTGGTGCAAATTATTAACGGATAACATCAACGAGAAATGACACTACTCTACATACTAATCTATATTGTAGGATTCTTTGTAACCGCTTGGATTAAAGGACCAAAAGATGCTAGTGGTGAAGAAGATACAGCAGGACAAGCAGGTATTGCTTTAATGTGGCCTATCCTTGGAGTATTTCTTATCTTAGTCTCACCAGTGTTTATTGTAGAACAAATGAACAAATTGAAAAAACATGGAAGCAAAACAAAATAAACAAAGAGGTTATCCTGAACCAGGAGAAGTTTGGCAACACTACAAAGGAGGTAGATACGAAATAGTTGCAATGTGTAACCACACTGATACAGATGAAGTGTTGGTTATTTATCGTTCTCTATCATTTGGTGGGTTTCATGCTCGACCCTATAGTGAATGGCACGATGAAGTAGAAAGCAATAAAACAGGTAAAGCATATAGATTTGAATTAGTATGGTAAAACGATTAACTCGAGAACAGAAGAAAGAAAAGGCAGTTATTGATTTAATCAATAAAATGTTTGAAATTGCAGGTCATAATGTTACTTACGAAGACATCAAAGACCGAAAAGACAATTGGTTTTGGGATTGGGAAATGACTACAGCTCAAGCTGATGAATGGAAAGAATGGGGTAAACAATACCTTATAAAGAACTTTCGTATGAGAGCTAGAGCAGCTGAAGTAGAAATGATGTGGATTAATTTACAATGGGGACTCAAATATTCAGATTGGTTAGAATGAAAATAGAACGTTACGAACAAGCATATGAGTTTTTTATAACTCCCACAATCAAATACACTTACGATAAGTTACTATTTGGTTTCTATTGTGTAGATTTCATTTGGCTTCGTTGGGGTTTTTCATTATCTTGGGGACATAAAAAATAACAACATGACTGAAGATATCTTTGAAAAATTGAGTTTTGAGAAAGTAGTAGTAACAATGGAAGAATCAGGATGTGATGCTGATTTCTATTATTACACTATGGATATTGGTGACATTTGCCTTATGTCAAATTCAGACGATGAAGCAGCTAAGAATGGTTGGGAAGCCTACATTTTTGATTCTTTTACTATGAAAATTAAAGGTTCAGGTGATCTAGAAGATTTAGTTCGTATTATCCAAAATAATACCAATGGTTAAGAAAAAACCAATATCAGATAAGTGGGTTGTAGTTGATTCAGAGGATCAAGTACACCACTATTCTGATTTCAAAGCAGCTCTAAAACATCCTGGTAGCCGAGTTCGAGTAATGACTGAAGAATATTACAAAACAACATATGAAGCTATCAATAGAAAACGATAAAGGATACGTTTTAATTGACGACATTACAGGAAAAATAATCTACATTGTAGTTGATGGGGCAGTGCCTAATAAGCGAGATTTTATAAGTCTAGCCAGTTATCAAAACAATCCAGACGGAACACAAACAGCAACAAGATTTGTAAAATGAATAATATTGATAAAGCATATCAAGCACTCCTTCAGGATATCCTAGATAACGGAGTAGAGAAAACAGACAGAACAGGTACCGGAACTATTTCAGTATTCGGTCGTCAAATTAGACATAAAATGTCTGAAGGTTATCCTTTGCTTACTACAAAGAAAATGGCATTCAAAACTATGGTAGTTGAACTACTATGGTTTCTAAGAGGAGATACCAATATCAAGTATTTAGTTGATAATGGATGTCATATTTGGGATGGTGATGCTTATAAGAATTACCTTAATAATGTTAAATCCGTTGAAGAAGGGAAACAGGTTGAAGAAAATGGAAAAATTTATACCTATAGAAAATATACTAAAGAAGAATTCGTTGATTATATTAAAAATGGAAAGGATATTGAATATAGAATATGGGCTGATTTAGGTCCAATTTATGGTAAGCAATGGAGAAGATGGGAAACAGATGATTTAGATGCACCTCGTTATGAACATTGGAAAAAAGATATAGACCAAATTGCAAACCTAATCAACGACCTTAAAACAAATCCAGACTCAAGACGATTAATGGTTAATGCTTGGAATGTAGGTGAATTAGACCAAATGGTTCTTCCACCTTGTCATTATGGATTTCAAGTTTATACAAGAGAGTTGAGTGCTAGTGAAAGAATTACATATAAAAATTTTAAAAAAACCGAACTATTTGATTCACACGAACTTTATGATTTTATAAAAAATAATGAAAACGTTAGTATTGATTTAGATGAGGTTGTACATAAACAGTGCGATGAAGCAAAAATACCTCGTAGAGCAATATCTTTAATGTGGAATCAACGTTCAGTAGATACATTTTTAGGTTTACCATTCAATATCGCATCTTACGGACTTTTACTTACAATCTTAGCGAAAGAAGTTAACATGGTTCCCGACCAACTGATTGGTAATTTAGGTGATACCCACCTTTATCTTAATCATATTGAACAAGCAAAAGAACAGATCACAAGAGAACCATTTGCATTACCAACGTTGAATTCTTTTCCAATTTATCAAGGAACTAAACCGGGGATTGAATGTTATGTCGTCAGTGATTTTACACTTAAAGATTATCAATCACACGAATCAATTAAAGCACCACTTTCTAATTAGAAAATGAATAAAATTTTAGAAATTTTTAAACAGTTCAAAACTGAATTGATGTGGATTTATTTTTTCATGTTGATAACAGAATTGTCAATTTTAGCAACTCCTTTTTTACTTGGAAAAAGTATTGATGGATTGATAAATGGAACTTGGTACTGGTTAATATTTCTTGGACTATCTTATTTTGTGTCAAACTTTTTTAATTACAAAAGAATGGTATATGACACCAAAGTTTATACAAAAATTTACAACAGTATTGTTTTTAGATTTTTGAAAAAAAATAATGTTGATGTGTCCACAAAAATGGCAAGAACTGACATGGCTCATCAGATAGTTGGTGTTTTAGAAGGATATGTCCATTATTATATTGCAACAATTGTTACAATTTTAGGATCAATAGGATTTATTTATTCTGAAAACTGGAGAGTTGGACTACTTGTGACCTTGGGATTTATTTTGATACTTCTTGCGGTTTTAGTTTATTACAAAAAAATCAAACAAGCAATAAAAGTTCGAAATAATCAATACGAAAAAAAAGGAGACGCATTGGAAAAAGGTTATGTAGAGTCAATATCTTTTTTTAACAGAAGAAGGAAATTAGAGATTTTTGAATCAACACTTCAAGGGAAAAATTGGTTTTTGATTGGATCAATTAAAAATTTATTTTTATTTTTAAGTATAATCCTTCTTGTTACAACAACAAAAAACATAACTATAGGAAGTGTTGTCACGGTTTACTCCTACGTTAACAATTTTATGATTTCATTGTTATCAGTTCCTGTGGCCGTTGAAATGTTTTCGAGATTAAGTGATATATTAAAAAGAATAAATTAAAATTATGAAAAAAACTTTAGGTATAATAGGACAAGGTTTTGTTGGAAATGCGGTTTTTGAGGTTATGAAAAATTATTTTGATGTTAAAACTTTCGACATAAATAAAAATTGCACTGAAGAAACCCTCGAAAGTTTAATTGAAAAAGTTAACGAAACATTTTTGTGTTTACCAACACCAATGAAAAAAAATGGGGAGTGTGATTTGTCCATTGTCGAAAATTGTTTGAAAGAAATTTCTAAAAGTGTAGAAATACACAATAAAAAAGATTTCATTGTCATTCTTAAATCCACCATTCCACCTGGAACAACAGATAGATTGAATAAAAATTTTAATAATATTTTTATTGCTTTCAATCCTGAATTTCTCACTGAAGCAAATGCGGTTGATGATTATAAAAATCAAAAAAGAATAATTATAGGGGCGGAAAGACCTTATTCTTCAAAAGTTACTCAACTGTTTCACAAACCATTTCCCAAAGTCCCCATTATAAAAACAAGCTCCACCATTGCCGAGATGATCAAGTATTTAACTAACACCTTTTTAGCAACAAAAGTTTCTTTTGCTAATGAGATGTTCCAAATATGTCAACAACTTGATATTGACTATGATAAAGTGATAGAATATGCAAAACAAGACGAAAGATTAGGTTATAGTCATTGGTCTGTTCCAGGACCTGACGGTGATTTTGGTTTTGGAGGACACTGTTTTCCAAAAGATATTGAGGCATTAAGTTTCTTGGCGGAAAATTCAGGAGTAAACGCAATCATGTTGAAAGCAACAATAAAAAAAAATAAAGAAGTCAGAACAGATTTGGATTGGACAAAACAAATAGGTAGGGCTGTTTCAGAATAAATAAAATTATGGAAATAAAAAATGATTGGAATGACCCACAATTATCAGATGGAGATTTCCCCCAAGTAAACAAAACAAAATTCCAAGTAGGCGATAAAGCAGTAAAATTAAAAGGGTATAAGTTTCCTTGTACTATTGTATCGGTATTTAAAACCGTAGAAGGAAATGTTCGAGTGGTTGGCGAAATGGATGAGTACGGACTTCTTCACATCTTTAACGAAGATCAGTTGGAACATTTACAATGAAAGTTAAAATAGTATTATTATAATATGGAAAAAGTAATTATTAAAGAGACGTATAGAAATAACAAATCAAGTTCTGATAAAAAAAGAACATACAAACCTCGAAAGAAAAAAGAAGAAAGGTTTGATTTGAATGAAGAGTTTGTTATGAGATCTGAAGAGGTACCAAATATTAAAGGGTTATCAAAACAAGTTGGTTATTATAAAATTGGTAAAAGTTTCCATGTTTTCTTTGAAGTTAAGCCAAATGTAATTCACAGATATTTTACAAAATTATTTCTTGGTTGGAAATGGTATGATCAAAAGTAAAACCAATTTTATTAATTGACGCATATTTATTATTAAACGATAGATATGAAAGTACTCAAATTAGGTTCTAAAGGAAAAGAAGTAGAGGATCTTCAAAAATACCTAAAAATCAAAGTAGACGGTGATTTCGGCCCAAAAACGGAAGAGGCCGTAAAAAAATTCCAAAGTGCAAATAAATTAGTTGCAGATGGTATTGTTGGTGAAAAAACATGGAATGCCATGGGTTTCTATATTACCACTGATTTATCTGAAACAGTTATTTCTACCGAAAAATTGATCATAGATCAAAAATACATGGATAAAGATGAGTATTTGGTGGGACCAACAAAAAAAGAATATTTGTTTTTACACCATACTGCTGGAGGACACGACCCCTATTCTGTAATTAGGATGTGGAATAACGACACTCGAGGAAGAGTAGGGACAGAGTTTGTGATGGGAGGACAATCCGTGTTCAACGGTAACGACATATATGATGGAACTCTTGTTCAATGTTTTCCTGAGGGGGCTTACGGTTGGCACTTAGGAGACAATGGATCACAACACATGCATACTCATTCAGTAGGTATTGAAGTTTGTAATTTTGGACCAATTAAAAATGGTTTAACTTATACAGGACAAAAAGCAAACCCACTTCAAATTGTTGAACTAAAACAACCATTCAGAGGATCAAAATTTTATCATAGATATTCTGAGAAGCAAATCAGTACACTCAAATCATTTATTTTATTTATCGCTGAGAGAGATAATATTGATGTAAGAAAAGGTTTGGTACAAGAGATAAAAAGCAAAGGTGCCGCAGGTTTCGAATTCAATTCTGACGCTTACTACGGAAAGATAAAAGGTATGTGGACACACACTAACACGAGAAAAGATAAGTCAGATATGTTTCCACAACAAGAACTTATCGACATGTTATTAAGTTTATAACAAAATGAAAATTTTATTTTCCGAATCGCAAAGTGAATCATTGTCACAGTTATTTGAAAAATCTATAAAAAAAAATGGATTACAAACTGTTTTGTATAGATATAAATTATCTATGAAAGATGCCATAAAATTAATTGGACACATACCTGTCAATAATTTTGATTCAGACGACCTTTACGAACTTTGTATGTATTTTATAAGTAGAAATAAAAACTACTGGAACGAGGGTATAAGCGATGGTGATTACAGAATAACTTTTGAAATCGATTCATTTGTTGGAACAGTTAATTTTTTATTTGAGAGCGTATCAAACGAAAATAAAGTGGAACTACATGGCATGGCAACACCTTATTGGGATTCAAATTATTTTGTACCAATAGATTTTGATAACTTTAGATTTAAAAAAGATTACGACATTAGTGGATCGTATTATGAAGCAATTAATTTGAAAAATTTATTTGAAAATCTTGGAGACATCATCCAATGGTTATTTAAAGATTACCCTTTTATAGTTTTCGAAGAATGTTTAAAAGTGGTAGAAGACATGGAAGAAAATTTACATAATTTTCATTCATAGGGGGAAAAGATCCCCAACTTGGTCACACCAATAATATTTAAATTTTTGAAATGGGAAATGTTGAAATTCTAAAAGAAGTAAAACCACTTCTTGATGAACTTAAAAGAATCCAAGGAAAAGAAACCGAAGAATTGGTCTTACGTTTGGAAGATAAACTTGAAAAAAAAGAAGAACAACTCCAACTTAAAAACGATCAAATGAAATTGGAGATTCATAGATTATCAGGATTATGATTACAATTATTATAGCAATTACACTCGGATCATTATTTTCTATTGGACTTATTAAAATAACAGAAAAGTACAAAAATAGAAATAAAAAATAAAATAGTTAATCCCCACTCAAAAGGTGGGGTTTTTTGTTTGATTAAATTGGAAAATAATATTATATTTTGATTTGAAAACAGAATCAAAAATTTGAAAGTACAATGGAAAAAGATAATACAGGTATAGAAATGTTATTTGTAATGATTGCGGGTATATTGTTTGGTATGATATTAATATCACTATTTTAAAAAAAATGAAACTAATTAAAAAATTATTTACCTATCTAAGATTTCTTGAGAAAGAAAAAATTAACGCAATGACTTTCAATGGAAGAGGTTTCCTTTAATATAATAATATGACAGATCAAGAAATAATTAAGTACGGAGAAATTCAATACCTAAAAGGTAGATTGGACGAATTGTTCAAGGCTCTTCCAACTATCTACAACATGGATAGACATAGAAAACTTGACCAACGAATTGAAAAATATCTTAATAAATTAAGAAAAGTTGATGAGGTTGCATATCATTTATACCAAGTTGAGCTGGTAAACAGACAAAGATCAAAAGAAAAGTCCAAGAACGAAATAAAAGACCTATTGGAACAAATTTTAATTAATGAAAATATCATGAATGAAGATATTCTTGATAGAATTAAAAAACAAATAGATCTCTACTAATGAGTGACAAAAAACCTGATAATGTTTCTGATAACCCTGGGTTATTACCGTATGGTAGTAATGTTGGTGCGCCAGCAATTAAGGTCACCAATATGGAACATTGGAAGGAACCAAGAGTTATAAATGTCAATCAACAATTTGAGGATAAGTTCTTGGAGTTGAAAAAAGAATATGAAAAACTTGTTGATGAATATCAATGGAACGATATGGTTTATAGATCAAAGTTTAGTTTTGAGCCGGTAATTGGAAAAATTTATCACCTTTATTATTCCACGGACGAAAAAATATTTCTATCACTGATTTCACCAAGTGAATGGAATAAAAAGTATATCGGATCTTTCAAGTACAATCACGACAATAAATGGATAAAAATAGAATGGAACAATTGAAGTAATTTTCGGTGAGAACCTTCTTTTTGGAGGTTAATTGATATTTATTAATATGAATTATAGAAAAATATGGGAAGAATTCCATGGGAAAATACCAAAAGACGAACAAGGAAGAACTTTTGACATACACCACATTGATGGAAATAGAAAAAATAATTCAATAGATAATTTGATATGTTTATCCATTAAAGATCATTATAAAGTTCATTTGAAACAATTTGAAGAAACAAAATCTGAAAAAGAATTCAGATCTTTGGTATTTTTAATGAAACGAATTAATATAAATCCTCAAAATTTAACTGGTTGGACAGTTTCACAAGAAATTCGTGAAAAAATAAGAAAAAAATTAGTTGGTAAAAAAAGACCGATTGAAGTTGTGGAAAAAATGAGAAAAAAATTAATAGGTTATAAATGGTCAGAGGAACAAATAAAATCTAGAGTTGACGGTTTGAAAAATTTTTACAAACAAAATGATAGAGAAACTAGAAAATTATGGAGAGAAAATATTTCCAAAGCACATAAAGGGAAAACGTTAAGTGAATCCACTAAAGAAAAATTATCAAAACATAACTCGAAACTTTCGGACCTTGAAGTTTTAGAAATTGTAGAGTTGATTAATCAAGGAAAAACTTATAAATTTATATCTGAAAAATATAATATAAGTCAGGCACAAATAACATCTATAAAACAAAAAAAAACATATAAATGGTTATGGAATTAATCTCGACACACCCAATAAAAAAATCGGATTTAGGATTTCATGGAAATCTTTTTGGGGGATCTTTACTCAAATGGATTGACTCCGCAGCGGCAGGTTATGCAATGCAACTATGCGATACACCAAGAATGGTCACAGTTTCAATCGATCAATGTAATTTCGAAAGACCGGCAAAAGAAAGTCAGTTATTAAAAATTTATGGTTTTCCTTGTAGAATCGGAAATACTTCACTATCTTTGTATATGGAAGCAAGAACCCATAGTGTTTACACAGGAAAACAAGATTTGGTGTTAAAAACTAACATCACATTTGTACAAATTGACGAAGGGGGTAATCCCATTCCACTTGGAGAAAAGGCAAAAAAAAGAATTAATAATTTAATTGAACAAAATGAACGCAACTAAAGATTTTGAATTTGTACTAAGAGTACTCAACTCAAGTGAAAACAGTGATCATATCAAAACTACAGATAAACTGTTTGAGAATTTCAAAAATAAATGGAAAAAAAGAATGGAATGTTATGAACTTGTAGATTACATGTTCAAATACAAAGTAGAAAGAAAAAGAAATAAAAAAAATATATGAAACTTACAATAATTTCAGATACTCATAATCATCACAAAAGAATTACTGATGATCTTCCTGGTGGCGATCTTCTTATTCATGCTGGTGACCTTAGTTCTATGGGTTATGAACACGAGATCCGTGAGTTCGCTAAGTGGTACAATGGGTTGGATAATTACACCAGTAAAGTTTTTATTGCGGGTAACCACGATTGGGGATTTCAAAACAATACAGAGAAAATTAAAGGTGTTCTTACGGGTTATAAAAATATAGATTATCTTGAAGATGACTTTATGGGGATAATTGAAGGAGGAGAACCTGAAGTTAAAATTTGGGGTAGTCCATGGCAACCTGAGTTTTATAATTGGGCGTTTAATCTACCACGAAATGGTGATGAGTTGAAAGAAAAGTGGAATATGATTCCTGAGGATATTGACATTCTAATAACACACGGACCGGCTTGGGGATTCTTAGATGATGTAGAAGGTCGAAGAGGTCAACATTTAGGTTGTGAATTACTTGCTGAAAGAATCAAACAAATTAAACCTAAGATTCATATCTGTGGACATATCCATACTGGTTACGGACATTATTATAATGGACATACTCACTTCTTCAATGCTTCAGTTCTTAATGAGAGATACGCTTATGCCCACTTACCTTGGAATATAGATTGGAATCCAATAACAAACGAAATAGTATTTCTATGATGGAAAAGGCACATTTTATTGAGAAAAAAATTTTCAAAGACAAAAGAGGAACATTTAGTCCTTTGATGTTAGATAAACTTGATAAGAATTGGCTTCAGAGTAATATTAGTGTTAATCCCCGTAAATATACATTACGGGGACTTCACTATCAAAAGAACGAATACGCTCAAGCCAAATTAATCAAAGTTATATCTGGTAAGATATTGGACTTTGTCATTGATCTAAGAACCGTATCAGAAGATTACAATAAAGTATTTTTTTTTGAAATGAGTGATGGTGATGAGGTTTATGTACCACGATATTTTGCCCACGGATTTGTCACTCTTGATGAGAACACCGTTGTACAATATTTGGTTGATAATGATTACAGTCCTGAGAATGAAGGAGTTAAAGTTTGGAAAAACTATCCTGAAATTGTTACGAAAATAAAATCTATGGGTGTTTTTATTGATGAAGAATTAATTTTGATCGCAGAAAAAGATTTAATAGAAAAATAAAAACTTCAAAGTATTTATAATAAAAAAAACTATGAAAAAAGATTTAAACGATAGAATTTTTGAAGAAATCAAAAGAAGAGGACTTTTCGAACAAGAAGAAGATGATTTAGATGATGACGATGATGATGATGATCAAGATGACGATGATGACGATGATGACGATGATGATGATCAAGAAGTAGATGACACAAATGAGGATTTTTGTGAAATGGTTTGTAAGTTATTGAACTCACAACATCAAGCACATGTGTTTCATTTTGCTGTTACAGGAAAAGGTTCATATGCCGCACATAAAGCTCTTCAAACATACTACGAGTCAATCGACGGTTTAGTTGATGGTTTAGTTGAATCTTATCAAGGAAAATATGGTCTTATGAAAAGTTATAAAAGTTATAAAATTGAAAACTTCAAAAATATAAAAAAAATTATATCTTATTTTGAAAGATTATTAAACGATGTTGAAAACTTAAGAGAATCTGTTGAAGATGGGTTTTTACAAAATCAAATTGATACGATCGAAGAACTAAT
>Ga0222714_10000397_pt1 | contig 50867 bp, 42 predicted proteins | sample C33_3DmetaG_FD_165048 | JGI IMG/M metagenome (GOLD analysis project Ga0222714, IMG submission 165048) | Estuarine water microbial communities from San Francisco Bay, California, United States - C33_3D | ecosystem: Environmental > Aquatic > Marine > Unclassified | place: USA: California... | reverse complement strand
TGAGCAGTGCATCCTAAGCTATCTGTAAGCGTCAATGAATAGGTGCCTGGAGCACTTACATAAATATTTGGCGTAATTGCTCCTGTAGACCACAGATAAGACGTCACATTGGTGTTGGCTTGTAAAAATGAAGAATCACCAAGGCAATGAAATAAATCTGGTCCTAAATCCAAAAAAGGTTGCTGGGTGGTTACCACAATTGAGTCTCTTGCTAATCCGCATCCGCTCGGTACATCTAGCCAATACGTCCCTGCGTTGTTGATTGTAATTGACGATGTTGTCTCACCAGTGCTCCAAGTGTATGCACTAAATGTCGAATCTGGTTCGAGAATCAAACTTGTTCCCGCACAAATCAAAGTATCCTGACCTAAATTTGGAGGTGAGCCAGGTGTTGGTGGTGTGTAATTGTAAACAAGTATGCCCGCAGCGCCTGCTTCGGCGCCAAAATTTGTACCTGCACATGCAGGTCCTGTATGTAATACAGATCCGGCAATTCCGCCATTAAGTATAGGACTTATGTTGCTGGGAAGTGAGGCTTGCTCAAATACAATGGCACCTCCACCTCCACCTCCACCAGGGCCATGGCAGGCAGAAGACCACATCGTACTAAAAATATTTCCGCCACTCCCTCCAGAGACATTAATGTTTAAATTCGAGTTTATATTAGGACATAAAAGATAAACACAACCCCCTGCTCCGCCGCCGCCAGCTCCTTCTGAATCAGTATTGCCAATAACATTTAGCCCGCTTGCGATAATTTGTTGATTATTTCCTTCAATCAAAGGAGTGACCAAAAATACAATGCCACCTCCATTCGATCCAGCAATACAAGATAAGCCATTATCCTTGTATCCACCACCGCCGCCACCGCCGAGAAAGGCACGATAAGTTGAATAGCTTAAAGCATAGGCACCCATACCAAAAGCAGTATTCACTGGGCAGGATCCAGAAAATTGATTTCCTCCTCTACCACCAATACCTCCATTTGCTCCTCCGCCAGCACCTGGATTTCCTGTATTGGAACCACCCCCACCATTGGCCAATGGAGCTCTATTTCCGTCCATGTTAAGTGGTGCTTGGGCTATACCCTCACCCTTTTTTCCTGCACTCGTCCCGGGATTTGCATAGTTTGGATCGTTGCAAGCAAAAAAACCGGCTGTTACTGCACCTCCTATAAATCCTTTTCCACTCACATCTATTGAGTTATTAAAAGTGACACTATTTGTTGCCTCTATAGCAACAACTCCGCCAGTAGTACCATTCCAAGGACTTGCGGTAACTGAAGAATTAATGATTGCTTGAGAATAAACCGGGACTCGGATTAATTGCACTTTGCCAGCAATTGAAAATGCTTTACACAAATTGCTGACAAACGCAATGTTATTGCCGTTGATGGACGCAATATTGGTAAATTCAAAATTACCAGCAGAACCCATAGCCACCACCTGACCGAAACTAGCCGTATTGGTTTGATTTATGGTTGCACCTTTCATTTGAATTAACAGCACTCGGTCGCCTACCGAAAAACCAGTCGAGCTCGTGACTGTAACACTATTGGGTGTTATATTGGTAACTGCTGTATAAATATTTACAACGCCACCAATCGATTGGCCAAGGACTTTTGTGTGAAGAAATAATAGAAATAATATGCCTAAAATTAAGTGCTTCATAACACATTATCTCATTAATAACACATGTCCGTTTACACGGATAATTTCGTCAGAATTTAAAGTCTTAAAATCAATGAAATAGGTATAAACGCCTTCAGGAGCATTATAAATATCTATTTTACCATCCCAGCCCATACCGGGATCATAAGATTCGAAAACTGGATTGCCCCAACGATTCATTACAGTGAGATGATAATTTTGAGGATCAAACCCAGAGGTAAATATTGGCATAAAAATATTATTTAGCGCATCGCCATCAGGTGTAAATGTGTTTGGAATATAATATATAATTCCACCCTTAATCTGGATTTGAACTTGTTGTTGATCAGTACAACCCTCTGCACTCTCAACACTTAATGTAACTGTATAATTCTGATCTTCAACAAAAGGATAAGTGTAATCAATTTGAGATTGATTGCTTTGAAGTGAGGTGCCATCACCGAAATTCCAGACGCTAATTAAAGCATTGAGTGCATTTGAAGAAAATGAAACTGTCGGATTATCGTTTGTAAGAATTAATGGACTCGCCGTGAAATTGGCACTTGGCATTGGGTAAACAGTAACGGTTGTTGATGCTGTATCTAAACAGCCAAAAGCATTGGAACCAACCACAACATATGTACTTGTTTGGTTTGGAATAAAATTGGCCTGCGCCCCACTAAATGAAGGGTTAGACCAAATGTAATTTAATGCCCCGCTCACCTCAATGCTCACTCCATAACCTGGGCAAACTCCTTGGTTAGGAGTAATTTCTAATTGTGGCGCGGGGTTCACGGTGATTTGAACGTTTGTGCTGTCCTGACAACCTTCAATTGTGGTGCCAATGAGTTGATAATTTCCAGATAATGGCCCTAAAATTTGTTGCGAAGAGTTGTTATTTGTGAATGCAACTGGGCCATTCCAATTTAGAATTTGCGCACCAGCACCCAGCAAATCAAGCGTGTCGTAATCACAAAGTGTTGTTTGATTGGCAATTATGCTCATCACTGGCAAGGGAACCACATCTATATTTACATTCTGAGTGTAGTTACACAAATAAGAGTCAACAGCAGTTATCGTATATATTGTGCTAGCGGAAGGGCTCACCACTAATTGTGGGGTAATAATTGGCAATGGATTTGTAGTACTTTGCCAAGCATAGGTGATATTGCTAAACGTTGAAACTGGGACCAACGATATTTGATCGCCAAAACAAATTAGGGTATCGTTAATTGTAAAAACTGGATCATTTGAGATGCTAATATCAAGCGTTATAATGGAATCACATCCCGTTACGCTCAACGAGGAGTCAATATAAATTCCAGAATTAGAATAGCTTTGTCCATTGAACACAAATGGCCCACCGTCACACAATGTATCTGTAAAATTAATTTGATGGGCTTCAAGTATAGTAACGTCCACTTGATCTGTGGCACTACAAGCTGTTGTATTTGAGGTATCTGTAACAGTAAGTGTGTAAGTCTGGGTAATTGCTGACCCACTATTAATATTTACAATCTGCAGGTACGGATTTGAAATATTTGAAGCACTTAAATTTAAACTCGGTGACCAAGAATAAGCCAAACCTGAAACTGCATTAGCCCCAATAAAACCTTGTTCATCTGAACATAGTATTAAATCTGGCCCTGCATCTGCCACTGGAGTGTTCCCAATCGTAAGATCTAGAGTAACAATTGAATCACAACCAAAAACGGAGCTTAAGGTATCGAGGTAAATTCCAGATTGTGTAAGCGTAGTACCATTAAAAACATATTGTCCAGAGCACGAAACTTCATTAGAGTTTATATCAAATTCAGGTTGGATAGTCACAACAATTTGATCTGTTGTAGGACATAGTCCCGGGGTACTTGCCAAGGATGTTGTTACGGTATATGTTTGGGTTATTGGCGCACCTGTAGTATTTGGGATTGTTACAATAGGATTTGCAATGGTGCTCGAAGACAATCCAGTGCTTGGAGACCAACTATATATATTAGCTGCATTTGGCGCTGCCCCTATGGATACTGGGTTATTAGAACAAGTAGTAACATCAACTCCAGCGTTGGATTGTGCTTGGTCCGTATAAATAATTACATTGCGCAGTGAATGCTGATCTGTTGCACCTCCTGTACTGGCAGTGAAACCCATGTAACCCGTAAAACCAACTGGGAAATTTGCTGTAAGATATTGAATGTTATTAATAAAAAGTGTGATTAGCCCGTTATCGTAAGTAATTTTAACCGGTTGATAATTATTACTGCGAATAAAATTTAAATTTCCTGTGGTATTCTCTAATTTAATAATTCCTGGCGCACACTCATAGTAGCCAATACCACTATAAATTTGCAACTCCGGATTCGGGCCGCCACAATTATTCCATGTATCCAAGACTACCTTAAGTCCATTAGCACTTCCAGGGATACCTACACCCCCTCCAGCTACAAAGCCAGTAGGAGGAACACTTAAAAAGCAAAAAGCCAAACCATCGGCAGCACTACCACCCCAAATACGATACTCAAATTCGACTGTCCATTTTTGGCAAACTGATAGATTAATGGGCGTGTTGTAAAAGATTCCCCCCGATTGATTATTGAATGCATTGGTGAGGATAAGTTCATTTAAAAAATTATCCACATCGCCAGGAGTATCGCCAATTGTTGCATTTCCATTTAAATTCCAGCCCGTTGTAATCATATTGGGCGAACCAGTTAACTGCCCAAAAACATAGTTTTGCGCATCTAAACTATTGAAAGTCAATAAGAAAATGGTGAAAAATAGAAATGCAAAAAGTCTCATTGATTACAAAACGTTATAAACAAAGATAGGTTGCTAAATTTAATATATTTAATTGCATTTTCAATATACTTAGTGTATTTTTGACACAAACTAAACATTTTGGCATGAAAGTCCAAACTAAAAATAAAATAAAACAAGAACGTTTCCAAGCCTTTAATATTGTTGTATTTGGAGGTGACGGAGACTTATCTATTCGCAAAATATTACCGGCGATCTTTCATCGCGATCTCGATGGTCAGCTCGACATTCCATACAACATTATTGCCATTACCAGAAAAGAACCCGACCTGCATTCATTTCACAATAAACTGATTCCTTTTTTGGAAGAAAGCGATCATTTGAAATATAGTAAAGAAGAAATTGAAAAATTCCTCAAAAAACTGATCATTATTAAGGCGGAAAATCCAACGGTAAATGATTATTCTGATTTAAGGCAATTTTTGGAAAAACATCCCGAAAGACAAAATATATTTTATTACTCTACCCCATCTTCAGCTTTTGGCCCAATAACACAAACACTTAAAGCATGTGGATTAGTAAAACAGAGCAGTAAAGTTGTTTTAGAAAAACCGCTCGGGCATTCGCTTGAATCATCCATAGCAATCAACGCAGAAATTACCCAAGCCTTTAAGGAGCATCAGATCTATCGAATTGATCATTACCTAGGAAAGGAAACCGTTCAGAATCTGATGGTATTGCGCTTTGCAAATAATCTATTTGAACGTGCTTGGAATGCTGAAAACATTGAAAGTGTGCAAATCACTGTGGCTGAAAGTCTGGGTGTTGAAAAACGCGCATCTTATTATGACCAATCAGGAGCACTTTTGGACATGGTTCAAAATCATTTGCTCCAATTATTGTGTTTGGTAGCTATGGAACCACCAGTGGCATTAGAAGCCGACGAAGTGCGCAATGAAAAATTAAAAGTACTAAAAGCATTAAGGCCGTTTAATAAAAAAACAGTTTTAAAAGACTCTGTTAAAGGCCAATATACCATTGGAAAATCTAAATCCAATAAGGTGAATAGCTACTTGGAAGATATTGAAAAATACGAATCCAAGACAGAAACCTTTGTGGCTATCAAAACCTACGTCGATAATTGGCGTTGGAAAGGAGTACCCTTTTTATTACGAACGGGAAAAAGAATGGTGAAAAGATACTCGGAAATTGTAATTAATTTCAAAGAAGTCAAGCACAACATATTTCCGTCCAAAGAAAAATTAAACAACAATAAACTTATCATCAGATTGCAGCCCGAGGAACGTATAGAATTGATACAAATGACCAAGATTCCCGGCCCGGGTGGATACCGATACAAACCAATTGCGCTCAAATTAGATTACAATGATTCTTTCAAAGAGCGTTTTCCCGAGGCATATGAGCGGTTGATTGTCGATGTAATTCGTGGAAATCAAACACTTTTCATGCGTCAAGACGAACTTCAAGCGGCATGGAAATGGATTGAATCAATAACTACCAATTGGACTGCAGTAAATATGCCAAATGTACTTTATGAGGCTGGTTCTTGGGGGCCTGGAGATAACATTTTGGAAGACGGAGAATCGTGGATTACAAAATCATGGCGAGAATGATAACTTTCGAAAGTAAAGCTGAACTTGAAGTAGCCCTATCATTACAAATTGCCCAAGATTTAAAACGGGCCATTGATACAAAGGGAGGCGCTACCCTTCTTCTTTCAGGAGGATCTACGCCAAGTGGCCTATACAAGTTGCTTTCAAACGCTGAATTAAACTGGTCTTTAGTTAAAATTGGTTTGGTAGACGAACGCTTTGTGCCTTTAAAGCACCCTCAGTCCAATTTTAAATTGCTAGAAGAAACTATTGCTAAAAATCAAGCGAGCGCTGCAAGCATTTTACCTATGGTTTTGGATGAAAAAGATTATAAACAAAATTTAAAATTAATTGAGGAAAGCTATTCTATTTTTTCCCATCCTGATGTGGCCCTACTTGGAATGGGGGCCGACGGCCATACGGCGTCTATTTTTCCAAATGACCCAGCATCACTTCAAGCAGATCAGCAAGAAAAATATGTAGTTTCCAATTGCTATGCTCCAACTGAACCTAAACAACGCATCACATTAAACGGACCAGTGCTAAGAAAAGCCAATTCTTTGTATTTAATGATAACTGGCACACAAAAAAAAGATATTTTAGAGCAAAGTTCTTCACTTCAATTGCCAATTGCATCATTTTTATCTAGTATAACAAATATCTATTATTCTTCTGCGTCATGATTCATCCGACCATAGCACAAATCACAAAACGAATTATAGAAAGAAGTAAACACTCGCGCAATATTTACCTCAATCAGATAAATGACGCTTATTTAAACGGGGTTTATAGGAGTACACTAAGCTGCGGCAATCTTGCTCACGGTTTTGCAGCGTGTAATGAGCATGACAAAACTGCATTATCGAAAGATATTATTCCCAATCTCGGAATTATCACCGCCTATAACGATATGCTTTCGGCACATCAAGTATATGAAGACTATCCAAAAGAAATTAAAAAATATGCTAAAGCTTTTGGTGGCGTTGCACAAGTTGCAGGCGCTGTTCCGGCTATGTGCGACGGGGTCACACAAGGTCAAGAAGGCATGGAACTATCGCTCTACAGCCGTGACGTTATTGCAATGTCGGCTGCAATTGGCTTAAGTCACAATATGTTCGATGCCGGTCTATATTTAGGTATTTGTGATAAAATTGTACCGGGCTTACTTATGAGTGCTTTGAGGTTTGGGCATTTACCCGCAATTTTTATACCTGGAGGCCCTATGCCTAGTGGAATTAGCAATGAAGAAAAGTCCTCCATCCGACAAGCTTTCGCAGAAGGAAAAATTGGTCGAGAAGAGTTATTAAAAGGAGAATCAGACTCCTATCATTCACCGGGAACTTGTACATTTTATGGGACTGCTAATAGCAATCAAATGCTCATGGAAATTATGGGACTGCATTTACCTGGATCAAGTTTCGTAAATCCGCATACCCCATTAAGAAAATTATTAGACCAAGAGGCCGTGCGTATTGCTATCTTGAATTGCGAAAAGGGAAAAGATGGTAGTTTGGCCTCAATGTTTGATGAAAAAACAGTTGTTAATGGCATTATAGGACTTTTGGCAACAGGTGGTTCTACCAACCACACCATACATCTCATTGCCATTGCACGCGCAGCAGGAATCCTAATAAATTGGGATGATATGTCAGAACTTTCTGCAGTGGTACCTTTAATAACACGCATGTACCCCAATGGCGCAGCCGATGTAAATCATTTTCATGCATCAGGCGGAATGAGCTTCGTTATTAGGACCTTACTCGAAAATCATCTATTGCACGAAGATGTACAAACAATTTTAGGTAAAGGTCTTCAGAGGTATACTCAAGAACCCAAAATAAAGGACGGCTCACTAATTTGGGAAGAAGGGGTAAATAAATCGCTTAATACTTTAGTTATAAGACCAGCCAACGATCCTTTTACACTTGATGGCGGAATTAAATTATTAAAAGGAAACCTAGGTCGCGCGGTAATTAAAACGTCAGCTGTTGCAGCAGAACACCGCATAGTGAAAGCACCTGCTATTGTTTTTAATGAACAGAGAGATTTAATTCAAGCTTTTAAAAATGGTGAATTAAATAAAGACTTTATTGCTGTTGTACCATTTCAAGGCCCGAAATTTAATGGAATGCCCGAATTACATAGCCTGACACCAACCTTAACCATTTTGCAAAAAAAAGGGTTCAAAGTTGGCTTGGTCACCGATGGAAGAATGTCAGGTGCCTCTGGAAAAGTACCAGCAGCCATTCATCTTACACCTGAAGCTTATGATGGAGGATTGATTTCAAAAATTCAAACAGGGGATGTGATTATTTTAGACAGTGAAAATGGCATTCTTGAAGTATGCGATGAAGCAGTCATTGAAAAACGCAAATTCATCAATAAAAACAATTTGTTATCTAGTTTTGGAAGAGAGCTATTCAATAAAGTACGCGGTAGCGTAAGTCAAAGCGAAGAAGGCGCATCTTTTATTGTTTAATCAAGGCTAGATTGAATCTTTGGATTTGGCCTCTACTAATAATGAAAGTAAAATAGACGTAGCTAAAGCACCTAAGACTATCGACATAGAAAGGAAAGCATCTAGGTGAAAAAATGGTGCAACAATCATTTTTATGCCAATAAAACCTAAGATAAAAGCCAAACCATACTGAAGCATCTTGAATCGATGTATTGAATTGGCGAGTAAGAAATATAATGACCTTAATCCGAGAACAGCAAAAATATTGGATGTATAGAGTATCATAGGATCGTTTGGCGCAATAGTCAAAACTGCAGGAATAGAATCTATAGCAAAAATCAGGTCCGTGGTTTCAATAACGATAAGCACTAAAAACAATTTTGTAGCAAAGTGTTTTGCCCCTTTTTTAACAAAAAAGCGATCACTATGAAAGTCTTTAGTAACGGGAAAAACCTTGCGAACAAGTCGCGCACCAAAAGAACTATTATAGTCCTTTTCGTTAACATGATTGGAATTAAACATGCTTTTTATTCCAGTAAATAAAAGAAATGCTCCAAATAAGGTTAGGATTAAATTAGGCCTGTAAAAAAACCCGTCTTGCAAGTTCATTCCTTGATTTAAACTAAAATGATAACCAAATAAATCGAAGGAAGGCAAGTAAGTTAATTGAATGAGTCCGATTCCAGAAAAAATAAATATAGCTCTAAATATTAGTGCGCCAAGGATGCCCCAAAATAAGACCCTATGCTGTAATGATTCATCAAGTTTAAAAAACTTAAATACAAGAATGAATACGAACATATTATCAACTGACAGTGCCTCCTCAATCCAATAAGCTGACTGATATTCAGTAAATTTGGTGAAGCCTAAATTCCACCAAACCAATGCACTAAATCCCATAGAAAGACCTATCCAAATAAGCGTCCAGCGAAGGGCTACTTGGTTTGAAATAGAGCTGTTTTTTTTATGTACTACTCCTAAATCAATTACAAGCATCGTCACAATAACGACACAAAAAATAAAGAGCAACCAAAAATTGGAAAACATGCAATTTGTTTGTACAAAGTTAAAAATGAAAGCCACATGAGTTTCATGTGGCTTTCATTTTAAGTTAATTAATGAATTACTTTTTATTCAATAGATAAGAGACGGCATTGGCGGCATTTACAAAACCTCCGGTTATGCAAAGATCTTTCATTTTATGCTTCTCACCATCCGGACCCACAACATTTTTCTTATAAGTTGCTGTTGTTTCCATAAGCACTTCTCGGACTTGTGCAGCTGTTAATTCTGGGAAATAACTTCGAATCAAGGCTGCAACACCAACAACGGCCGGACAAGCCATTGAAGTGCCGCTGGCATATGAATAATCAAAATCAGGGATGGTTGAATAAATATCGACACCTGGTGCGAAAAAATCCACACTGTTTGCACCAAAATTTGAAAAGGATGCCAATAAATCGCTACCATTTTTCGAACTACTACTTGCCCCTACCTCAATCCAATTTGGAGCAATGGTTTGGTTATTCATTATGCGTGTAGGATACGAGTCTTCAATATCTTTATCTTTAGCATCGTTACCTGCAGCATGCACAAGAAGTACATCTTTACTGAGTGCATATTGCACTGCTTCATCCACGTAATATTTATGTGGTGTCCAATACTTTCCAAAAGACATATTGATCACCTTTGCGCCATTGTCAACGGCGTAAATAATCGCATTTGCTACGTCTTTGTCGCGTTCATCTCCATCTGGAACAGCTCTAACAACCATAATTTTGACATCATTGGCAATTCCATCAATTCCAATTCCATTAGCTCGAGAAGCAGCAATAATCCCCGCCACATGTGTGCCATGAAAAGCATCTGGACCTTCATAACGGTTACAACCATAATATTTGTTGCTCAAATCATTTGGATCATCACCAACAATTGCCTGACGAATTGAGTCTGCATTTTGAGTGGAAAAAGCAATAGAACCTTCAATGGCCTCTATGGCACTTTCAATCTCTAAAGAAAGTTCTTCTGCTCCATACATATCTAATAATTCACTCAAGCGCATCTGATAAAAGAAATCTAGTTCATTGGTAGAGTCGGGTACATATGCATCATTCGTTTCTTTCGAGAAGGTCTTTCCAGATTGTTCTTCCACCCTACCTATAAATTCGGAAATTGACCGAATATTTTCAAGCGTGCTTATTTGGTCCTCTAATTCACGTTCAAATTCAAATTTGATTTTTTCAAAGGTTGCAAACCTACCCTTGTCTTTGTCCGAAACATTTTCTGCAGTAACACCATTAAAATAAGCAGACTCTAAGTAATACATTCTTGCAATTTCATAGGCCTCTTTATCTATGTCTTGTGTAGCACCTCCCAAAAAAGACCAACCATGGACATCATCGATATATCCATTTTTATCATCGTCAATTCCATTGTTTGGAATTTCATCTTCATTGACCCAGATAACGTCCTGAAGGTCTGGATGATCAATTTCTACTCCAGAATCTATCACGGCAACAATAACAGTTGAAGATTTTTTACCTGCGGCATTGAGCATTTCATAGGCTTTAGTTGCACCAGTTCCGTATACGCCATCAGCTTTAGGATCTTTGAGATACCAATTAAGATTTTCTGTATCTTCCTCAATTAGTTGTACTTGTGCAAAATTTAAAGCCGAAACACCAAGGAAGATCGATAAAAAGATATTTTTTGTCATAGTTAAAAGTTTATTGGAACGAATTTACACTTATTTTTTTGCCAACGCTAAACATGTTGAAAAGTTACAATGTGAAGAAAACGTTTATAACAAGTCGCCTCGATTTTACAATAAATAGTTTCAATGCTTAATTTTGCACTAAAAACTATTGAAATGAGTCAAATTGAAAGAATATCTTGCTTAATTATTGGTTCTGGACCGGCAGGATATACGGCTGCAATTTATGCTGCAAGAGCAGATATGAAACCCATAATGTATCAAGGTTTACAACCTGGAGGCCAATTAACAACTACCAATGAAGTAGAGAACTTTCCGGGATATCCCCAAGGTGTAACTGGACCAGAAATGATGCTGGAATTAGAAGCGCAGGCAAAACGATTTGAAACAGATGTTCGCAGTGGTTTTATTACCAAAGTTGATTTTACAGGCCCCATTCATAAATGCTGGACGGAAGACGGACATGAAATTCATACAGATACCGTGATCATTTCTACAGGAGCATCGGCAAAATACCTTGGATTGGACAGCGAGCAACATTACTTGCGTTTAGGAGGGGGTGTATCTGCATGTGCAGTGTGTGATGGATTTTTTTACAGAAATCAAGAAGTGGTAATTGTAGGGGCTGGCGATTCTGCCTGCGAAGAGGCGCACTATCTTTCTAAATTATGCACGAAAGTTACCATGTTAGTCCGTCGAGATGAATTTCGAGCCTCCAAAATTATGGTGGAGCGTGTTAAAAAAACTACCAACATTGAAATACTATACAATTCAGAAACAATAGAGGTATTAGGAGACGGACAACTCGTTACTGGAGTTAGGGTCGTCAACCGAAGTTCGAATCTTCAAACGGAAATTCCATGTACTGGTTTTTTTGTCGCAATAGGCCACCAACCTAATACAGAAATTTTTAAAGAATTTATCGACTTAGACCAAACTGGTTATATAAAATATGCCCAGCCTGGAACTAGCAAAACCAATGTTGAAGGTGTTTTTGTAGCAGGAGATGCTGCGGATAAAACATACCGGCAAGCTATTACAGCTGCTGGCACTGGATGCATGGCGGCTTTGGATGCCGAACGTTATTTAGCGTCTTTAGAACACTAAAAATTACTGAGCTCATAATTTTAAAAGCAGTGATTAACGCACTGCTTTTTTATTTAATAATTTGATAAAATGAAAGCCCTTTGGCGAGAAGCCTTTATTGTAAAAAAATTTGTGTGCTTTAAAATTCGAGGTATACGAATCTAGCGCCAACATATTGCAATTTTCCTCTTTTGCTTTTTGCTCAATTATTTTAAACATATATTCTCCGACTCCACTACTTCTGTAGGACGCCCGAACCACTATATTGTCTAATTCTAAATATTTTCCAATCCAAAGTTTATTCCCGATCCAAATGCCACAAATTGCAATACAGTGATCTGCATCATAAATTGCTAGCTGCGAATAATTATGCGCAATCATCAAATCTAATTCATCTTGATAAGCTTCTTTAGTTAATTCTGGATACAATTCTTGTAATACATCCAGATGATCAAGCATGCGGTGTTTTTCTTTAATTATTTCACTCCTTAGTAAAAGCATAATTTATTTTAAATAAGTTTCGAATAAGTTGTAGATACGTGAATATTCATCAACCCATGATGAGCTATATATAAAACCATGTCTTTCAACCGGATATAAAGCCATCCACCAATTCTTTTTTCCCAATTCTATTAACCGTTGATTAAGACGGACCACATCCTGAAACTGTACATTATCATCAACCATACCATGAAGAATTAACAAGGGATCTTGCAGACCTTCAGCAAAAAATATAGGTGAGCTTTGACGATAAGCTTCAGGGTCTTTTTTTGGAGTATTCAAAATATTTGAGGTGTATTCATGATTGTAATGTGCCCAATCTGTCACAGCGCGAAGCGCCGCGCCACATGCAAACTCTCCTGGAGCAGTAAATAAGGCCATAAGCGTTATAAAGCCTCCATAAGAACCGCCATAAATACCTATTCGATTTTCATCAATACCATAAGTAGAAACCAAGAGATTTTTTGCATCTAAAAAATCTTCTAAATCCCTGCCACCCATATGTCTATAAATTGCTGTTCGATAATCCCTGCCATACCCCTCGCTTGCGCGATAATCGACATCCAAGACGGTATATCCTTCATCCAAGAGCATTTGATGGAACATGTACTCCCTGTAATATTGACTCCAAAAATGATGCGCATTTTGCAAATAACCTGCGCCATGCACAAAGAGTATTGCAGCGCCATTTTTAATTTTATCGTCAGGCTTGTATACCCTTGCATAAACTTGATTGCCATCGGAAGCTGTGAAATTTATCACTTGAGGAGCCTGCCAATCATGTAGCTCAAAAGCACTAGTCGTAGAATGAGTTATTTGCTTGACTTTTTTTAAATTATTCATTTCTACTAAATAGATCTCCCAGGGCTTCAAAGAAGTGCTAAATCGATAAGCAATTTGCTTTTCATTAGGTGACAACTTTATTTCATAGGCACCTGTATCAACTAAAAGTGGAACTAATTTTTGAGAGGCGATATCTAAGATCCAAAAATCACGCACCCCCGGATGATTTATATTGCAGGTTAAATAAAATGACTGTGCATTTTTTGATATAACCGCCTCATGAACTTCAAAATTACCGTTTGTTAATGCTTTTTTGTTTTTGGTATCTAAATCTAAAAGGTATAAATGTGAAAACCCTGTTTGTTCAGACTGAAAAAAAATACTTTCTCCATCTGAGACCCAACCTAAAGTTGCAATCTGAAAATTCCAAGAAGATATCCCGGGCCCGCCAATCCAAGCGCTGTCTTGTTGATGCTCTAGCTCAATAATGGAACGGCTTATTAAATCTATCAATACAATCCAACGGTCCTTATTGTCTGCACTTCTAATATCGCAAAGGGCTATTGGTTTTGAATTGGAAAAAATAACAGGATGAAAAATTAACGCTCTATCTTTTGAATTCAAATCTGATAAATTATTATAATCTAATTCAACCAAAGAATCTGATTTCAAATCATGTAAGTAAAGTTTTTCTGAGGGTTCATCATCATGAACCTTTGCGCGTGCCTTTTGATTAAAAACATAAGCATCATCTGCGATGAAATGTGGAACTTCTGTAAGGACCTCTTTTGGCTCCGACTCACTTTTTAAAATAACATATTTTCCGGTGGGGTCTAATTGTAAAGCGCCAGATGGATCAAAATCCGTGATTTTTATCCGATTTTTCTGCCCTTTATTTTGCACATTATTTGCTGAGCTAATGCTCTCAAATAACTCAACTTCAGCTGCGGCTAAAACTGATTTAGGTTTTTTATTTTGCGCTTTTTGATAGCTAACTACCTGAGCTGAAATACCATTGACAAGATCAATTTGCACAAGGTTGTTCCCTCTTTGAATTATAACCTGACTTGGGTCTGTTTGGTGTTGTAAATTCCAAAAATCATCTGAAAACAAACTTATTCGTTTAGTTGCTTGTGTCTTTAAATCGAGTAATTCTACATGTTGATCGTTAATTCTAACATTTTGCAATTGAGCTAAATTTGAATTCCAAACCCATCGATTGTTCCATTCATCTTGACCCAAAACCCTAGTCTTATCATTTAAGGTCTGGTATACATAAAATGTTTTTTGAGCCGAGTCAGGGTATTGTTTCCAGTAATAAATTAATTTCCCATCGATAGACCACTCGGGATTTTGTGGCAAGGCGCCAATAAATCCTTCTCCCTTCATGATTTGATCAAGTTTTAATTGAGCTTTGCACCAAGGGAAAAACAAAAAATAGAGTAAAAAGAACAAGGCAGTTTTCATAGGCTAAAAATAGAAATAATTGTACTTTTGAATGAATTGTTTATATGAAGAAACTTCTTTACCTCATTTTACCTGAAAAAACTTATCTAGCTACGCTCCATCTCTTTTTTTACCTACTTTATGATTTAAGATTTTTAAAGGGAAAAGAAGCTTTCAAATTTCACTATTTTGTTAAACGCATCATTGAGCCCGAATTTGTCGTTGTGGATATCGGAGCCAATTTAGGTTATTTTACAAAAAACTTCGCGCGTTTAGCAAATAAAGGAAAAGTAATAGCCATTGAACCCCTTCCACAATTTCACCAAGTTTTGAAGCGTTTTTTGAGAAAAAAACCAAACGTTGAATTGCATAATGTAGCTTTAGGTGCTAATGAAGGAAGTATAACAATGGTGCTTCCACAGACTAACGGAATGTTGCGTACTGGCTTGCCTCACATTATGCGTGCTGAAGAAAAAAGTACTACAGAAAAAACGCAAATAGTTCAAATGCTTAAAACTTCTGCATTCTTTAATAAGCTAGAACAAATCGATTACATAAAGTGTGATATTGAAGGACATGAATGGGAAGTATTTTCAACAATTAAAGAGATATTGGCCAAAAAAAGACCGATCGTTCAGCTAGAAATCGATCCTCGAAATGAAGAAAATATGTTTGCCTTATTTGAAGGCCTCGATTACATCAGATGTGGGTTAAAGACAAACCAATGCCTTGTTGAACAAAAGGATCATTTTGGTGGTGACTATCTTTTTGTACCCAGTGAGAAATCTAATTTAATTGCAATATGGAACGGCTAGTATTATTTTCAATGGTTATCTTGCTCCTATTTGGTTGTCATAAAGGAACCGGAAATTTTATCATTAAAGGAGAGGTCTTGGATGAAACTTTTAATATAGGCTTACAAGACGCGGTGATTTCCATTTACAAAGTTCCAATTGGCACCTCTGACCAACAATTCATTGAAAGTATCGTTTTACCAAGTTCAGGACAATATCAATTCACAGTTCCTAGAGAAAAAATGGAACGCTATGTTTTAAAAATTGAAAAGGAAAAATATTTCCCCCTGGAAAAGGATCTTTATTATTCTCAACTTAGTCTTGCACAAGATAATATTTGTGATTTAAGCACTAGAGCCAAAGCATGGGCTAAAATTCATTTTAAAAATATCAATCCTGTGGCGTCAGATCATTTTAGATACATCAAACAAGAAGGATTGGCCGCATGTGATGAATGTTGTCCAATTACTACCCAAAATTTTTATGGCCCATTAGATACCACCTTTTATTGCTTGAATAATGGCAATTCAATTTATTCCTTATTTTATTGGGAAATGAACACCAATAACAACGGTCTTAAATCAGCCAATACTAGCGCATTTGACACTACACTAATCGAGGTCATTTATTGATCTGACTTAGTTTTTAAAATGACTAGATCCAACGCCTTTATTTACTATATAATTGCGCATACTGATGATAATTGTTCCTTTTTGACTTGTATTAGATGGAGACTTTTTATTTTGATGTAAATCTGCGGCAACGCTCTTGGGAAGCTTGAAATTTTTAACATCAATAGTAAATACCATTTTATAAGGCAACCCATACTTGGCTTGATCACCATAATAATAGGTTACATCCAAGGTGCCATTGCTTTTTGTTGTTACTTGAGATTTCATAATGAGTTCTTTTTTGGGGTCTATCCAAAGTTTAACCAAAATAATATCGGATTGATCGCCTAGGGGAATAACCGAAACAACAGCTGTATTTACATTATTGAGCATTTTATTGCCATTCATTGCACAAGTATATGCTTTCTCATCAGAAAGAAAATAATTGAGTTCTGCCATTCCTTGTTTGGGTAGAATAGCAATTCCTTTAGATTCTACTTTGATTCGATTTGGTTTTTTAAAATACATCTTAGCATCAACCTCATCTATTTTAATCATCGGCACCTGTGCTTTTATATGGATATCTACACTGTAATCATTCACTTTTTCAAGTTTTAATCTGATGGCTTTAACTAATTGTGATGCGTTTTGGGCATAAAAAGCCTGTCCAATAAAAAGTAAAGAAAATAGAAATAAAATTTTCATGATGTAATGTCCTTTTTTTGAAATTTATATACGGCAATCGTTACAAACAAAACATTATGTGCCAATAAGATCCAAACAGATTCTTTAATATCCGACCACGGAACTGGATTGTTAAATAAAGAACGCCAGGAGGCCATATGCGTTGTGAAAAGCCATGGTTTCACGTGGTCGAAAACACTTACATCCAAGGCACCTATAATAGTAAAAAGAATGATAACAGCCATTGTTGAAACAATTGGGCCAATAGAATTATTTGCAAAAGCTGAAAATGCCAATGATAAGGTGGAGATTGTCATTAGTGCCAAAAAAGCAACAAGAAATGCCAAACCATATCGCCATAAAACATCAGCATTTTTAAGAATTACCAAACCATCCGAATTTAGAACAATTAAATCTCCTGTACCGAAAACCCACCTCCCAACAATAAAGGCTAGAAAACCTAACCATAGCACGAGAATCAAAGTATAAACAGCCGCTGCAATGAGTTTAGAAAAAACCACCTGTTTACGAGAAATTGGCTTAGTAAGTAGCATACGTAGCGTTCCCATTGCTGCTTCACCCGAAAGTAAATCTCCAGTAACTAGAGCAACGAGTAAAGGGATATGCACGATTAGCATTTGCAAAATAATAAAGGCGATTAAGTTTCCGTTTAAAATATTTCCATTAAAACTCAGCGTCTGCTCGAATGAAGAAGTCACAAAAGAAATATACTTTGATCCATCTGCCTTCATGGCAAATAAAATGATCGCAATGAGCAAAGTGAGCGCGGCAATTCCTATGTAGCTTCTTGGTTTTGCAGAAATTTTTATCAGCTCATTATATGTATTTTTCCAGAGCATTATGATTTGGTTATTTGGATGAAAAAATCCTCTAATTTTCTTTTTGGTTCTATGGCAACAATCTCAAACCCAGCACCTACTAAGTTTTGATTTAAAATAGCAATGCGCGATTTCTCGATTTGCAACTGAAGCGTTTTAGGAGAAGTAATTTGAATATCCTGACCTGGCCATAACTTCGCAATAAATGCTGCTGCTTCTGTAGATTTAGCATCAAGAAATTCTAAATGCAACAAAGTTTGTTGCGTATTCATTAATTCGGACACACTGCCTTCGATCAACGTTTCACCTTTGTGAATAATTACCATTCTGTTGGCAACAAGTTCAATTTCAGAAAGTTGATGAGAAGACAAAATTACAGTTTTTCCCTGTTCATTTTTAAGTCTTAGAATTAGGTCACGAACTTCAATTATACCCTGCGGGTCAAGACCAGTTGTAGGTTCATCGAGCACGATTAATTCGGGCTGATGCATTAAGGTTTGAGCAATTCCAAGTCGTTGACGCATACCGTGTGAAAAGCCACTTACTTTATCATTTTCTCTGCCAGCTAACCCCACGAAATCGAGCGTTTTTAGAATTGTTTTTCTTTGAACATCTGCCCCCGAAATTCGCGCAAAAAGCTCTAAATTTTTTAAAGCCGATAAATATTTATAAAAATCGGGCTTCTCAACGATACTCCCAACGCGTGAAAGAATGGCATTACGCTCATTTATTAAGTCTTTACCAAACAGGCGAATCTGACCAGCATTTGGCATTATCAATGATAACATGCAGCGCATTGTTGTACTTTTGCCTGCACCGTTAGGACCCAAAAAGCCGAATACATCTCCCTTTTTGACTGTGAAATTGACATCTTTTACCGCTTGAAATCCACCAAAAGATTTTTGAAGGCCCTTGATTTCAATAATTGCTTCTTCCATATGCTGCAATTTACTTTTTATTTTTAAGTGAGCGCTATGCGTTAAATATTTGCTTCACTTTTTGAAAGCGATATGCAAATATTTGTTCGAGTTTAGGCTGAACGATTAAAGGATGAAGCAATCTGCCTATAAATCCAAAAGGCAACACATATGTGACAATATCTGTCATCTCTACGCCGCCTTCAATTTCCTTGAAATGATGTTCATGATGCCATATTTTGTATGGGCCAACACGCTGCTCATCGACAAAAAATTCCAAATCTTGGACTGTTTTGATTTCAGTAACCCAATTGAGTGGAATGCCGAGAAGCGGCTTTACGGTATATGATATCATGAGGCCTTCATACATTTTTTGAGGAACTTCTGAGTGTACGACGAACCCCATCGATGGCGGTGTAATTTCTTTTAAATTGTGTGGAGAAGAGAAATAATCCCAACATGCCTCAATACTTGCCGGGATAAATTGCGTTCGTTTGAGCTGATACATGCTAAACAAACAGATTATTAGAAAAAAAGTTTACTTTATTATAAATGCATTTTTATTGGGCTTTGGCCCCATTTCAAAAACCAAATTTCCACCAAGTAGCAACTGTTCATGTTCAATAAAAGGTGTGGTTAATCTTGCCCCATTGAATGAAACTTTCTGAATGAATACATTTTCAGCAGAATTTCCAGGCGCACTAATGTGTAGTATTTTACCATTGTCTAAATGTAGGGTAGCATTTTTTATCAATGGTGAAGTAAGAGAATAATAGCTCGCACCTGGAGCAAATGGATAAAATCCTAAGGCTGAAAATAAATACCAAGCACTCATCTGCCCACAGTCATCATTTCCACCCATACCTGCAGAAGATAAACGATACTGATCTTTGAGAATCAATCGTGTTGTTTCTTGTGTTTTCCATGGCTGCGAAGTAAAATTATAAAAGTACGGGATGTGATGCGAAGGTTCATTTCCATGTACATAGTTGCCTATAATACCTTCGCGCATGATATCTTCAGTTTGGGCAAAATAGACATCCGGCAATTCCATAGTAAATAAAGAGTCAAGATGGGCAATAAATTTTTTTTGACCGCCCATCAATTTAATCAATTCAAGGGGCGCATGGGGTACATAAAAACTATAATTCCAGGCATTGCCCTCAATAAATCCTTGGTCATGGGTGGAGAGTGGATCGAAAGTATTTTTAAATGCACCACTCGACATCCTTGGGCGCATAAATCCTGAACCTTCATCATAAACATTTTTATAATTTTCTGATCGCTTTAAGTAGTAAGTGGCCAAAGTATCATTACTCATTTTTTTTGCCATTTGCGCAATGCACCAATCATCATAGGCATATTCTAAGGTTTTTGAAACCGAGCTGCCACTTACATCTTCGGCAACAAAGCCCAGATCCATATATGCACCTAAGCCCTCATAAAACCGTTGATTGGCAGTACTTTGAGCCGCATCTAAATAATACTTAGGATTCTTTAAATACGGATTGTTTTTTACTATAGCATCGGCCAAGACAGAAACGGCATGATAACCAATCATACACCAATTTTCATTGGCATAATGTGACCAAATAGGCAACATATGATGTGCACTTTGCTCAAAATGTTGCTGCATCGATTCTACCATGTCAGCATTTTGCTTGGGGTAAAATAAATTTAAAAAGGGATGTTCCGCTCTGTAGGTATCCCATAAAGAAAAAGTAGTATAATTTGTATACCCATCGGCTTGATGAATGCGTTGATCGATTCCTCGATATTTACCATCGACATCCATATAGATTGTTGAACCTATAAGGGCATGATACCATGCAGTGTAGAAATTGATGGCGTCATCAGGTTCAATAAATTCAACATTATTTATTACAGAAAAAGCCTTTTCCCAGCTTGCAGAGGCCAATTTGTGATAATAAGTAAAATCCGAAATTGGCGCTTCGCTTTGTAAATTTAGCAATGCACCATCTATAGAAACACCAGAAATGGCCACTCTTAATTGGATCTCATCAGCAGCGCCAAAAAACAAGGCCGCTTTAATACCTTGACCAGCACCTTCTGCAAAATTATTCTCTGTATCAAATTTACGCCAGAATCCTTTGTAGGTACTAGGCTTCACATCTTTTATGTGATAAGTGCTAATTGGTTTTGAAGTCGCGATAGCAAAATAAATGGTTCGAGTTCTTCCCCAACCATTGGTTTGTTTGTAACCGGTGATTAAAGTATCATTCTCAACCCTAATAAAACACCACACATTTTTTCCATCATAATTGTAAATGCCATGCGTTAAATCCAAGATTAAATGTGATTGTTTTTCTTCGTTAAAGCGATATTTATGGATTCCAACCCTTTCTGTGGCAGTTAGTTCTACAGCAACTTTTGGCTCATCAAGGTATACAGCATAGTATCCCGGTTCGGCAATTTCTTCGTGACGATATAATGATCGATATCCCTTTTGTGGTTCACTTGAGGTACCAGGATTCCATTGAATAGGGCCCGAATTGGGCATGATTAAAATGTCGCCTAAATCTGAATGACCTGTTCCAGAAAAATGCGTATGAGAAAATCCTACAATTGAGGAATCTTTATATTGATATCCAGCGCAATACCTATAAACATCAGCTTGATACTTTCCATTAATAGAAAATGGAATTGTATCTGTATCTGGACTTAATTGAACAGCACCAAAGGGCAGCGTTGCTCCCGGATAGGTATGCCCTACATCTTGTGTGCCTATGAAGGGACGCACAAACTCCATTGGTTTTTGTTGGCCAAAAGCTACAGAAAATCCCAAAAAGCATATTAAGATTCGCATTATACAAGTTCAACAACCATGGCTGAAGCTCCACCTCCCCCATTGCATATACCGGCGGCACCTAGCTTTGCGTTTTTATTTTTAAGAACATGCAAAAGAGTAACAATAATTCTAGATCCTGAATTCCCCAATGGATGGCCAAGTGCAACTGCACCACCATTTACATCTACTTTATTGGGGTCAAGGCCAAGAATCTTAATATTTGCTAATCCGACCACTGAAAATGCTTGGTTGAGTTCCCAAAAATCAATATCTGCAACCTGAAGATTGGCCTTTTCAAGCGCTTTGGGAATAGCCAAAGAAGGAGCTGTTGTAAACCACTCTGGTTCTTGAGCCGCATCCGCATAAGAAACAATTTTTGCCATCGGCTTTAAACCATATTTTTCAACAGCTTGTTCAGAAGCAAGCACCAAAGCAGATGCGCCATCATTTAAGGTAGATGCGTTTGCTGCAGTGATGGTCCCTTCTTTGTCAAATGCTGGTCTGAGGGAGGGTATTTTATCAATGAAAACATTTTTGAACTCTTCATCTTCACTTATTACAACTGGATCCCCTTTACGTTGAGGAACACTCACAGGTACCACTTCTTGAGAAAATTGACCAGTTTGCCACGCCAAAGCTGCACGCTGGTATGAAGTGATGGCAAATTCATCTTGGTCTTGTCTAGTAATATTGTACTTGGTTGCACATAACTCTGCACAATTGCCCATGGGCACCTTGCTATAAACATCGAGTAAGCCATCTTTTGATATGCCATCTAACAATTGAATGTTTCCGAATTTTGTTCCATTTCTGCCTTCGACATAATGCGGAGTTTGCGACATATTTTCCATACCTCCAACTACTACCAAATGGTTATCTCCAGAAAGGATACTTTGAGCGCCTAACATGATAGATTTCATTCCCGAAGCACAAACCTTGTTTATGGTTGTACATGGCACATGCTTTGGCAACCCTGCCGCAAGGGCTGCTTGCCTTGCAGGTGCTTGACCAACGCTCGCCTGAAGCACATTGCCCATAAACACTTCATCGACATTGGCTGGATCGATGTTTCCTTTAGATAAAGCCCCTGATATGGCCGTTGCGCCCAAATGAGTCACACCAACACTTGAAAAAGCACCCATAAAAGAACCTATTGGAGTTCTTACTGCTGAAATGATATAAACGGTTTTTGACATGTAGTTAAATTTTAACTACGAAAGTACGTAAAAATGTATGTAATTTTGGGAGATGCATTTGCTATCCTCGTTCTCCCTTTGGTGGATATTGCCAATATTTTTTACAACCATACTGGTTAGTTGGCTTTTTTATAGAAATGAAAGTTGGCTAGAAAACAAATCTAAACAACTAAAATACAGCTTAATAACAATTCGCACATTAAGTTTAAGTTTAATAATTATTTTACTCTTGGGCTTACTTTTAGAGCAAAGCCATTTTCAAACCCAAAAGCCCATCATTCTAACATTGATAGATAGATCATCTTCAATGTTGAACTATAAAGACAGTAAAAATTTAGATAAAACCATCAATGAATTTCAAAATGAATTAGAGCTGCAACTTGGGAAAAAATTCAACCTTAAAACATGGAATTTTGGACATAAATTACATTGGCCTAGCAAAGGATTTGATGCGCAGCAAACAAACATGCAAATCCCCTTTGAAGCTGCATCAAATTTATTTCTAAATGCTAATTTGGGCGCTGTTGTGCTTATTTCAGATGGCAATTACAATGCTGGTTCGCATCCTATGTATGCGGCAGAACACCTACCCCTTTCTACGGTTTATAGTTTAGCCGTAGGCGACACTAACCTAAAAAAGGACCTTGTGCTCACCGATGTTGCTTATAATGACCTCACTTTTTTAAATAACAATTTCCCTATAGAAGTTGACATTGAAGCTCAAAGATTTGCAGGTAAAGCGATACAAGTTGATTTATATGAAAATGGGAAAAAGATTCAAAGCAAAAATTTAACGCTTCCCAACAAAAGAATTAGTCGTCAGACATTAGCTTTTGAATGCAATGCGTCGAAAATTGGAATTCAAGAATACAAAATCCAAATTCAAGGTCAGAATGGCGAATTTTCATTTGATAATAATCACAAAACCATTTACATAGAAGTGCTCGACAGTAGAAGTAAAATTTTGATTTACAGTTTTGCACCACATCCAGACGTAGCTGCACTACAACAAGCGCTCAGCGCAAATCAACTCAATGAGGTTGTTGTGGCGCATTCCAGACAGATCAATGAATTGAAAATCAATGCCTTTGATTTACTCATTTGGCATGATCCAGGACTCAATTTCAACAATCAGCTTTTTTCGTCAATTGAGAAAAATAACCTACCCGTTTGGTATATTCTTGGAACACAAACTGACCAAATTATTGCCTCCAAAATTGGCAAAGGGCTAATTTTTGACATAAAGCAACAGAGTGAAGAAGTACAAGCCACTACAAATCCGGGCTTTTCAATTTATGAACCCGATCCACTTTGGCAAAATCTCATGGGCTCACTCCCTCCTTTAACCAAAAGATTTGGTGATGTAAAAGCAAAAAATGGGCTTCAAGTTTTATATAAACAGCGCTTGGCAGAAATTATCAAAGATCAACCTCTTCTCGGATTTTATCAAAATCAACAAAGAAGGGAGGCTTACTTAATAGGTGAAGGGATTTGGCGCTGGCGTTTAATTGCCTACCTCAAAAAGCAACAACATGCATATTTTGATGCTTTTGTAAATGAAATTTCGAGCTATTTAATGATTAAAAAAGAAGGCAGCGGACTTAGAGTAAAAGCGCCTAAAAAAATAAGCACCTTAGAAAATTGTATACTTAATGCTTCATTTTACAACGAGGCTTTGAAGCCCATTTCTAGCCCAGTAATTGAATGGGAATTAAAAGATGACAAAAATAAAGTACGAAAAGGCACCTTTCTCAGCAAAGGTGATTATTTCCAGCAACAACTTGGAAAACTAAAGCCTGGCCGTTATTATTGGAAGGCCAGCACCACTTTTAATCAAAAAAAATACATGAAAACAGGTGCATTCATTGTTGAGGACATTTGGCTCGAACAACTAGAATCTACTGCAAGGCATGGGACACTTTATCAACTCGCAAAACAAAGTTCAGGTGAAGTTTATCCCATAAAAGCTTACCGCGACCTTATCCAAACTTTAAAGCGCAAGCCCGATCTTGTTGAAGTTCGAACTGAAACACACCAATTTGACCCCGTAATTGATTTGCTTTGGATATTAATCTTAATACTTGGCTTACTTTTTGTAGAATGGTTCTTAAGAAGATATAACGGTTCTTATTAATATAAAAATGCGGGCATTAGCTTTTTTAATCTTTTTTGGCTTTAACTTATACATTACGGCACAGACCTTTAAAGATGGCGACGTTATTTTTCAGCACAGCCAATCTACTCAGAGTACAGCGATACAATTGGCAACCAATTCTTATTTTTCGCATTGTGGTATAATTTTTTTCTTGGGAAATAAGCCCTATGTATTTGAGGCCATAGAGCCCGTTGGCGTTCGATCACTAGAAGATTGGATTAAAAGTGGAGAAAATAGTGAATATGCCATATATCGTTTGAAGGGTGAGCAATTGTCCGAGGAGAATTTAACCCAGATGAGAAATTACCTCAAACTTCAACTCGATAAGCATTACGATTTAGCTTTCAACTGGTCTGACAAGGAAATGTATTGTTCAGAATTGGTGTATAAAACCTACCTTAGTATTGGCGTTAAATTATGTGAACCCAAAGCATTAAGAGATTTTAATTTGGATAGCCCTCAAGTGCGAAAAATAATGCAATTGCGATATGGTCCTGACATACCCTATGACGAACCAATGATTTCACCTGGTCAGCTTTCCGATTCTGATTTATTTTTTAAAGTTATTTAAATGGAAAACAATTTTAGTTTTTCTGAATTTAACCAACTATCAACGCTACAGTTATACGACTATTTACAATTGCGAAGTGAGGTATTTGTCGTGGAGCAAAACTGTGTGTACCAAGATCTCGATAATTTAGATAAAATTGCCTTCCATGTACTCCTTCACAAAGGTGATAATCTTATTGCTTGTGCCCGGATTATACCTGCTGGAATTACATACGATGAAATTTCAATTGGAAGAGTAATTGTTGCTGGTCATGAGCGGCAAAAAAACATTGGGATGCAGCTCATGAATTATTGTATTGATAGAATCAAGGAGCACTTTGGCCCTCAAACCATTGTATTATCGGCTCAAGCCCACTTACAAGAATTTTATCAAAAATTGGGTTTTGAAGCGCTAGGGGAAAGTTATTTAGAAGACGGCATACCTCATATTAAAATGCGACGCAACAAATAGTTTAAGACAAAGTTGAAGCACATCTATCTAAAAAAGCGTCTCTGGTCAGCAATTCCTGATGACCTGTTTGCATGTTTTTTAATCCTACCATACCTGTCTTCATTTCATCCTCACCAATCATTACAACATTGGATACATTTCGATCATTGGCGTATTTGAGTTGTTTTTGCAATTTACTTGCTTGCGGATATAGTTCTGCTGCGATGCCAAGGTTGCGCACCTCTCTGAGCAGTTTTAAAGAGTGTTTTGCTTCTCTATCGCCAAAATTTACGAATAAAATACTCAAGGTCTGGTTCAAGGCCTTTGGGAATAAATCGAGCTCAGTCATCACATCATAAATGCGATCCGCACCAAAAGAAATGCCGATTCCCGATAAGTCTTTTAAGCCAAACAGTGCGGTCAGGTCGTCATAGCGCCCACCTCCACAAATGCTTCCCATTTTTACTCCATGTGCTTTGACTTCAAATATGGCACCGGTATAATAATTCAGACCTCGAGCCAGCGTAAGATCAAAAATGAGTTCACCTTTGTGAAGCCCAAGTGCAGCCACATCAGCCAAGACCTCATTTAATTCATCGAGTCCCTTTTGACCAATCTCGCTTTGGGCCAAATATTGGCGAAGCATTGCTATCTTTTGCTCATTATTTCCTTGCAATGAAAAGAGCGGCGTAATTTTCTCAATTGATTTTTGAGTAAAACCCTTTCGAAGCAATTCATCAATCACACCTTGCTCTCCAATTTTATCCAACTTATCAATAGCGACGGTTAAATCAACAATACGGTCAGCTTCACCACTTAGCTCGGCAATACCGCTTAAAATTTTTCGATTGTTGATACTGATACTGAATTTAGGCAAACCGAGATTGCTCAAAACTTCATCAAAAATCTGGATCATTTCTACCTCGTAAAGCAAGGAATCGGAACCTACTACATCCACATCGCATTGCGTAAATTCTTGATAACGGCCGTGTTGAGGTCGATCTGCCCTCCAGACTGGCTGAATTTGATAGCGTTTAAAAGGGAAAGTGAGTTCATTTTGATGCTGCACCACAAAACGTGCAAAGGGCACAGTCAAATCATAGCGCAATGCTTTCTCAGCAAGGGAGCTGGCAAATCGAGGTAAATTATCTGCTGCGAGGGCCTTTAAATCGGCTTTTCTCATTTTCTCTCCAGAATTTAAAATGCGAAATATCAACCGATCTCCTTCATCGCCATATTTCCCCATTAGCGTAGAAGACAATTCAAAGCTTGGGGTCTGTATAGGCGCATAACCATATCGTTTAAAGACTTCATCTATTTTACCTAGCATATAGGTGCGTTTTGCAACCTCTACAGGTAAAAAATCTCTAGTGCCTTTTGGAATTGTTGGTTTTTGAGCCATTTTTTGCTAATCCTTGTTGTAAAAATAATGCAATAATCACACCCTCCGACAATTCCAAATAAGGAATTTCTTTAGTATAGCGATATATTAGTCCTTTGAAGTGGCCTTCTAAGATTACTACAAAAAACTGAAAACAAAAGTAAACAATGCCTCTTGCAAAGCGTCAATTTATTTTGTTTATTTGTTTACCAAGCAAATGAAATTTCAACAACAACACATATTCAAATCTAAACTTGATCCAAAAAAAGGCTGTATGCTCCTAGCCGATCCGCTCTTGGACGAGGCTTTTTTTCAAAGGGCCGTGGTGTTGCTCATAGATCATAGTGTTGAGGAAAGTTTTGGTTTAGTTTTAAATCATGTCACCGATGTCAAATTAAGTGAATTATTTGAAGACATTGATCTGGATTTAGCTGTATTCAATGGGGGGCCTGTTTCTCCACAGCAATTGTTCTATTTACATCGCTTTTCTCAAATTGAAGGAAGCTTAAAGGTTGGAAAAGACTTATATTTTGGCGGCAATTGGCGGCAAGTCATAGAACGTGCAAATAAAATGAACAAACCACATTTATACTTACGCGTTTTTGCTGGATATTCAGGTTGGGGAGCTCAACAACTTGAAAATGAAGTGTCTGAACGAGCATGGCTATGCATTTCTCAGGCAGAGAATGATTCAATTTTTAAAATCAAAGTAGAAGATCTTTGGAAACGACTTTTATTGAACCAAGGGCCAGAATTTAAAATTTTTGCACACTTTCCGCTGCAAGTATCAGATAATTAGCCCCCTTTTTAGTATAATTTCAAGTATTTATACCTACCTTTGCACTCTCGAAATTAAAAGTGTTCCCTGAAAACACCTTTTATGTTTAACATCTTTCTGATATTCAGGGTATTAGAAATACAAATTTTTATAGCCTTATGGCAAAAAATATCGAACCCCACGGAACAGTAGATTTCGATTGGGAAGCCCTACAACTTGATGGTTACAATCAAATTGAGCGCTCCGAACTAGGAGATCGCTACGAAAAAACCCTTACTTCTATTATGGAAAAAGAAGTAATTCAGGGCACTGTTGTAATGATCAACAAAAAAGAGGTTATCATTAACATTGGTTACAAATCAGAAGGTGTCGTAGCTGCCAATGAATTTCGTTACAATCCAGATTTAAAAATTGGTGATACAGTTGATATCTATGTAGAATGCTTAGAAGACAAAACTGGTCAATTAATCGTTTCACACAAAACAGCACGTATGCATAGTGCTTGGATTAGAGTGAATGATGTATTGAAAACTGGTGAAATTATCACTGGTTATGTAAAATGCAGAACAAAAGGCGGGTTAATCGTTGATGTTTTCGGAATCGAAGCCTTTTTACCAGGTTCTCAAATTGACGTTAAGCCTATCCGTGACTACGACGTTTATGTAGGAAAAAACATGGAATTTAAAGTTGTTAAAATCAATGAGGAATTCAGAAATGTTGTTGTATCTCACAAAGCCCTTATCGAGGCAGAACTCGAAGAACAAAAGAAACAAATTATCTCTGGCCTAGAAAAAGGTCAAGTTTTGGAAGGGGTTGTCAAAAACATCACTTCTTATGGTGTATTTATAGACCTAGGTGGTGTTGATGGACTTATCCATATTACTGATCTTTCTTGGGGCCGTGTTACACATCCTGAAGAAATGTTAGAGCTCGATCAAAAAATCAATGTTGTAATATTGGATTTTGACGATGATAAAAAACGCATTGCACTCGGATTAAAACAATTACAACCGCATCCATGGGATTCTTTAGATGCAAATTTAAATGTTGGAGATAAAGTTTCTGGTAAAGTAGTAGTAATGGCCGACTACGGTGCATTCATTGAAATTGCTGCTGGTGTGGAAGGTCTTATCCACGTCTCTGAAATGAGTTGGTCTCAGCACTTGCGTTCTGCTCAAGATTTCCTAAAAATTGGTGATTCAGTAGAGGCGGTGGTTCTGACTTTAGACCGTGAGGAGCGAAAAATGTCCTTGGGTATCAAACAATTGATGCCAGACCCATGGAATGACATTGAAACAAAATATGCCGTTGGGACTAAGCACAGTGCCAAAGTACGCAATTTCACCAATTTTGGTGTTTTTGTTGAACTCGAAGAAGGTGTTGATGGACTCATCCACATTTCAGATCTTTCTTGGCAGAAAAAAATCAAGCATCCATCAGAATTCTGCAAAGTTGGTGATGCTATGGAGGTTCTAGTTCTTGAAATTGATCGTGAAAACCGCAGAATTTCTTTAGGTCACAAACAACTTGAAGAAAATCCGTGGGACGTTTTTGAATCTACATTTGCAGAAGGCACCACGCACAGTGGAACGATTATTGAAATGAAAGATAAGTCTGGTATTGTTGCCCTACCATACGGTGTTGAAGGGATTTGTCCTTCTAAACATTTAAAGAAGGAAGATGGCACCAATGCAAAGGTGGAAGATACCCTAGAATTCAAAGTTATTGAATTCAATAAAGAGGCTAAAAAAATCGTTCTTTCGCATACAAGATTATTTGAGGAAGGTGATACAATGCCAAGCAATAACAGCAAAGGCAGCAAAAAATCATCCACAAACAATACTGATAAAGCAGTTAAAGCCATTAATCAAAATGCTGAGAAATCAACGCTTGGCGACCTCAATGCACTCGCTGAATTGAAGCAAAAAATGGACCGTGGCGAATAAGCTGAATTTTCTATCGATTTAAGGGGGTCTCGGCCCCCTTTTTTATTGTCTGTGTCCCAAATTTATAATTAACTTTAGCGTCTGAATGATGAGTAATTTTAAATTGTCAACTACAGTTAAAGATATTTTTGCTGCGTATCTAGAGCAGAATGGGCATCGTAAAACACCTGAGCGCTTTGCAATATTAGCAGAAATATATGCTTACAGCGGTCATTTTGATATTGAATCATTATATATTAAAATGAAAAATCAAAATTATCGCGTTTCTAGGGCTACATTGTACAATACCATAGATTTATTACTTGCATGTAACCTGGTACGAAAGCACCAATTTGGTAAAAACATTGCGCAATTTGAAAAAGCTCATGGATCCAAACAACACGACCATCTTATTTTGACAGACACTGGGGAAGTGATTGAATTTTGTGATCCACGCATCCAACAAATTATGGGTACTATTGAAGATCTATTTGGCGTTGAAGTACAACATCATTCCCTATATTTTTATGGTATCAAAAAATCAAAAGTTAACTAATGGAAGTACATTTGATAGAAAATGGACCACTGAGCATACTCAAGTTCAAAGGTCGTTTTTTCACAGAAAGCGATCGAGATAATGCGATTGAAAAATTAGATCATATCGAGAACTGGAATCTTGTAATTGATCTTTCAGACTTAGAATACATTAATTCTACTGGAATTGCATTTTTGGTAAAGACACTTACAAGATCAAGGCTCAATTTAGGAGATACCGTTTTATATCAACCCAATGAACAGCTCGGCAAAATATTTGAACTCACAAGAATGGAGCATATTTTTAGTATTTATCAAGACTTCGAACAAGTAAAAAAGTTTTTTGAACAAACAACATGAAAGTAGATGTACTATTAGGTTTACAATGGGGTGACGAAGGCAAAGGTAAAATTGTAGATGTCCTCACCCCCTCTTACGATATTATTGCAAGGTTTCAAGGAGGCCCAAATGCTGGGCACACCTTAGAATTTGAAGGAATTAAACATGTATTACACACCATTCCTTCGGGTATTTTTCATCCAAATGTTATAAATATAGTTGGCAATGGTGTGGTTATTGATCCTGTGATTTTTAAAGCTGAATTAGATAAACTCAAACCATTTAACATCAATTTTGAAGCCAGATTGTTGATTTCTAAAAAAGCACACCTCATTTTACCTACACACAAGCTCTTAGATGCTGCATCAGAACAAGCGAAAGGTAAAAACAAAATTGGATCAACCCTAAAAGGCATAGGCCCGACATATATGGACAAAACAGGGCGAAATGGACTTCGCGTTGGGGATATTTTTTTACCGAATTTCCAGGATAAATATTCAGCTCTTGTTGAAAAACATATTGGAATTTTGGAGCATCACACTGATTTCACATATGATTTAGAAATGCTTGAAAAGCCATGGTTTGAAGCTATTGAGGATCTCAAGACATTAGAAGCAATAGATTCTGAACATTACTTGAATTCTGCCTTAATTCATGGCAAAAAGGTATTGGCTGAGGGTGCTCAAGGAACCATGCTTGACATTGATTTTGGAACCTATCCATTTGTTACTTCCTCAAATACTGTGACTGCTGGAACTTGTACTGGATTGGGAATTGCGCCTACAAAAATTGGAAATGTTATTGGTATTTTTAAGGCTTACTGCACGCGCGTTGGAAGCGGTCCATTCCCAACGGAGCTATTGGATAACGATGGTGAACTAATGCGAAAGGAAGGAAATGAATTTGGTGCAACAACCGGCAGACCTAGACGCTGTGGTTGGCTAGACCTTGTACAATTGCGTTATGCCATAATGGTGAATGGTGTTAGCGAACTTGCCATGATGAAGAGCGATGTATTAGGTATTTTTGACCACATCAACATTTGTACACACTATAAAATCAATGGGCAAGAAGTTCGCGATTTTCCTTACGATGTTACTGATTTAGAAATCGAGCCTATTTACCAACAACTTGAAGGTTGGCGATGTGACTTAACAGAACTCGATGACTTTAAAAATGCGCCCTTAGCGCTTAAAAACTATGTTTCCTATCTAGAAACACAATTATCGATTCCTATTCGCGTTATATCTGTTGGGCCCGATCGCAAACAGACACTTAACAATTAAAATGAATATTCGCATCCTTAAACATTTTGCATTATTTATCGGTGCATTATTTTTTTGGAAGTCATCTTTTGGACAAGGCAGGCTACAACTCTTACCTGGGACGCAAAAAATATATGCAATTCAAAATAATGTGCACAGACTAGTAGGAAGTGTTAGTTTTGAATACCAAGGCAATACTATGTATTGCGATTCTGCCCATTACAACGATAAAGCCAAGGAGGTAAGAGCGTATGGAAACGTTCATATTCAAAAAAATGGCGTCAATTTATATGCAGATTCAATCTATTATTCTGAAAGACAAAAGTTCGCTAAACTCTGGGGTCATGTAAGGGCAAGAGATAATGCGTACAAAATGATTGCAGATTCTATGGATTATGACGCTAAAAAAGGTAGAGCTATATTTCGAAGTTCAGGATCAATTTCCTCAACGGTTTCCGATGAAAAAATTACTTGCCTTCGGGGTTATTTTTACCCTTCTAATGGTTCGTTCTTCTTTAGTGGTGAGGTCCATTACACTAAAGCCGACCTGGATGTTAAATCCGATACACTGCAATTTGCATACGAACAACAGAAACTTTATTTCATGGGGAACACGCAAATGCGAAATGACAGTACCCAATTGTTTTGTGAGAATGGTTGGTACGATTTAGAGCATCAAACTGGCGCGCTTTTTAATCATGCGCAAATTTTTGAAAAGAATAATATTTTAAAAGGGGATACCTTATTTATCAATACCAAATTAAATGACTTCGAAGGCCGTGGAGATGTCTACTATAAAGATGTAGATCAAAACATTGCTTTATTAGGTAATAAAGCGATTTATAGCTCCACTGATCATTATGCCTATGTTTGTGGTAATAGCCTTTGTTTTATAAAATATAAACAAGACACGCTCTACTTGCATTCAGATACGCTCTACTTAGAAAAAGATAGTCTCAATAAATCACAATTTCTTTATGGTCATAAAAATTTTCGATTCTTGCATCCCACTCTTCAAGGAATTGGCGACAGCACTCGGTTTTGCTTTGAATTACAAACTTTAGAAATAAATAAAAATCCAATAATGTGGTCACAGCGCGGTGAACTTAAAGGTGCACAGGCCATTGTTTTTTTTAAAGATTCACTGCTTAAACAAATAGAACTAAAAGACAATGCTACAGTGCTACTTGAATTGCAAAAAGATAGTCTTTATAATCAAATGGCAGCAAAACATATTTATGCTTTATTTGACACAAGTGGTGTACTCAGCAGTGTTGATGCTGAAGGGCAAGCAAAAACCATATTTTATCCCGAGACTTCAAAGAAGGTCAATGACACTTTAATTGAACAACGACGCGAAGGCCTCAATAGATTAATTTCCGAACAATTACATCTGGATTTAAAAAATGGGGAGGTCACCCAAATAAGTTATTTGCATCACCCGGACGGGGTGTTTTACCCTATGGATAAAATTGATCAAAAAGAGCGTTGGATTCAAGGATTTAATTGGAATCCAGATTTAAGACCAACCAATCCAAATTTTTTACGAAAAGACTAATTATTCGTGCCTAAGCATTTTAATCGAGTTCATCAGAATCACTCTCTGTATCCCATCGCGTAACGCTTTTAACCCCCTCAACTTGTTCGAATTTTCTAGTTAATTGTTCCAATTGGGCCGTATCATAAACCAATACTTTTATTCTACCTTCAAAAACACCATCATTGGTTTCAAATGAAATACTTTTCATATTGATGTTGTTTTGTTTGGAAATAATTTCTGTAAGTCTATTTACAAGACCTATTTGATCGATGCCTATAATTCTAATAGCCGCTTCGCGCTCAACTAATGCGCTAGACTGCCATCTGGCCTTAAGACACCTATAGGCCAATTTTGATAATAAATGCACTGCATTGGGGCAGTTAAAACGATGTATTTTAATACCACTAGAAATGGTGATGAATCCAAAAATAGAATCACCAGGAATTGGGCTACAACATTTTGCCAGCGTGTAATCAAAGCCCTTAAAATCTTCTCCAATAACAATTGTATCGGTATCTGTGTTGATTCCCTCATTTAAAAGTGCATCTTCTGATCCTTTTATTTTTTTTGAACGTATTTTGCGTTCAATGACAATGCTACCACCGACCACATTGAATTCGCGTAATTGTGTGAGATCCAATTTACCTTTGGCAATTTTATAGTATAACGAAGTTGTAGTATCTACCTTAAAGTGTTTTTCTAAACATCGTAAATTTTCAGAATTGAAGTTAATGTTATACTGCTTAAGTTTGCGTTCCAATATTTCTTTGCCATCAGCAGCTACAGACTTATAGGCCTCGTTTAGGGCTTGTTTTACGCGTTGTTTGGCCTTAGCTGAAACCACAAAACGCAACCACTCATCATTTGGTTTTTGTTTAGATGAAGTTAATATCTCTAGTTGATCTCCGTTTTGCAATTGATAACTGAGCGGCACCAATCGATTATTCACCTTGGCTCCTATACATTTGTTGCCAATTTCAGTATGAATATCATATGCAAAATCAAGAATTGTTGAGCCGGTTGGCAATACCCTCAATTCTCCTTTTGGTGTAAAAACATAAATTTCATCGTTGAACAAATTCAATTTGAAATCATTGACAAAATCTAATGCACTTGAATCGGGATTATCTAGTAAGTCTCTAATTTCTGCAACCCAACGATCAAATTTATTCTCATTTGCCCTTGCTTCTTTATACTTATAATGTGCCGCCAAACCATATTCGGCAATATCATCCATGCGCTTACTTCTTATTTGTACTTCTACCCATCTGCCTTGTGGCGACATCACGGTGGTATGCAGCGACTCGTAACCATTTGCGCGTGGAGTTGACACCCAGTCGCGAAGACGTTCAGGACTTGGCTGATAAAAATCTGTAACAATGGAGTAAACCCTCCAACAATCAGATTTTTCCCGTTCTGGTGGAGAATTTAGAATAATGCGCAAAGCAAAAACATCAAACACCTCCTCAAAGGGAACTTCCTTTGTTTGCATTTTACGCCAAATAGAAGCCAATGATTTGGTGCGTGCCTTTATTTCGAATTGATAACCTTGGGCTTGTAATTCTGATCTTATTGGCGCTACAAATCTTCTAATAAACCGATTGCGAACATCTTGAGTAGATTTTAATTTGGAAACGATTTCATTATATTTTTCGGGTTCGCAATATTTCATCGAAAGATCTTCTAATTCCGATTTTATTGGATATAATCCCAAACGATGTGCTAATGGAGCGTATAAAAACCTAGTTTCAGATGCAATTTTAAGTTGTTTTTCAGGCTTCATGCTTACCAGCGTGCGCATGTTGTGTAATCTGTCTGCAAGTTTAATAAGTACAACCCTGAAGTCATCAGAAATGGTGAGAATCATCTTTCGAAAATTCTCAGCTTGAATTGAGGTGTTTTCATCAAAAACCTCGGGTATTTTTGTGAGGCCATCAATAATTTTTCTTACCGTGCTTCCAAAAATATCTTCTAAATCTTGAAGGGTTATATGCGTATCCTCTACTGTGTCGTGAAGCAGCGCACAGACAATTGCCGTAGGTTCTAGACCCATTTCTTCGGCACAAATTCTAGCCACAGAAATTGGATGATATATGTAAGGTTCGCCAGATTTTCTTCGCATGTCTTTATGCGCTTCAAGAGCAATGTCAAAAGCCTTTCGAATCATCCTTGTTTCATCGCGTGAGCGGTCTTTAGTAGCACGCAATAATCCTTTAAATGCGTTGAGAATTTCAATGCGCTCTCTCTCAAGATCAATAGCAGTATTTTGGTCGTAGTACATCAATACGCAGGCAGCAATTCACTTGTCACTTCTCCAAATCCAATTTTTATGCCATTTTTTTGACTACATCCTCGAATCACAACTTTATCATGATCCTGGATAAACTTTCTTTGAGAACCATCTGGCATTTGCACTGGTTTGGTGCCTTTCCAAGCAATTTCCAACATAGATCCATATGAATCAGGTGTCGGACCAGAGATGGTGCCAGAGCCCAATAAGTCGCCACAGCGAATATTACAACCATTGACAGTATGATGCGCCAATTGTTGGGACATATTCCAATACATATATTTAAAATTCGAAGTACTCACTATTTTTTCGCTACAATTTGGCGCTTGGATTGCGACCTGAAGTTCAATGTCATAGGATTTTAAACCCTCAAATTTTAAATACGATAAAACTTCGGGTTGTTGAATGGGAGTTTCACAGGCAAAGGGCTGTAGTGCATCGAGGGTGACAATCCAACACGACATTGACGATGCAAAGTTTTTGGCCAAAAAGGGGCCGAGTGGAACATATTCCCACTTTTGAATATCTCTTGCAGACCAATCATTGAATAAACAAAGTCCAAAAATAAAATCTTCGGCCTCTGCAGTAGTGATACTTTGCCCTAGGTCTTTACCTTCAAAAGTAATGAAACCCATTTCAAGTTCGAAATCTACTTGTCGCGATGGTGCAAATATGGGGTCTGAATTTTCATCGATTTTGAGTTGGCCCTTTGGCCGTATTACAGATTGTCCAGATGGTATCACAGAGGAAGATCTTCCGTGATAACCAACAGGAATCCATAACCAATTGGGTAAAAGCGCATTGGAAGGATCTCGGAACATCATCCCCACATTAGTGGCGTGCTCCTTTGATGAATAAAAATCAGTATAATCTCCAATTTGTACCGGTAACGACATCCTCACCTCAGTTACTGGAATTAAGGCGCTATGATGGGCGGAATTGTTCTGAAATGTTGGATTTTGCACGTCTAATAAAACTGCTAGTCGATTTCTCAATGAACGAATAGCAAGTTTGCCATAGCGCATAAGGGGGTTCAAAAATTCATTTTCATAAACTGAATGGTCAATTTGAATATCTGTTAAATAACCATAAGCAGCCATTTGAGCTAAATCGAGAACAAAATCGCCAATTCGAACACCCACCCTTTTGCTTGAATGAATTGTAGAGAAAATTCCAAAAGGTAGATTTTGAATCGGGAATTCTGTTAATTCTGCACCTTTAATCCAAGTGCTCAAAGCGGGGTTATTGGCTGTAATTTCCATTTCTTGAATTTTTAAACATTGAATCTGAAGTGCATTATATCTCCATCTTCAACTATGTAATCTTTTCCTTCAACTTTAAATCTTCCGGCGTCTTTGATGGCTTGTTCGGATCCAAACTCAATGTAGTCATTATATTTCATTACCTCTGCACGAATGAAACCTTTTTCAAAATCAGAATGAATTACACCTGCTGCTTGTGGTGCAGTCATTCCTTTTCGAATGGTCCATGCGCGTACTTCTTTAACGCCAGCTGTAAAATAAGTTTGAAGATTCAAAAGATTATATGCCTGTCGGATAAGTCTATTTACCCCTGGCTCTTCTAAACCTAACTCTTCCAAAAATAATTGACGTTCGTCATAGGTATCAAGTTCTGTAATATCAGCCTCAATTTTTGCACCAATGACAAGTACTTCTGCATTTTCGTTTTTCACTGCTTGTTGAACTTGCTCAACATGAACATTTCCAGATTTTACAGATGCTTCATCTACATTACAGACATACATTACCGGTTTAGATGTGATTAAATTGAAACCTTTGACAATATCAAATTCCTCTTTAGAAAAGTCCAAAGCGCGAACAGAAGTCCCTTTTTCTAATCCAATTTTAATTTTGGTGGCCAAGTCATTTTCTTTAATTGCATCCTTGTCACCAGATTTTATTACCCTTGATAAACTCTGTATTTTTTTTTCAATAGTCTCCAAATCTTTTAATTGCAACTCCACATCAATGATTTCTTTATCGCGAATAGGATTTACCTGCCCATCTACATGTACTATATTATCATCATCAAAACATCGTAGCACATGTAATATAGCGTCGGTTTCACGAATGTTGGCTAAAAATTGATTGCCCAAGCCCTCCCCTTTTGATGCGCCTTTTACCAAACCGGCAATATCTACAATCTCCATCGTAGTTGGAATCACTTTTTGTGGGTTTACTAGATTCTCGAGTTTTTCTAAACGCGAATCGGGAATAGAAATGGTGCCCAAATTTGGTTCAATAGTACAAAAAGGAAAGTTTGCTGATTGCGCTTTAGCATTAGACAAGCAATTAAATAGGGTTGATTTTCCAACATTGGGCAACCCGACAATACCGCATTTTAAGGCCATTAGTTTATTGAATTATTTCTTAAAGCAAAGATAGCCAAAAGGAGAAAGCATCTGTCTAAATTTGGTATTTTTACCCAAACTTTAGACATGAAAAGAATTTTCTTTTTTCTCCTGGCAATTATTCTAAGCATAAGCAGTTTTTCTCAAGATAGCCTCTTTATTCGAAGAATTTATGATGAAGCACTTTTAAGGGGACATGCGCATGAAAACTTGCGACAGTTGTGTAAAGACATAGGCCCTAGGCTTACAGGCTCATCAGAAGCGCAAATGGCGATAGACTGGAGTTATGAGAAAATGCTTTCTTATGATTTTAATCGCGTTCAAAAACAGGAAATAACGGTTCCCCATTGGGAACGTGGAAATACAGAAAGTGCATGGTTTAAAACCAATGATGGCCAATTACACAAAGTGCATCTTTTGGCACTCGGTGGATCAATAGGTACAAATGGACTGTTGGATGGAGAAATCATTGAATTTAAAACTCTTGAGGCGCTTAAAAATAGTAAGGCATCAAAAGTCGAAAATAAAATAGTTTTCTTGAATCAATCAATGGATGCAGCCCAAATTCAAACTTTTAAGGCCTATGGTGCGTGTTATGCAATTAGAGGAAGCGGGGCTGTTGAAGGCGCAAAATTAGGCGCTAAAGCCGTTGTTATTCGCTCTTTGGGTTTACCACAAGATGAATTCCCACATACAGGATCGATGCATTATGAAAATGACGTTCATAAAATTCCTGCAGCGGCCCTTTCGACAAAAGATGCCAATATGCTATCAGATGCGCTTTTTAAAGGGAAAGTAAACTTTTTCATGGAATTAGATTGCAGAGATTATGAAGATGTTCCATCCTTTAACGTAATGGGCGAATTAACAGGAACAAAAAAAGCAGACCAAATCATTACAATTGGAGGCCATTTGGATTCATGGGATACTGGTGAGGGGGCACATGACGATGGAGCTGGTGTTATTCATTGTCTTGAAGCGCTGCGTATATTAAAAGTTTTAGGCTTTCACCCCCAACATACAATACGTCTTGTTTTCTTTATGAATGAAGAAAACGGAAACCAAGGTGGTCAGCAATATGCACAATGGGTGGCAGCACATAATGAGAACCAAATTGCGGCATTAGAAAGTGATCGCGGAGGATTTGCACCTAGAGGATTTGGCATTGATGGTCCAGATGAATATCTCGAACTCATTAAAAACTTTGAAGCATTATTAAAACCCTATGACCTGCATATTTTTGAAAAGGGATATGGCGGAGTGGATATAGGGCCGCTTAAAAAACATTTTCCCGAGATTCCGCTTTTTGGATTTGTACCGGATTCCCAACGATATTTTGATTTCCATCATGCACCTTCAGACATATTTGAAAATGTCAATAAACGCGAATTAGAATTGGGTGCAGCAGCCATAGCTAGTTTTATCTACCTTTTGGATCAACAAATTAGATAGATTGATTAATGTGTGGTATAAGCGGCCTTGTATGTAAAACAGAATCGGCATTAAATGATGCCCCAGACTTATTGAATCAAATGAGTACGCGCTTAGCGCATCGGGGCCCAGATGGTAGTGGTACTAGTTGGTTTGAAAACGATTATATCGGTATTGCACACAGGAGGCTTGCCATCATTGATTTAAGCCCATCTGCTTCCCAACCGATGCAAATTAATGATCGTTATTGGCTTACTTTCAATGGTGAGATTTATAATTACATAGAACTACGCAATGAATTGGGCACACTCGGCGCTACATTCAAAACGGAGAGTGACGCTGAGGTACTACTTCAAGCTTATCATTTTTGGGGCAAAAATTGTTTGGATAAATTCAATGGAATGTGGGCATTTGCAATCTATGATACAGTGAATAAAACGCTTTTTTGTGCCAGAGATCGTTATGGGGTTAAACCTTTCTATTTTCTTGACAACGCTATTCATTTTGCATTCGCCTCTGAAATAAAAGCCCTGCTCTGTATTAAAAGTCAAGAAGTTGTTGCCAACAAAAAGGCCTTACAAACCTACTTTGCCTCGAATCAAATTGAAACAGAGAGTGAAGGTTTTTTTAAAGGAATCTTTGAATTACCACAAGGGCATTTCTTGGAATATGACTATTTAAGCCATTGCAAGAAAATCACAAAGTATGAATCGTACGCACCCATTTGTTTAAAAATTACTCGCGAAAACTTGGTGGATAGTTTGTTTAATGCCATAGAATTGAGACTTAGGGCTGATGTCCCTATCGGGTTTTGTCTTTCTGGTGGTATTGATTCAAGTTCCATTTTATCCATTGCTTCATCAATCAACAATGAGAAAAAGCTAGCCACATTAAACACTGGTTTACATGCCTTCACAGCCGTTCATCAAAGTGAGGAAGATGAAAGTCCGTGGGCACAAAAAATGATTGAGGCTACCCAAGCTTCATGGCATACCATCACCCTTAAAAGTGAAGAGCTCACCGAACAGATAAAAAATTTGATATATTATCAAGACATTCCACTTTTGAGTACAAGTACCTTTGCCCAAAGCAGTGTAATGCGCTGTGCGTCTGAAAATGGCGTTAAAATACTAATTGATGGTCAAGGAGGAGATGAATTGTTTGGAGGTTACCAAATATTTTATCCAACCTTTTTCAAAGAACTTTTTTTTAGAGGCAGATTTCGCTTATTTTTAAAAGAATGGCGTCATCTTAAAAATTCGCCTACGACTAAAAAGTATATTTTAAAAGAATGGACAATGGATTTGCTAAGTTTCTTGCCCAATCCACTTCAAGCACTGCTTTTAAGGAAAAAAAGAAAGTCTTTAAAATATGTCAGAAAAGTGCCTAAAATTGTCCGAAGACGTTTCAATTCATTACAATCACACTTGGCTTTTTTCTGTCAAGAATTTGAACTCAAGAATTTATTGCGCTGGGAAGACCGCTGCTCCATGCAATACGGCATTGAATCAAGAACACCTTTTGCCGACGACAGCAATTTAATACAAATTGCCCGCTCGCTGCCAATTACCGACTTGATTCAAAATGGGTATTCAAAATTTGTATTACGCGAATCGCTCAAAGGGCAAATTCCTAAAGAAATTTCCTGGCGACGAGACAAAAAAGGTTTCTCAGTTCCAGAGAGCCAATGGCTAAAACAAAGCAAAGATTTTTGGAAAAAAACAATTCGAGACAAAGTCCACCTCGATTCAAGTGGGCTAATTGATACAGAAAAACTTTTAAACGATCTCGACACCCTTTTTATGGAACCCACTCATTCATCTCAACTGAACTTTATATTCAAATATGCCTGTTATTTAATTTGGCTAGATGAATTTGGCATTTGTAAATTCTGCTGAGACAGGCTTAATTCAAAAAATCTTGTTGGCAAAGCGTTGATTTGCATTTCTTGATATTGATTATTATTTGGCAAATACACCGCGCACAATGAATTTCTAACCAAGAAAACATGTTGATGCATTTCTTTTGGTAAGCCATTTAAAATTCCCATAAGGACTTCGTAACGCGGATATTCTGTATCTGATTTTGCATCGTGCCAAACAATGATTGAATCTAAAGATTTTTGGAGTTTAAGCGCTGTTTGCGTATCGCGTTGAACAGCCTTTAAAGAATGATCGCCATCAATAAATATTAAATCCATTCGGCCATAGAATTCGCTAAAATCAAAAGTTGCGGAGTCGCCAAATAGGTGTGTTACATTGGATAATTTTTTTGAAAAGTAGCGATGAGAATCAATGTAGGCTTGCGTATGCCCTAATTTGCGCATTGTTTCATCAGGCAAGTTTAAGGTATAGGCCCCAGTAACAAATGGCGACACATTGGCAACACTCTCACCTCGCCAAGTCCCAATTTCAAAATAGGTTTGCACCTTATAATGGATTGAAAGAATTTGGAGCAAGGCAAAATCTGTCACGAGCGATGATCCCGATAAAAATGACATCGGGCTCACATTTAGTTGCTGTGCTTGAGGCCAATCAAAAATATCTATTTCTTTTAGTGGTATAGAACCATAGCGCTTCTCAAATTTTTTCTGCAACACGCTTTGATCATTGACAATAAGATTCAGAAGAACTGGTCTTTGAATGATAAGCTTTATAGCCTTAAAAAGTTTTGCAATTTTATTCATTACTTATTTTGTCTGAAGAGTTGGAATAATTGTAATTGCAATTCCTTCCAGTCTTCTTTTTTTGGAAAAAATAATACCTTCCCTCCATCCTTGTGAAAGTACCAAAATACAACAAAACTTGTGACAAAATAGGAAAGACTTGCAGCAATTGCGGCGCCAGCTGCTTTAAAATCTGGTATTAGAACAAAAGCACCCAAAATACTTATTACTAAGCCGAACCCAGAAGCCAATGCATTTATATGGTAGCGACCATGACCCGAAAAATAGTGCCCCACAATTAATGCATAGCTAAAAATCCAACAACCTGGAGCTAACAACCACATAATCGAGTGTAACGATGAAAAATCTGATCCAAAAATAAAACCATAAAATGATGAAGGTAAAAGGACCAATAATAGACATGCAAAGAAGGCAGCAGTCATTCCAAATGCTGCTAATTTTTGGGTCAATTGTATCGTGTAATGACGATCATCTGAATTAGAAATGACTGCATATTGCCACAAAGAAATACTAGTTGCGATAAGCCAAACCGATTCTGAAAGAGAACTTGCATTTGAATACAAACCTACAGTACCCTTGCCATGAAAGAATTCTAAAAAATAAAAAGCTGCCCTAAAACTTAAAAGCTGAAAGACATGTGCCAATTGATTAAAAGTGCCATAGGTCAATAATTTTTTAAATAAAAACCAAAATTGTTCTACTACCCGATTACTTTTTGGATAATGTTTGCAGACCAAATAGCAACTCGAAAGAAATGCAAAGCCATAGGCTATATACAAGGCAATTTCATAAATCAATACCCCTTTAAGAAAATATTGAAAGAGACATACCAACAAAGTAATCAACGGGATACTGAGCTGAATAAAATTATAGGCAAAAAAACGCTTTTGCCCCAATAATAAAGAAGTGTGGACCGCAACAACAGCACTCAATATACTGATCATCAATACATTGCCTAAATATACAGGTTCAAACACGCTAAAAAGCCAAAATCCCAATCCGGCAAATGCGGTCATTAAAATTATCCAGATATATGACGTAGTAAGTAAGGTACGCCATGCATACTTAGATGAAAAATTAACAAGTGAAGCCCCGCCAATTAAAGCATCAAAAATCGTCAAGATAGCTACCGTCGTTAACAATAAACTCTGCTCACCTTTTCCTATAAGGCCTCCAACCTGAGAAAATAAGATGACCAATCCCAAATTTAACAGTGCAGAGAGCACGCGAACCCCGAAATTTCCGAAAATACTACGCCACATCCTTACTTAATACCATGTGATATGCTTCAATAAATAATTGAGAAATAGCTTCTGACCCGAATTTTTGAATCATTTCATTATGAAGATCTAAAGTGTTAAATTCTTTATTCTGAATGTCGCGCATTGCTCCTATTAGAGAAGTCAAATCCTCAGAGGGAATTAAAATCCCATTTTGATCGTGAACGATTTCTGCAACACCTCCAACATTTGTCGATATAACGGGGGTGCCACAGGCCAATGATTCTATAAGAACGCATGGTAAATTTTCATATCTGCTACTTAAAACAAAGGCATCGGCAAATTGTAAAATACTTGCCACACCCCCTTGGTCTTGTTGACCATGAAAATGAATCGAATTAGCAAACGAAAAATCTTTAATCAAATCCATGTAAATAGAATGATTTCCATCAGAAACAACATGGAGCTCTACGTGAGGCTGAAACTTTTTAATTTCATAAAACGCGCGAACGAGAAGATGAAAATTTTTTTGCTCCGGATCTAAAGAAGAAATGTGAACAAAGCGAAAAATACGATGATTTTGTTTTTGTTTTGCGTTGAATATCTGATGATTAACAACGTTGGGGATAACTTTCATTGGACTTGTTATTCCAAAATTTTTCATTGCTACAGCCAAATCAAGAGATACAGGCAGAATTAAATTTGACCTATTGCCTATCCACCGCATGAACTTGGCAACTATACGGCTTATCCGAGGTTTTGCATATGGATGATAGGCGGTCCAATGTTCAGAGAAAATCAATGGTATACGCCATCTCCATTTCAATAAAAGAGCAACAATTCCAATCGGATATAAAACATTTGCGTGAATTATATTTGGTTTTCTTAACTTGGTTTTGCGCGCAAATTTTAAATAACTAATGATCACCCAAAGATAATTAATACAAATTCCTAATAATGGAATCGTATTTTTAGGTAAATAGACAATATGGGTCTCAAAAGTTTCATTTGTAATCTCGTGCGTAAGCTTCTTATGTTTTTGACTTAAAACGACATGCAATACCGCAACGTCTGCAATTTGCTGAGCAGCCAAGATGTGTTGTTGAACAAAATTCCCTTGAGTTGGGTGCAGCACACTTGGATACCAACTTGAAATGAACAAAACCTTAGGTCGCTTTTGCATTGAATGAATTTACAGATTCTTTTGGTACACTTCTTCTAATTGCTTTAAGGCATAATCGATTTCTTTTTTAGTCGTATAACGAGAGAAAGAAAATCGTGCGTTGGGTCTGCTCGCATTGGCTTTAATACCTTCCAATACATGCGAACCTTTAGCGGCACCAGAGGTACAGGCTGAACCTCCACTAACTGCTACACCTTTAAGGTCCAAAGTGAATAGCAATAATCCTGCTTTTTCACTTTGGGGTAAACTTACATTCAATACCGTGTATAGTGACTTTTCAAAGCTGGTTTCTCCCAAAAATGCCACATCTGCAAAGAGCCCTTGTAATTGATCCATCATGTAGGATTTTAAACCCCACACATGTTTTTGATGCTTGGATAGATCCTCATAGGCGAGTTCCATAGCTTTAGCCAAGCCAACAATACCTGCAATATTTTCTGTGCCACCGCGCAATCCGCGCTCTTGAGAACCCCCATGAATAAATGAATTGGCTCTTGCATTTTTATTTACATATAAAAATCCTACGCCTTTTGGACCATGAAATTTGTGAGCAGCACAAGTGATAAAATCAATGTCTAAAGCTTTTAAATCAAATTGATAATGGCCCATAGTTTGAACGGTGTCTGAGTGGAAAAAAGCACCATATTTTCGACACATTTTTGCCACATCACTCAGTGGCAGCAAGGTGGCAATTTCATTATTGGCATGCATTAATGAAACCAAAGTTGGCACATTATGATTTAACAAGCCCTCGAGCTCCATTAAATCAATGTTTCCCTTTTGATCTAGATTCAAGAAAACTACGTCGATGGCATCATTATGCTGTCTTGATTCAACAGTGTGCACAACCGCATGATGTTCAATAGAAGTAGTAATTATGCGTTTAACACCAAGTTGAGTTACAGCAGCATGGATGGCCATGTTATCGGCCTCTGTTCCTCCTGAAGTGAAAATAAGTTCAGAAGGGGCACAATTGAGAAGCTGGGCAATATATCTTCTCGAATTTTCTATCAAGGCTTTTGCCTGACGACCAAATGAATGCGTAGATGAAGGATTTCCAAAATGCTGTGATAAAACAGCAATCATTGAATCTACTACTTCTGGAGCCATTGGCGTAGTGGCAGCGTTGTCTAAATAGACATTCATTCTAACAGTTTTGACACGAAGATACTAAATTTAGTTTGCTTATCTTTGAGTAATGAATACCCCGCTGGCTGAACGAATGCGTCCAAAGACTTTAGACCACTATTTTGGTCAGCAACATTTATTAGCACCAAACGCCTCGCTTAAAAGAGCACTCGACGCTGGAATCATTCCTTCTATGATATTTTGGGGCCCACCTGGCGTAGGTAAGACCACCTTAGCACAGCTCATTGCCCTCCATCTCAATAGGCCAATTTATACGCTATCGGCTATTTCAAGCGGAGTAAAAGAAGTAAGAGAAGTGATTTCTAAGGTTGAAAATGGCGGCATGTTTACTCCTAAAGGAAGCATTCTTTTTATTGATGAAATTCATCGTTTCTCAAAGGCACAACAAGACTCCTTGTTAGGTGCCGTTGAAAAAGGCGTCATCACCTTAATTGGTGCAACTACTGAGAACCCTTCATTTGAGGTAATTAGTGCCTTGTTGTCGCGTTGTCAGGTTTACACCTTAGAACACCATAGCAAGGATGACCTCTTAACCCTTTTAAATAGGGCTTTAAAAGAAGATCATTTGCTGAGCAAAAAAAAAATTAAACTTACCCAAACCAGTGCCCTATTGCGCATATCCGGTGGTGATGCGCGCAAGTTGCTCAATATTTTTGAAATCATTGTGGGCACATTTCAAGATCAAGAAAAAATTGAAATTAATGACGAGGTTGTGTTACAAAATGCCCAACAAAGCCTCGCAAGATACGATAAGGATGGGGAGCAGCATTATGATGTAATTTCGGCTTTTATAAAGAGTATACGTGGCTCTGATCCAAATGCGGCTATTTATTGGCTTGCAAGAATGGTTGAAGGTGGTGAAGATCCTAAGTTTATTGCACGACGCCTCGTAATCTTAGCTGCTGAAGACATTGGGTTAGCAAATCCAAACGCTCTTCTCTTGGCCAATGCGTGCTTTCAAGCTGTTGAAAATGTGGGCTGGCCAGAGTCTAGAATTATTTTAAGCGAATGTGCCTTGTATCTTGCAAGTTCGCCAAAAGGGAATGCAGCATATAAAGCCATTAACAAAGCGCAACAATTGGTTCAAGAGACTGGCAGTTTGGCCGTACCATTGGCTTTGAGAAATGCCCCGAGTAAATTAATGAAAGAGCTAGGTTATGGAGAAGGCTATCAATATAGCCATGATTACCCTGAGAATTTCTATGAACAAGAATTTTTACCACAAGAATTGATTGGGACAAATTTCTTTACTCCTGGGAGTAGCCAAAAAGAACTAGACATTGCAAAACAAATTCAAAAATGTTGGCAAGACAAATACAAATTTTAGCCGGAGCTTTGCTTTACTATGGATTGGTCTTACCCCTATCTTACTTGCCATTCCCCGTCCTATATTTTTTGTCGGACTTGTTATTTATACTTTTTAGAACTATTATTCCATATAGAAAAAAGGTTATTGACGAAAACATCAAGTCGACGTTTCCAAATTACTCGGCCGAGCAACAAATAAAGCTACGTCGTGACTTTTATCGCTTTTTATCGGATTTGATCATTGAATCCATTAAAAACCTAAGTATTTCAGAGAAAGCGCTTAAAAACAGGATGAATCTATCAAATCCTGAAATCTTGGAGCAAGTTGGCAAATTGAACAAACCCGTAATATTAATTTCTAGCCATTATAACAATTGGGAATGGCTCATAAGCATTCAGGCGCTGTGGTTCAAGAAAAATAATTTTGGGATTGGCATGCCGTTGAGCCATCCGTTTTGGGATAAAAAATTAACATCTAGGCGAGAACGGTTTGGTTTAAAGGTAGTGCATGCTCAAAACTATCACGATGCGTTTAAATCTAATAATTCGATAGTTTTGGTGCTTGCAGATCAAGCGCCAAGTTCACCAGAAAAATGTCTTTGGCAATCATTTTTAGGACGAGAAAGTGCCATTATATTCGGACCAGAATATATGGCAAATAAATATGATTGCGCGGTAATATATGTAAATGTATCAAACTGTAAAAGAGGGTTTTATGATGTTAAAATAGAAGTTTTAGTTGAAAATTCAAAAACTTTGGAATATGGAGAATTAACAAGGCTTCAACTACAAAAATTAGAAGCGTCAATTGAACAAAACCCATCGCGTTGGCTTTGGTCTCACAGGCGTTGGAAACATCAAAAACCTGACAATTGGGTAATGATAAATAAAGTCTTGAAAAATGAATTCGAAGATAAATTTCGCTAGAATGTATAAATTCTTAATTTGTTTAAGCATATCTTGCTATTCAAGCGCACAGTCTAGGCTTTATAGTTTTAAGTTCACAAAAACTGAAAACCAACGTGCACTCATTGTGTTGCCCAGTGGGCAAATACTCAGTGGCTCAAGCGAAGCTGCATTGCGATTGTACGGCCCCAAACCATTAGATTTAGAGCGATATAAATTAGAGGATCAATTCAAAGAAATCAGAGATTTATGCCATACAAAATATGGATACATCGCTATGCAAAGCCATGATTCAAGCTGCATTGTGCTGGTGAATAAGAATTTTGAGATCGATTCAGTCATTTTTCCTCTCCAAAGCAAACAAGCGCTCTTTTTAGATGGCATTTGCGCTCAGGACAGCATTGTCTTTTTGCTAGGCGATCCTATCAATGGCAAGTTCAGCACCTTTCGCTCCTTTGATTACGGCCGAAGTTGGGAGCCCACACCTGGCCAGATAGATGCCATTGAAGGAGAGGCTGCCTATGCGGCGAGCGGGCAAACCAATCAAATCTATAATGGTAATTTTTATTTCATCTCTGGAGGGCGTTCTTCGCGCCTCTTCAAATCAGCTAATTATGGCAAAACTTGGGACATCAACACCATTCCCTACCCTTCTTGCCCCTCTTGTGGGCCTTATGCTTTAGCGATTAAAAATGAAAACGAAATGATAACCGTAGGTGGTGATTATCTCAAGGCTGAAAATAAAAAAAACAACTGTTATTACTCTACTGACGGCGGAAAAACATGGATAGCTCCTAAAAAAGGACCCTCCGGCTACCGTTCTTGTGTAGTTTATGCCAAGGAATGTTATTATGCCTGCGGCACCACAGGCATAGATATTAGCCGAGATGGGGGCAAAACCTGGCAGCAAATTTCAAAAGAAAACGCCCTCAGCATGGCATATCTCAACGACCATCTGTATGTCACACTTGCCGATGGCAGTTACTTGATCATCAAAATTTGAAAATAATTAATACAAATAATAATCTTCTTGGGTTTTAAGCTCAATACATAGGTCTGAAACTTCGAAGGTTCGGCGAGCAAACCTTGCCACTAGCCCCTCTGCCCGCTTATTTTCATTGTGCGTCACCAATAACTTTTTGGCATTCAATTGCTTTTGGAGTCTCAGTGCACTTGAAAGCCCCAGATTAATCGTGCCTCCTATGAAAAAAGGAAGTTTATAAGTAAGTGTGCTGGCGATGAGTGCTGAAATTTTTTCTTGAGGGATTGCTTTGAGCTCAGCTCCATGCGGTGCATAAACAATGGCATGCGACTTACTTTTTATCATGTAAGCCTTGTGCACAAAATTCTTTTTTGATTTGAGTACGGTCAATTCAAAGGGCGCTGCTTCAAGTGGTAATAAAGATTCAAAATGACCCCAAGGCCTTATTTTATTTAAAATTTTTGGCAGAGCCATTACGGGAATATCCTTTGAAAATTGCAATAGTGTTTCTTTGTTACAATGATCACTAAAAGGGTGTGAAATAAAAATGTAATCTGGCCGCGGCAATTCATACACAGCTATTTGAGGCTCTCGATGAAATTGACGACTGAACCATGGATGAAAATCAACTTGAGATGCACTCAACCAAGGATCAACAAGCACCCTAATGCCATCAAAGGTGAGCATCCAGGTGCTATCGTCATTGAGCTTTGTGAGTTGCATATGCTAAAATAAAAAAAGCCTTGCAATTGCAAAGCTTCTTGTGGAGAAGATGGGATTCGAACCCACGACCTCTTGACTGCCAGTCAAGCGCTCTAGCCAACTGAGCTACATCCCCTTATTTTATTTTGCCTGAAGTGTATCTTCCATGGCAGAAGAAACCGCCGATTTTTCAACACGAATTTTACTTCCTTCAGATTGAATTAAAACAGTTGCATCTGAGATTTCTAAAATTTTACCATGAATACCACCAATAGTCACAACCTTGTCGCCTGCTTTTAATCCTTCGCGAAACTTTTTAAGTTCCTTTTGCTTTTTCATTTGTGGCCGTATCATAAAAAAGTAAAAAACACCGATCATTAATATGATCATCACCAATTGATTTGTTCCTGGTCCCATAGCTTATTTTTTTGAGTTACAAATTTAATTATTTTATCCTTCCTTTTATTTCCAATATGGTAATATTTGGTCGTGTGTTGGTCATTACCCTTACTGTTTTATGAATTCGGTTACTGTGCAAATCTGCAGTATTTACATTGGCAATAATTTTTGTTCGTTTGCCTGGCATTAATGGTTTGTTTGGTTTTTGAGCTAAAGTACACGAACAAGAAGGACGAACTTCGCCAAAAACCAATGGCGCATTGCCCGTATTTTCAACTTCAAAAACCGCTTTCACAACCTCTCCTTTGAAGACTGTCCCAGCCTCATAGACCGTACTTTTAAACACCATTGTGGTTTCTGCCCCAACCTCTACTTTTGTTTGACTTGTACAAGCCAATAAAAGACTAACAAGCGTTAATGCGTATATTTTTTTCATTTTAAATTAGTTTAAAAGCACTATTACTATTTTT
>Ga0222714_10000396_pt1 | contig 50870 bp, 47 predicted proteins | sample C33_3DmetaG_FD_165048 | JGI IMG/M metagenome (GOLD analysis project Ga0222714, IMG submission 165048) | Estuarine water microbial communities from San Francisco Bay, California, United States - C33_3D | ecosystem: Environmental > Aquatic > Marine > Unclassified | place: USA: California... | reverse complement strand
GCTACTACGACAACCGTGAAGACCTGTATGGCAGTGCAGGACCATGCGATACAACGGCGGTTTCCTACACCACACACATCAAGCCTTTGATGGATCAGCAATGCGTGGGTTGCCACGGGGCTACGGCTCCTTCGGCGGGAATCTCTTTGCACGATTGGGCTTCTGTGAAGGCCAGTGTGCAAGGGGGTCGTTTCGTCGGTTCAGTCGATTGGCAAACGGGATATTCGCCTATGCCCAAGGGCGGCTCCAAATGGACGCCTTGTCAAATTTCCCAATTGAATGCTTGGGTCAACAAAGGAATGCCACAATGAGAAATGCCTGGTTAAGCTTGTTGGCCTTGTGTCCCTGGGCTGTTCTGGCTCAATTTCCCTTGGGAGAGGAATTGGGACACCAGAGCCTGCGCATTGTGAATCAGCAGGCCGCATCGGGTCCCGGTGAAGGGCATCTGGAATTTTTCATTCAACACCGTTTTGGTGACTTTGCCCAGGGGGCATACAATGCTTTTGGATTGGATCAAAGCCAAATTCGATTGGGCTTGGACTATGGCTTGAGCGACCGATTGACCCTTGGTTTGGCTCGTTCCAGCTGGGGCAAAACTTCGAATGGATACTTCAAATACCAATTGGCGGGCCTGCGTGAAAATAGGCATTGGGACCTGACTTGGTTGAGCGATGTCAGCGTAAACGGCGAAGCGAGCAATGTTTGGGGCTTAGAACCCTTTTACTATTCGCATCGCCTTCGATATGTGCATCAATTGATCGTCGGTCGTCGTTGGACTCCTCGCTTTTACGCGGCGGTGGTGCCCGGGGTGGTGCACATCAATTTGGTTGATGCCGCGAGTGACCCCAATGATTTGCTCACTCTTTCGGCCTTTGCTCGTTACCGAGTTCAGCCTCACATAAACCTCACTTGGGAAATGCAAAACACCTTGCCCAGCGTCAGCGGGGCTGCCTTGACCTCGCCGCCCATGGCCTTGGGAATGGAGTTCATCGAGGGTCTTCATATATTTCAATTGAGCCTTGGCAATGCCCTGAGCATGAACGAGGCCTATATCAGTACAGCCAATCAAGGCGAGTGGAACGCAGCCCATCTGCGGGTCGGATTTAACATTGTAAGAAGATGGTAAAATACGGGATGTTGCTGCTGGGCTTGGCGTTGAGTCAGTCTTTATGGGCGCAAGAGGATCTCCTGTTGGATGAGCCTGAAATTCAAGGCCCTTCGCCCGTGAATTTCGCTTTCAAAACTACGCGAGTTGTCAATTTGCAAAGCCTGGAAACCCTGGGTGCTGGGGTGTTTGATTTCAAAATTCAACACCGTTTTGGACCCCTGAATTCAGGGGCTCGAAATGCTTTTGGCTTGGATTTGGCGACCATTCGTATCGGCGGGGAATACGGCGCGAGCTCCCGCTTGACCTTGGGTCTGGGTCGAAGCCCGGTTGAGAAAACCATCGACGGATACGCCAAAATGAAATGGGTGCAACAAACCCGTGGTGGGGGTTCTCCCGTTTCGGTGTTGACGGTGGCTTCGGCAGCCTATCGCCGCCAGAACTACAGCGCTGAACCTTCTACGTTGGAGCGAATGGTGTATGTAGGTCAACTCATCGTGGGTCGAAAGTTCAATGAAAATTTGAGCATGGAATTGGTTCCCTCAGTGGTGCATTACAATTGGGTGAATGTCAATGTTCCCAATACCCAATTCGCTTTGGGAATGGGAATGCGTCGAAAGCTAACCATGCGCAGTTCCATCAATTTGGAATGGATACCCGTCTTGAGTGACCGTGGAGATTTCTACAACAGTTTCTCGGTCGGTATGGACGTAGAAACCGGTGGTCACGTGTTTCAAATGGGTTTTACCAATTCAATAGGGTTGACTGAGAACTTGTTTTTGACACGCAACACCACCCAGTGGAGCAATGCCGGGGTTCGGTTTGGCTTTAACTTGAGCCGAGTGTTTACCTTGGTAGACCCTCGCTAGGGTTTAGGTCTTCTGCTTCTCTTTTTGGGCAGAAGGAAACAAGATGTTGTTCAATATCAGGCGGTAGCCGGGCGAGTTGGGGTGCAAATTCAAATCGGTGGGGGGCTCTCCAACCAAGTGCTGGTAATCTTCGGGGTCGTGTCCGCCGAAGAAAGTGAAGGTCCCTTTGCCCATTTCACCGTGAATGTAGCGGGCTTCGTTGAGCATCGCATTTTCGCCCATGATCAGCACATCGCTGCGCACTAACTCTTTGCGATAAGCGGTGGTTTGCCCCATGAAACCTTGAATGGTTCGCGTGTGGTTCTGGCAGAGAATGGCGGGAATGACATCCCATTTGGCTGAATATTCGAACAGGGTAAACAGGTCGTTTTCTTCTTTTACGGCTCGAGCATTGGGGTCGACATCGATGTTGCTGTATTCATATACGTAAGGACTTGTCTCCAGTCGAAAATCTTTGAAGGCGAAGCAGGCATCGTAGTTCAAACGCTGCTGAGCCAAGGGGTCCATAGGAGTTCCGTCAAAGACCGATTCGCATACATCGGTGTTTTGAGCGGCCAAGGCAATGTCGTAAGTGTCGGTGGCGCTGCACATGGCAAAGAGGAATCCGCCGCCGAGGCAAAAATCCCGAATGAGGCGCACGACTTCGCGCTTGAGCTCACGGGTGCTGGCAAACCCGTGCTTGGCAGCCATGGCTTCAGACTCGGCCACCTCTGCTTGGTACCACGGGGCAGAGGCATAAGAGGCCCAGAATTTTCCGTATTGTCCGGTGAAATCTTCGTGGTGCAAATGCAACCAATCGTACTCGGCCAATTTGCCTTCGAGCACTTCATCGTCAAACACCACATCATAGGGAATTTCGGCGTAGCTCAAAACCAAGGTGACCGCATCGTCCCAAGGTTGTTTGGTTTTGGGTGAATAGACAGCAATTTTAGGAGCATTGAGCAACTTGATGGCATTCATGTTCACTTCGGGGTTGGCGGCAGTGCTGAACAAAGCGTTCGCATCAGCCTCTGAAATGACCTCAAATCGAATGCCCCTGAGCTTGCAGGCTTCTTCAATGCGGGCGTCGTGGGGGAATAAGAAGCTGCCGCCCCGGTAATTGAGCATCCAATTGGCTTCGCCTCCCTCATTGAGCCACCAATAGGTGAGGCCGTAGGATTTCAGGTGATTGAGCTGGCTTTCGTCCATCGGGACGAGTATGCGGCTAGCCTGAGCGAGGTTAAGCACCCAGAGTGCGGCTAAAAAGAAGATTATGCGAATTTTTGCCCCAGCCATACTGCGCTTATCCCTGTTATGAGTGAGCCGATTCCATACGCCAATCCCAATTTCAACTGGCCATCTTGAAAATACCTGAGCATTTCCAAGCCCAATCCCGAGAAGGTGGTGAAGCCCCCGAGAAAACCCACGGTAACAGCCAAACGCAAGCCTTCAGGTTGAATTCGGCTCCAAACCAGGCCCATCAAAAGGCAACCCAGGGTATTGGCGCTGAAGGTGGCCCAAGCAAAACGATCGGTTTGAAAGGGGATTTGCCAGGCAAGCAACCAGCGGCAAAGGCTGCCCAATGCGCCCGCTCCAGCAATGCCCAAGACGGTCCAGATGCTCATGCCGTGAAATTACACTTAAATTTGTGCCGTGCGGGTGCAATTGCTTTCCTTCTTCGACGAAAGTCCACGGGTACGCCGTTTTCGATGGCGTTATACCGCCGAAGGGGAGGCATTTTATCAGCAAGTTGAGCAGTTTCGGGCCTATGCAGGCATTTCGAGCGAAGAGCCCATTTTTCAACCCGGCCAATTTGTGCAGCTCAGGCATGAAGCCATTTTCCCAGAAGGCCGCAGTTACAGCCTTTGTCATTGGCTAGAAGCGGCCCAGCCCGAATTTGAACTCTGCATTGTGCTCAATGAAAAAGGGAAAGCCACGCCCTGGTTGTTTGAACAAGAAGTGGGACTCGAGTTGGAGTGCACCCCGCCTCAAGGGCGTTTTGTCTTGGAAAATGACCCTGAGGGTATGCCTTTGGTATTCATTGCTACGGGCACGGGTTTAGCCCCTTTGATGCCCATGATGGAAACCGCGTTGAAGCAGGGTGGTCATTCCGTTTATCTGTTTGCCGGTCATCGCTGGGCTGAAGACGAATTGTTTCAAAAAGAATTGCAACATTGGCAAAATCAATACCCGGCCTTTACCTACTTCGCATGCGGCAGCCGAGAGCCCATTCAGGGCCGGCAATGCTATGTACATGCATGCTACGAGCCTTTTTTGAAAAAGTGGCCCCAAGCCAGGTTTTACGCCTGCGGTTGGAAAGCCATGCTCAGTGACTGTCGAAGCATTTTGAAATCAGCCGGTTACAGTCGACGGGATTATCGAATGGAAGCCTACGACTGATTCTACTGCCCCGAATTTGGCATATTCCAATAAACCCCCGTATAATTGTACCCGAAAGCGAGATGCGTCTGCTTTTCAATCCCCTTTTTTAATGATTTTCAATGCTTGAGGATTTTGTCCTCTCCCCAATACTAATTCATGGCTGATTTTCCTGATTTCGGAAACATGGGCGTAGGCGAGTTGCGTGCGCTAGCAGAAACCCTGGACGTCAAAGGTTCGTCCAAAATGAAAAAAGGCGAGCTTGTCGATGCCCTTATGGCCATCGCGCAAGGTGCTGAAACCAAGCCCAAGGCCAAGGCCGAGGGTCGAACACGCGTTCGCAAATCAAGCGAGGAAACAGCTCCTGTTGAAGGTTCAGCTGGGACTGCTGAGCCATCGCTTGCAGACTCGGTAGAGGAATCGAAAGAAGCTCCTGCTGAAGGTCGCAAGCTGCGTGAACGCCGTCGTCGAAACCAAGATCAAACGGCAGAAAATCCAGAGCCCGCTGCGGCTGAGGATCAGCCCCGCGAATCGCGCCGAGAGGGTGAAAAAGCGCCCCGCAGCGAACGCGAACCTCGTGAGCCCCGCGGCAACCGTGAACCCCGCGAACCTCGTGGCGATCGCGAGCCCCGTGAACCGCGCGGCGATCGCGAGCCCCGCTCAGAGAGGGAAGGAAGCCCCGAAGAGCGCAAGCGCAAAGAGCAGTTGGCCTATTTTACGGAAATGGAAGGGGTAGTGGCTACCCAGGGTGTTCTGGAATTGGTGCCTGATGGCTATGGGTTCCTTCGCTCGCCAGACTACCACTACATGGCCTCGCCAGACGATGTATATGTGCCCGGCTACATGATCAAGCAGAATGGCTTGAAAACAGGTGATACACTTCGCGGGCCCATTCGTCCGCCGAAAGAAAGCGAAAAGTATTTCTGTTTGGTGCGCATCGATTCGGTCAACGGTCGTACCCCAGAAGAAGTGAAAGACCGGGTGGCCTTTGAACACCTGACGCCCTTGTTCCCCGATGAGAAGTTGAATTTGTGCGATCATCCGAAGCATTACAGCAACCGCATTATCGATATGATTTCGCCCATTGGCAAGGGTCAACGAGGCTTGATTGTGGCTCAACCGAAAACGGGTAAAACCTGGCTACTGAAAGGAATTGCCAACGCCATAGCGAAGAATCATCCCGAGGTGTACATGATCATTTTGTTGATCGACGAACGCCCCGAAGAGGTGACCGATATGTCTCGCAGCGTACGCGCCGAAGTAGTGGCTTCCACCTTTGATGAACCCGCCGATAAGCACGTTCGATTGACCAACATTGTGCTGGAAAAAGCCAAGCGCTTGGTTGAGTGCGGTCACGATGTGGTCATTCTGTTGGATTCCATCACCCGTTTGGCTCGCGCTTTCAATACCGTGCAACCGGCTTCGGGTAAAATCTTGTCGGGCGGTGTTGACGCCAATGCCTTGCAGAAGCCCAAGCGTTTCTTTGGAGCGGCCCGCAACATCGAAAATGGGGGTTCTTTGACCATTTTGGCTACTGCCTTGACCGATACGGGATCAAAAATGGACGAGGTGATATTTGAGGAGTTTAAGGGTACCGGTAACATGGAATTGCAGCTGGATCGTCGCTTGTCAAACAAACGCATTTACCCAGCCATCGATATTTTGTCTTCCAGTACGCGCCGCGATGACTTGTTGGTGGACAAAACGACCAACCAGCGCATGTGGGTGCTTCGCAACCACTTGGCCGACATGAACCCAGAGGAGGCCATGAACACCTTCTTGAAGTACATGCAAAATACCCAAGACAATACTGAGTTCTTGGTGAGCATGAACGGCTAAGCCTCTAGGACTGGGCTTTCCACTCGCGCACCCTTTTGCCATCGCTGACAAACACGCGCTCGCTTTTTTGTGCTTGTATGGCATGGCCTCCTGCCAGGCGTGAGAAAGCGGGAAGAATCATGCGATTTTCTTGAAGCCAGAAGCAGGGTAGGGATAGCCGTTGTCGACCTTTGCCTTGTATTTGAATTTTGGGATGCAAGTGGCCGCAAATCTCGAATCCTTCTTCTTGGCTGGGTTCGTGGCAAAATCGAATTCCATCTTGTTGCCATTGATCGAGCACCTGCCAATGGTGGGGGGCAGTTTGCTGGGCATATCGATCGTGATTGCCCAACACCCATACAAACAGCAAACTGTCAAATGGGGCTAGTTCTCGCCACAGCTGTTCCCATTCGGCGTTCGGTTGGCTGTGAAACAAATCGCCTAGAATGATGCAGATTTTGGGTTGGTGCTTTTCCAACATTTGAATCCAGAGTTCAGGTTCTTTTTGGGCTGAAGCGGCGGGAACGGGGAGGCCGTTTTTGCGCATATGCTGTACCCGGCCCACATGCAGATCACCCAAAATCAGGGTCTGTGAAGCCGGTAGCCAGGCCGCTAGTTCAGGAAGCAATACGAGCTCGGTCTCTATATCGATATGGATCTGCAAATCGGCAAGTTTTGGGCGGTAAAGTTCGTAAAAAAGCTGAGCAGTCTGTTGATATCTGTGTGGAGAATAGGCGCTTTTTGTATTTGCTTCCCTCTATAATTTAGTGCCCGAATTTACCACCATGGCTAAGCTAAAAGTTGTCGTCGATTACAGCAAACTCAGCGCTGATTTGCAAGAGTTGTTTAATGAAACCTATCCCTACGGTGTGGCGGGGCAAACGGTTCGTTTTCCCAACGCTAAAGGAGAGACCGTAACGGCCGTTATGCTGGAAACCGAAGATAAAGTGTATTTGGTAAAATTGAGTACTTCCAAGCAGAATTCACTCACGGATGAAGAATTGGATGATATGATTGGGAAGTCTTTGAGCAAGAACGATGACGACATCGAAGTCGAATCTTCTGACGACGAAGAGGAAGAAAGCAAAGACGTTCCTGAAGTCGACGAAGACGACGAGTGATCATTTTCGGTGATGGGTGTTCCAGGCTGACCTCTTCGTCAGCGATTAGCCCTTTTGGGTTACCTTTGGTTTATGAAAGCTCTGATTACGGGCGCTTCCCGCGGCCTGGGTTTGGCTGTGGCTGAAGCGTTGGCTCAAGAAGGTTTGGATCTGGTTCTTTGGTCGAAAAATGCTGAATTGCTGCAACAGGTCGCTGCGCGTTTGTCAGCGGCTCATTCCGTTCGTGTGGACTATCGTTCGGTAGATTTGGTCGATTCAACAGCCATAGACAAGGCTTGCCAAGACTATTTGGAGAGTGGAGAGCCCCTTGATTTGCTGGTGAATAACGCAGGTAACTTTTTGCCCGGCGCTATGATGCAGGAATCTGATACTCAGCTCGATGATCTTTGGACGATCAATGTAAAAGCCGCTTACACCCTAACCAAGCGTTTTTGGACCATTTTGGCTCAAAGCCCGCGAGCTCATGTGGTCAATATGTGCAGTACGGCGAGCCGAATGGGTTACCCAGCGGGCGGTTCCTATGCGGTTACTAAACATGCCCTTTTGGGTTTTAGCGAATCGTTGAGGCTGGAAGGTCGTCCCGTGGGTATTCGGGTAAGCTCGGTGCTGCCGGGGGCAGCATTGACAGATTCGTGGGCCGGCGTAGACCTGCCGCCAGAGCGATTCATGAAGGCCAGCGATGTAGGAGCGGTGGTGCGCCAAATTTGGCAAATCAATGCTTCGGCGGTAATCGAAGAGGTCACCCTTCGGCCTTTGTTGGGTGACATTTAATTGTCACAAACGAACAGGCGTTTCAAGATTCTAAATAAGGGTTATATTTGTGAAAATTAATTGTAAACACGATTCCATGAAAAAATCTGTTCTTTCTGCTGCTCTGGTGGTTTTTGCCAGCATGGGAGTTGCACAAACGATTGATCAGCCCATTCCCGCTGCTCAGCAAAACATTTATTCCAAGGGTATGTACCGCGTGGAAGGTAAGTCTTTGACCCCTGTAACTCGCCGTGCTGAAACCTACAGCAACTGGTACAACTTCACTTCTTCATACGAAGAGGGTGAATTGTTGGGTCAGCAGTTGAGCGGATTTGTGAGTTTCATTGCTCCTGACACCTTGGGCCACACGGTTTATTCAGATGGTCAAAAAATCCAAAGCGGCATTCACGCTGTGGGTACTTCTTTCGATCCCAAAGATTCGAATTTCGCTTTCACAGGTGAAGAAGTATTCAGCCGTTTCATGTCTTACACCTTGGATTCCATTGCCTTTACCCAGTTCTACGTGCGTCAATTGGACGAGGTGAACATCGGTGGCAATATGGTTGAGGTTGTTGACACGGTTTATATCCAGTATTTCAACATTGATGGAATGACTGTAGGCGGATATAACTACCAGTCTGCTCCCAATACCCGTTACTTGTATGCTTGCCCCAAAAAGGAAAATTACCAGGCTTCTTCTTTGTTGAATACATCTGCCGCCAAGACAGATACCTTGTTTTTGACCAAAGATTGGGCTGACTCTGTGTCTTTCAACGGCGCTCAAACCAGCTTCTTTGGCCGCGGCATTCAAATCCCTGTGGGCATTCAGAGCAAGAGTACCAACGATGCCAAAGTGGAGCAAAACATCACGGCGTTTAACGTTGTGTTCAAGCCCATGGTTAAGCCTATGGACGGCGACACCTTGATTGCTTATAACGGTTCAACTTGGTCTAAGAAATACAACATGTATGGTGTTCGCAACGCCTCTTTGCAAGACCATGCCCAATCGGTTACTTCTCCCTATCGCTTGAACGTTTCTTTCGTGACCAACTTCCAAGTTTTGGACGGAAGCACATTGTTTGGTTTCTTGCGCGGTTACATCCCCGGCACATTGTTTACCAGCACCCGTTTCTTCCCCTTCTTCGCTCACATCACAACTGAGACTTTGGGAACGAGCGAATTGACTAGCAACTTGAATGGCATTCGTGTATACCCTAACCCCAGCAACAACGGGGCTCAAGTAGGTGTAGCTTTCCAATTGGCTACTGATTCTGAAGTTTCTGTTCGCATCATGGACATGAACGGCCGCACAGTGAAAGAAATTCCTGCTAAGCGTTACGCTGCGGGTGTTCAAGGTTTGAACGTGGAAACGGTTGGCTTGAATAGCGGTGTTTACCAAGTGGTGTTGGAAAGCGCTGCAGGTCGTCAATCTGCTGCTCTTTGCATCCAATAATCTTTGAAATAAATCTTAAAAAAGGGGCTCTTGTGGCCCCTTTTTTGTTTGGGTAAAGCGATGAAGAATTTGCGCAATTTGTGGTTGTTGGTCTTGGCCTATCCCGGTTTGTTACGCAGCCAAGGATTTACAGGAGCTGATTTTAGCCAGTATTTGGGGATTTCTTCGGTCTATGCCAACCCAGCTTGGATAGTGGCAACACCCTATGCCAAGCAAGCCCAGTTGGGTGCTTTCGGTTTGGGTTTTAGCAACAATTATTGGGCTTTGGAGGCTCCATTTACCCCTTGGCAATGGCTGACGGGCGGGGTCGATCCGTCTTTGAAAAATGCGCAAGGTAAAATTGTATGGAGACCCGAATGGCTGACGCGCAACAATCAGTTGCAAGCGGCAGATTTGATGGCACAAGCAGAAGTGAGGGGCCCATCTTATGCCAAGCAATTGGGGACACGCCTGGCTTGGTCGACCCAAACCCGCACCCGTTCTTATTTGCAGATTCGCGATACAGATCCAGCTCTATTTCGTTGGGCTGAGTCTGTGGCGAGATCGCAATCGAGTTCATCAACAGCTTCATTGGGTTCTAACTTCCATTTGCAATCGAGCGCATGGCAAGAATGGGCAGGTACCCTGGCGGCTGCTCCCGTCTCCAATGGCAGCCTTCGCATACGCTTAGGTGCTACGGCCAAGATGTACATGGGTTTGGGCTATGCTGAGGCCAAAAGCCAGGGAACGCGCATGCAATTTTTCGGCAGAGACTCCCTAACGGTCTACAACAGCGACATGACCTGGACATTTTCATCGCCTCAAGCTTTGCAGTCCATAACGGGTTCCATTGTGAGCGGGACTAGACCTTCTTTGGGCTCCATTTCGGGATTAGGCTTGGGCTTAGACTTGGGCGCGGTGTTTGAATTTGGGCGAATGGGTGATGCCAAATGGAAGGCCGTGGTCGATGGAAAGCCAAGTTTTGGTGCCAATCCATATCGGTTTCAGTTGGCTCTATCGGTTTTGGATTTTGGTGGGTTGCGGTATGGAAGCGATTTGTCTACGATTCAGATTTCCAACAGCCAGGCCAAGACTCTGGTATGGGATACCGCCGTTTGGACGGCTTTGGCCCAAGGTCAGAATGCCTTATTTGACGAATTGGAATCGTTTGCTCGTCGGGAGTTGAATTATCAAAATTCGACCGAATCGCGTACGGTGCGAATGCCGGCTACTTGGGTTCTTCAAGGCAATTATCGCATCAACCGTTGGTTGCAATTAGGAGCTCAATGGCGACACAACTCAGCCGCGGTCGGTCTTTCTTCGATTCAGTTGGTTCCTCGTTTTGAGAGCAAATGGTTGGAATTGGGCGTGCCCATGTCGCTTCACTCGGGGTACCGAGATTTAGCGGCGGGAGGATTTGTTCGCCTGGGTCCTTTGTGGTTGGGCTCAGATCGGCTATTCAGTTCACTGTTTCAAACCTCCAAGAGCGATCTCGATGTATACATGGGTTTGAGCTGGGGATGGAAGCTCGGCTCAGACAACGCCAAGAAGGCAAAAGACTGACATTTCATGCAGGGATTGATTCACCTGAAGGGTGAAAAATCCAAATCGAGAATGAGGTTGGTTTGAGCCAAGAGACCCAACTCTGGGATTAATTGATACGCAAGATTTGAGCTCCTAGTGGGTTCAGTCGCTCTTCAATGCGCTCGTATCCGCGGTCGATTTGTTCGATGTTCTTGATGACACTCTTGCCCTTGGCACTCATGGCGGCAATCAACAGCGCTACGCCAGCACGTATGTCGGGAGAGGACATGGTGATTCCCTTCAAGCGGGTTTTTCGATCCAATCCAATCACGGTGGCTCGGTGCGGGTCGCAGAGAATGATCTGGGCGCCCATGTCAATGAGGTTGTCCACGAAGAACAAGCGACTCTCGAACATTTTTTGGTGAATCAACACCGTGCCTCGAGCTTGAATAGCGGTAACCAGGGCAATGGATATCAGGTCGGGTGTAAAGCCAGGCCAAATTTGATCAGCCACGGTCAGAATGGAGCCGTCTATGAAGCTGTCTATTTCGTAGTGCTCATTGCCGAAAATGCGAATGTCATCGCCCATGAACTCCATCTGAACACCAAGGCGTTTGAAGGTTCGAGGAATGATCCCCAATTGGTCGATTCGGCAATTTTTCAAGGTGATGTCAGATTGGGTAATCGCCGCCATGCCCATGAACGAACCGATTTCAATCATGTCGGGCAAGCAGCGATGCTGGGTTCCGTATAAACGGTCAACACCGGTGATTGTCAACTGGTTCGATCCAATACCGGCAATCTGAGCCCCCATGTTCTTCAACATCAAGCAGGTCTGCTGCACATAGGGTTCGCAAGCTGCATTGTAGATGGTGGTGGTGCCCTCTGCGAGTACTGCCGCCATGACGATGTTGGCTGTGCCTGTCACAGAGGCCTCGTCCAAATGCATAAAGGTGCCCTTTAGGCGTTTGGCTTGTACTTTGTAGAAGCTCTCTTCAGGCAAGAATTGGAATTCTGCACCCAAGGCCATGAAACCTTCAAAGTGAGTGTCTAAACGGCGTCGACCAATTTTGTCTCCCCCGGGGCTGGGTATGAAACCGCGGCCAAATCGGGCCAACAATGGACCCACAATCATGATGGAGCCGCGCAAGGCTGCACCGAGTTTCTTGAATTCAGCGCTTTCCAAGAAATCCAAGTCTACTTGATCGGCTTGAAAACGATAATGGCCTCGGCTCAAGCGCTCGGTTTTTACTCCGAGTTGTTGAAGCAATTCAATGAGTTTGAGTACATCCTGAATCTCGGGAATGTTCTCGATTTCACATACGCCTTCTGTCAACAACACCGCACACAGAATTTGCAGCGCTTCGTTTTTTGCCCCTTGGGGTTCCAGTTCGCCTTGCAGGCTATAACCTCCTTGAATTTCGAATTGAGCCATGTGGTTTAGAATCGACGCTTGGGTCCGAATTTTTTCTTTTTGTTCTTATTGAAATTTTTACGCGGGTCCATGCTTTGAATCGGAGTTCGCATGGGCTTGATGGTTTTGTCTTGAGAAACCACAATCTCGTCACCCGCCAGTACCAACTTGTTGTTGGATAATATCTTCAAGTGTTCAGCAATGACTTCATTCGACAAGTTCTCGTTGTTCCACATTTTGCAGCTATTGAACATGAAGCTGGCGATCATATTGACGGTGTCTTGCTTCAAATCGCCATCTTCCATTTCGCAAACCCGATCGATCATGAGCTGCAGATTGCGTCCATAAAATCGAAAACGTATGCCTTGGGTATTGTATCCCAAATGCTGGGGTTTAGCCGAATGTTGTTCACGGGTGGGAAGCGGGTATGGGCAATCTACGTCGAGCGAATAATCAGCAATTTGGAACAGGTGTCCCCAAATTTTCTCTTCGTAGTTGTTTTGCTTTTTGAGCTCAGGATTTAAGTGAGCAATGACTTGAACCAACTGGGCGGTCCAACGGCTTCGCTCAGCTTTTTCAGTCATTCCTTGAATGTGTTCGAGGTATTCTTGCACATGGCGCCCCAACTCTGAATTAACCAGGCTGTTGCGCTGTGTATTGTAGTCTTCCTGCAAGAGGTTCATGGTTGCAAATTACAACCCCCGCGGCAGAATTGAGGGTTAAGAAATCCCCAATTTTACTGCTGTATGGCAGGCAGCTCAGTGAGGGGGATCAAAGCGTAATTCCCAGCGAAATCAAAACGCTTCTTCCTTCTCCAGGCATGGCTCCAGGGCCAGGGTATCCGCCGGCTCTGCGGGTGAAATAACGAGCATCAGTTGCGTTTTGAATGGCCAATTTTAGATAGGCTTGGCGGGGCAGATCCAATTTAGCGTTGATGTCCCACAAAGAGTAAGATGGGATCAACCCCGTTTGGCCATTGGGACTAGACGTCTGGGTGTTGTTGGCATCTGAATAGGTTTCAGATACATACGAGTATTGGACACCCAGTTCCAGGTTTTGGATGGACTTCTCTACTCGCGGAACCACCACAGATGCACCGGTTCTCAAAATGTGCTTGGGTGCATTCTCGATTTGATTGCCCTGTAGGTTGCCGAATACCAACCCAGAGGAGGTTTTGGTGGAATAGCGGTAGTCCTGATACTGGGCCTGATTCCAGGCATAACTGATGAACAACGGGAGCTGAAAACGCCCGCGAAGCCAATCGGTTCGCATGGGGTCAAACTCGATCAAAGATTCGAAGCCTCTTGCCAATGATTGGCCCACATTGGTTTTATAGGTGTAGAAATTTCCTTGGTCATCCATTTGGGTCAGAGAGCCCATTCGGTTGTTGTACTGCAGGCGATAGACGCTCAAGTCCAACATCAATAGGGAACCCCAAATTCCCCGAAAGCCCAAGTCGCTGTTGGTGCCACTGGCGTCGCGCAGTTCAGAATCAATGACCACAGAACCGGGATTGGCCAGCATATCGCTGAACAAAATGGGGCGGTATGCTTGCGAATGATTGGCATAAACTTCCAAACCGTTGTTCAGATGCCATTCGGCAGAGATGGCTGCGATGGTGAATCGACGCGTTTGCTGGCTTTCGGGAAGCCAATTGGGCTGGCCATCGGGCAAGCGGTTTTGATATCCATTAGCGGTTGATTGAATCCATTCGCTTCGAATGCCGGGAATCAGCAGAAGGCGAGGAGTCAAACGAAAAACATTTTCGGCGAACAGGGCGGCATTTTGCGTAAAAAAGGTCAAGCCAACACCGTAAGGTTGTGAAGGATTGAAATCAGGACCCTCAACCGATGAAACGCGCCCCTTTTGGCTTCGGTCGGTCAGTCCTTGGTAGTAGCGCACTCCCGCTGTAAAGGTTTGCTTCAAGCCCAACCATGAATATTGGTGCGCCAAACCGGCCTCACTTCCCCAATTTCGGTAAAGATCAATGGCCAATTCGCGCTGTGCCTGTGCGGTGTCGGGTTGTTGAATTTGCCCCAAAAAGCCAATGCTCTTGCGGTCAGCGCTCAGCCCAAAGACATGGGCTTGAATGCGGGTTTGGTTGCTGGGGTCCCATTGCCACTTGATCTGGGCAGTTTTCCATGGGGTTGAGAACCAATTTCGGCTGCGCTCACTGCGTTGAGGATCACTGAATACCAGGCTATCGATTAAACCGCCGGGCTGTTGCGATAGCATGGTGTATTGCATGAATTCGGCTCCCAAGCTCATTTCGGGGGTCAGTTTCCACGAGGCCGTGGCGAAGGCGGTTTGTGTTTCATAGGCGGCGTTGGCGCGAAACCCTTGTCCAGAGCGACTGTCGACAAATGCATAATAGTGAACATTGCGCTGCTGGCCTCCTAATGACAGGAATTGATTGCGCAAGCCGTAGCTGCCCCAAGTTTGATCCGTGCTGATTTCCAAGGGTTTTTCAATATGGCTCCCATCTTTCATGATGTAATTGATCAATCCGCCGAATTGGGGACCATATTGCAAAGAACCGGCGCCTTTGAGAATTTGAATGCGCTGAACGGCCTGCATTTGGGGATTGTAATAGGCCTCGGGATATCCAAAGGGATCAGCCGCAATGTCATAGCCATTTTGGCGAATGTTGAATTCCCAGGAGCGATTGGGCGACAAACCCCGGTGAGCGATTCCAATTTGAATGCCGCTGCCGTCGCTTTCCCAAATGTGCATGCCGGGAACTTTGGCAAGCAATTGACGCATGGAGTTGTTGACGACTATCGCATTGGCATTGTCCAAGATGACGAGGCTGTTCTTTTTTCCAGCGTTGATTTTGGTGCCCACCACTTCGGGGAGAAATAGGGCGTCGCGGGCTTGTTTGGCACCCACCAATGCTATCTCACTCATGTATTCTACATGAATGGAACTATCCAAGTTTTGAGCCACCGAGGGAGTCGCGAATAGACAGGCCAGCCAAAAGCCAATTCGACCGTTCATCATGCCGCAAAATTATGCACTATTTAGAATTAGTACAAATAAAAATAAGAATTCAGAAATAGCCTAGTATCGCCTTGATTTCCAGCGGGTTTTGATGGGAGATATGAAGAATAGGGCGGTAGTAAGGGTGATCAACCACAAGTATGATTCATATATCAAGAGCCGAAACCAAGAGGGTCTAGCGAGCCCAACCAGCTTATGAATGCATCGTATTTGCCAACCTTGAAGCAGAATTTTGTAAACTGCTATGCCTCCCAATAAGTCGATGGGGATGGATCTCGTAAAAGCCACCGGCATGATGATGTAATAGGAGGCAAATACGCCGAACAACAGCCACCAATACCAAGGCAATTCACGCCCGCCAGACAGCCAGCGTTTGCGTTGATGGAGCAAGTTTATAAAACCCTTCGTTTCGCTTGATTCAGCCAAGACCCGAGGGTCCATGATGTTGTCCCAATTCCAACCTTGGGCGCAGACTTCGCTGTAGAGTTTGTAATCTTCTGTGATGCTAAAGCGAATGTGTCGGTAGCCGCCCGTTGACCAATAGGCCTCTTTGCGAATGGCCATGTTATTTCCTACGGCGGTAGCCGGAACACCCGAATACGAAATGATGTTGAGCATGCCCATGAAGTAGGACCAATCCAAGCCCTGCAGTTGGGCCCACAGTCCTCGGCCCTGCACCACGGTGGTGCCGCTCACCACTCCCGTTTCGGGCTTGAAGCTCTGCACCATGGCCTTGGCCCAGGTACGGGGGACCCTGACATCGGCGTCGGTAATCAAATAGAAGTCTCCCCAGGCGTGCTCGTCCAATTGAGCCATGACCCTTGCTTTGGCTTTGAGGCCGTCTGGCCGGTCTTCGATGCGCAGCACGTGAATGCGCTCGTCGCGCAGCGCGTAGTGCTGCGCAATCTCCCAGGTGCGGTCATCGCTTTGATCATCGCCCACCCAAATGCGCAGTTGTTCTTTGGGGTAATCCAGGTTGAGCAAGGCATCTAGGCAGTCGGCCAGGTTGTCCTCCTCATTTCGGGCAGCCACCCAAATCGATACCTGAGGCCAGGTACTGGGTTCGGCTTGGTAGCGATGCCTGTAGCGCAAAAGGACCTTGCTTTGCCACATTTGAACCAGCAAATAGGAACCCAAGAGAACAAAAACAAGGCTGTGGATCATGGTTCAGAGGGCAAAGGTCGGCTTTGATAGCCACATGCGGCTAGCCATTGCAAATAAGAGGGGAGAATGGCCTTTAACTGGGGTTCTGCTTTTAAGCTGTCGTGAAATACGATTACAGACCCAGGCCTAGTCAGGGATTTGAGTTTCTGCAGCAATTGCTGGCTGCTGCGTGAAGGGTCGAAGTCCATGCTCAGTACATCCCACATGGCAATGCGGTAGCCCTTTGCACGCAATTGCCTCGATTGTGCAGGTCGAATCTTCCCATAGGGGGGGCGAAACCACAGCTTGCCTTGTGGAAGTTGGGCTTGACACTGGCGAACATCTTCGAGGTAGGGGCTTAGCGCTGTTTTCCAACCGTTGCGGTGCGTGTGGGTGTGATTGCCCAATCCATGCCCCAGTTCCAATATGCGGGCGATGAGTTCGGGGTGTTTCTCGGCATTCTGCCCCACCACAAAAAAGTGGGCCTTGAAATCAAAGGCGTCTAGTTGCTGCAATACCCAGGGTGTAACGCTTGAATGCGGCCCGTCATCAAAAGTCAGATGCACGATTTTGGACTTCGCATCTCCCCGCCAATATGACTGGGGGAATAGGAGCTGAATCCAAGATGGAACTCGAAAAACCGGCATGTTGAACAAAGTTGGGTGATTTTTATCAGGCTTTGGAACCTCAAGGGGGTTAATTTTGCGACATGGGAGAAAAAGTGACCCTGGTGGGCGGCGGTTTGGCCGGAAGCTTAATGGCCATTTATTTGGCCAAGCGTGGATACGAAGTGCACATGTACGAACGTCGGCCTGATATGCGCAGCGGGCAGTACCAAGGTGGTCGCAGCATCAATTTGGCGCTGTCAACCCGCGGTATCAATGCCTTGAGCCGCGTAGGCTTGGTAGACGACATTTTGAAAATCGCCATTCCCATGAAAGGTCGACAAATGCACGACCGTCAAGGCAACCTGAATTATCAGCCTTACGGGCATGCTGATCAAGCCATCTATTCGGTTTCAAGAGGGGAGTTGAACATTCGCTTGTTGCAGCTCGCTGATCAATTTCCCAATATTCACATGCAGTTTGAAACGCGTTGCGTGCATTGTGATTTTCAAACCGGTGAAACGCGTTATGTGGACTCCGATGGGTATGAGTTTGCTGACAAGGCAGATATAGTATTGGCCACCGACGGGGCGTATAGCGCCGTGCGCGATACCATGATGAGAACGACGGGCTTTGATTACTCCCAGGCCTATGAATCGCACGGGTATAAAGAGTTGGAAATCGTTCCCGGTGCCAACGGAACTTTTCAAATGGAGGAAAATGCTTTGCACATTTGGCCTCGCGCGAGTTTCATGATGATCGCTTTGCCTAACCCCGGCGGGAACTTTACGTGCACCCTTTTCTTGGATGAGAACGAAATCAACGCTTTGGATACCCCCGAAAAAGTCAAGGCTTTCTTTGACAAGGAATTTGCCGATGCCGTTCCCATGATGCCCCATTTGGTGGAAGATTTCTTCAACAATCCCACCGGTTCTTTGGTGACCATGCGCTGCTATCCATGGGTCAAAGGAAAAGCCGCTTTGATGGGCGACTCAGCTCACGCAGTTGTTCCATTTTATGGGCAGGGCATGAACTGTTCGTTTGAAGACTGCGTGGTCTTGGATGATTGTTTGGAAAAATACCAAGGCGATTGGGAAAAGAGTTTGGCTGAATACCAAATCAAACGCAAGCCCAATGCCGATGCCATTGCCACATTGGCTGTGCAGAATTTCATAGAAATGCGTGATTTGGTGGGTCAGCCCGAGTTTTTGCGTAAAAAACGATTGGAACATGCCCTGTCAGAATTGTACCCCGGTGTTTACAAAAGCCAGTACGAGCGAGTAACTTTCTCCAATGAAGACTATGCCGAAGCTTTGAGAATGGGGAGCGTCAACGATGCACTGTTGCAACACATCATCGACGAAGATTTGGAAAACGAATTGGAGAACCGCGAGCAAATGCTGGGTTTGATGGCCCAATTTCAAGCCTGTTAGGGCTTGCTTTGCTTTGCCTCGATTACCGAATCAATGAAGTCGGGATTGTATTGTGTGCGGTAGCCCCGCTTGAGCGTGTGTTTTCCTTCTCGATTTTCCCTGTCTTTGCGAATGGGTTCGAGAATGGTGAAATGCGCCCAAAGGGAGATTCCCGTGATCAAAGCGAAAAAAGACAGGGCAACGGCCAGTTTGACTTTTTGTTGTTTGTTCATGTTATAGGGAAACGCCGCATTGCTGACTAATGTTTTCCAAATCGTTCACCACGGCTGAAATGATGGGAATTCCGCTCTCTTTGCGCTCCAATTCCAAGGTGCGTTCGGGATCGCCGGGTACCAGAACAGGTCGATGAGGATCTATGGGTGCTGTTTGCCTGAATCGGCGAATCCAAAGGTCCATGGCTTGCTTGAATTCCTGTAAATCACGAAACGCGGCAGGATCCCAACAACCTACAAAATGGCCCAAACCTTTGCCAGGTTGGTTGTCAACGGGGTCTAGAAAAGCCACAAATGGAGGGGCCCAGGGACCGAAACTACCGCCATTGAGTACACCCGAGAAAATATCAACCCAGGCACCCAATCCATAGCCTTTGTGATAGCCATGATCGGCATCGCTTCCCAATCCAAGAAGCAGACCACCTGCTTTCAAGGCCAAGGGGTCTTTGCTGTTGGTGCCATCGCTGTTCATGACCCAACCTTCAGGGATGGGCTTATTTTGACGCTGTGCAATTTCCAATTTCCCATTGGCAGCCGCTGAGGTAGCCATGTCTAACACAAATGGAGGTTCTTCTCCTGCGGGCACGGCTACCGCAATGGGATTGGTGCCCAACATGCGTTCTTTGCCACCAGAAGGGCTCACCAGTGGGCTTGCATTGGTCATGGCCATTCCAATGAAATCATGTTCCACGGCCATCAAGGCATGGTAGCCGGCAATGCCGAAATGGTTGGAGTTGTGAATGCCGCACCAACCCGAACCCAATTCTTGGGTGATCTCAATGGCTCGCTGCATGGCTGCTGGCGCTGAAACCAGGCCAATGGCCCCATCGGCATTCAATTGTGCGATGGCCTTGCGTTCCTGTTGAAAAACCATGTGAGGTTTGGGGTTGATGCGTCCCTTTTCAATCAAGCGCAAATACCCAGAGAGCCGGGCAACGCCATGGCTGTCAATGCCGCGAGCATCGGCTGAAACCAATACCTCTGCGCAAGTTAGAGCATGCTCTTCGCTAAAGCCTTGACTTTCAAATATGGCGCGAACGAAGTCTTTTAGCCGTTCGGCATGAAATATTTCGTATGAAACTGGATTCATGTTATAAGGTTCTTAACCAGGCTTGTGACTGGGGATTGCTTTTCCAAGATTCGGGCAAGCGTAGGGTTGTTTTTTGGAGTTGATCGCCTTGGGTTTTTCCTTGCAAGATTCGGGTCATTCCTTGGCGCTCGATATGCACGCTGATCGATTGCTCAGCCGCCTGCAATTCGGGACTCTGCCAGTGACTCAACAGGCTCTCGCCTTCCCATAGCTGTCCGTTGAATTCCAGGCCTGTTACTTTATCGCCGACGTTTAATCCCAAGTAAAAAGCCGTACTACCCCGTTTGATAGAGGTCACTTCAAGGGGCGCAGAACCTTTGGCAAATCCAGCTCCCAGGCTAGGGTCGGGAATGAAAGCGGCCGTTTGTTCAACGCCTACAGATTGGAAGGAATACTTCTTGGATACAGGCTCTAAGCCGTAAAGGCAATAGTCGAAGAATGAATTCCAGTGACTCAGGTCTGAGCCGCTGATACGAGCGGTGGCTTCTGTGAATTCTGCAGGAGTAAAACCTCGTTTCAACTCTTTGTAATAGCGTTGGTAGAGGTACCTCATGAGCGAATCCAAATCGGCTCGCCCTTGGCTTACACCGCGTATTTCAGCATCGAGGTAGGCGGCTACAACCAAGCCTTTGCTGTAGTAACTCACCGAGGTATTGGCGCTGTTTTCATTCGGGCGGTATTCGCGAATCCAGGCATCTCGGCTCACTTCTGCCAAGCTGTGCACACTGGATCCGGGGCGATTTTCAACCGCGTCGATGTATTGGGCCAGGGTATTCAAAAAGGTGGCGGCATCTACGTATCCGGCGCGCAACAGAGCCAACTCGTCGTAATACGAGGTAATGCCCTCGGCTACCCAAAGCAAATCGGTGTAATTCTCATTCAGGTAATCAAAGGGCCCTAATTCAATGGGCCGAATGCGCTTGACATTCCACAAGTGGAAATATTCATGGGCGACTAAACCCAGGAAACGCTGGTAACGATCGGGGTTTTCATAGCCATTGCCTTGCATCATCAAGCAGCTGGAATTGGCGTGCTCCAACCCACCGCCGCCTTGGGCCACGTGTTGAACGATGAAAAGGTAATCTGTGCAAGGGTGTTGGCCGACCACGCTGGTCATGGTTTCGCAAATGCGTTGCATGTCGCGGCGCAACGTGTCTGTGTTCGCTTGATGGGGACCCACCATGGCCACACGGTGCCGAATGCCCCTGACCTCAAAACTGAATTCTTCGTGATTTCCCACTTGAACAGGGCTATCAACCAATTCGTCATAACTGGAAAAATGATAGCTGTGTTGCCTTTCACCAGCGGGTTTTAAACTGGTCGATGAACGGCTCCAAGGTTGGGGTAAGTGCAGGGTGAGTTTTCCCTCAGTTTGCTGAGCATGACCCAAGAACATCACCAATGAGGCCATGTTCAACAATCCTTGATCGGCGTCGACGTAAGAGGTTCTGACTGACATTTCCCGGGCATAAACATCGTACTGAACCTGAACGCGACTCCCTTTTTTGGCCGGAATGGACCAGGTACTCTTGTTGATCTTTCGAGCACGGTGCCAATCTGTGCCATTTTCGCTCCATTGAACGGTTTCCACACTTTTGGCAAATTCGCGCACCAAATAGCTGCCAGGGGTCCAGACGGGCATGCTGATTTCACAGGGTTTGGCGGTGGTCTGTTCAAACTCCATGAGCACGTGAACCTGGTGCTGAATGGCCAGCGGGAAAGACAGTTCAATGCTCAAATTCAAGGATTTTGCCATGCTGAAGGGAAATGAAAGTATACAAAAAAGACCCAGTAAAAGGCGTTTGTTAAGGCTCATGATTTTTTCTTGAAAACAGGTACAGTGCTGCAGGGTTCTCCATACATGATGGAGCTGGCCACAGGTCGAAGCAAACGAGTGATGGCGGTGTAGGCGGCTGGTCCAACGTCCAAATCGCCACAGCCTTTGATGACCATTTTCTGAGCTTGATATGGGCTTAAATCCAAGCGGGATAATGCTTGTTCCCAGAGAACGGTTTCCAGGGTTTGCAGGTCACCAAAAACCACTGTGCTGGCAATCTCACTCAAATGGCTGGTGACCAGCATGTAGGCCCAAGTGGGAACGATGGCGTCGCTGCTGCAGCAAACCGCCACATGGCAGTTTCGGAACTGTTCAACCTTCAAATCTTTGACCCAACTGCGAAAGTCCTTTTCCTTTAAAACCAAGCCTTTGAACAGGCCATCGGCAATATCGAGAACGACGCGCTCGCCTTCTGGATAATGATGTTCCAAATTAAAGGTCAACAAACCGCTAGCTGCGACCCGATTGACAATGGGATCTTGCATGCAACAAAATTAGGGAAGTAGCGGCGAAAGACGGTGGCAGGTCGCCTTATTCCACGCGGGAGACTTTGATGGTGTTTGTGCGCTGCTTTCGATGCAAGGGCATACTCGCGGTGTGAATGATGAATTCACCGGGGTTTACAAAGCCGTGCTCTTTCAAAATGTCGATGACGTCATCAAAGGTTTGATCGGTTGATTCAAACTTATCGTAGTACATAACTCGAACTCCCCATACCAAACTCAAGGAACTCATGATCGAGCGGTTGTTGGTGAATATAAAAATGGGAGCCTCGGGGCGGTAACTGGCCACTTTTAATGCGGTATAACCACTCTTGGTCATGGCCACAATGGCTTTGGCTCGCAAGTGGTCGCTCATTTTGACTGCCGTAAAACACACTTCATCGCTGGAAAAAGAGGGAGAGTCAGAGGTGGGCTTTTCGCCTTTGTAATAGGCTCTGCGGTCTGATTCGATGTCTCCAATGATTTTTCCCATGAACTCAATGACGCGTTCGGGGTATTTACCCACCGAGGTTTCTGCCGATAGCATAACCGCATCGGCGCCGTCGAGCACAGCATTGGCCACGTCGGTGATTTCGGCGCGGGTGGGCATGCTGTCGGTGATCATGCTTTCCATCATTTGAGTGGCAATGATGACGGGCTTGGCCGCTTCTAAGCACTTTTCGACGATGGATTTTTGGATCAGCGGAACGCGCTGCAAGGGTATCTCTACACCCAAATCGCCGCGAGCTACCATGATCCCGTCGGTCACTTTGATGATGTCATCCAGGTTGGCTACGGCTTCGGGTTTCTCAATTTTGGCAATGACTTTGGCGCAAGAACCTTGATTGCGGATGATTTCCTTCAAGGCGATGATGTCTTCGGCTTTGCGAACAAAACTCAAGGCTACCCAGTCTACTCCCAATTCCAAGCCGAATTGCAAATCTTGCAAATCTTTTTCGGTCATACTGGGAATGTTCAACTGCGTATTGGGGAGATTGAAACCTTTATTGGATGTCAATACGCCTCCTACAGTGACTTTGGCCTTGAGCTCCGTATCGTTGAGTATTTCGGTGATTTCCAGGGCCGATTTTCCATCGTTGAGCAAAATGGATTCTCCCGGTTTGGCGTCCAAAGCCAGACGCTCGTAGCTCACGAATAAACGCTCGGCCGAACAGATGCAGGGTTGGGTGCTCACAATGAGTTCGGAGCCTTCAACCAGAGTCATTTCACCCTCCACTTTTCCAATACGCAACTTGGGGCCTTGCAAATCCTGCAAAATCGCCACATGCGTCCCCAACTTTTCGTTGATGGCGCGAATCTTTTGAACCGATTCTTCGTGAACGCTGTGGCTCCCGTGCGAAAAATTGAGTCGGCAAACATCGACCCCAAGTCGAATGATGCTTTCTAGCATTTCAGGGCTGCTCGTGGCGGGGCCAATGGTGGCAATGATTTTGGTTTTGTTGAAATTTTCTTTGAGCATAATCTGCTTTACAAATGCCTAATGTTGTTGAGCCAACTCAGTTTCGGGTGGTTTTCGGCGGGGAATAAGTATGCCATTTGCACATTGGGAATGGACTTGATGCCCTCGAGCCAAGTTGCAATGCCTCCCATGGATTCGGGTTCTTGCACGACAAGCCAGAAATCGGGAGTGGGTCTTCCGGCATAAAGCTGCTGGGACGTTCCTCGGTTTTCAATCAGGCTCATGGGGCTGCACACTTCATTCCCTTCAAAGTGGAATTCCACGTGTAAGGAAATGGGTTGGTTAGGCAAAGTTACCTCAAACGGATTGGGTTCGCATATAAAGCAGGAAGAAAAAGTGTCATCTAGACACCAAGCCAGTCTGTGCGGGCTCAATTGGCTGTGAATCGCCAGCACTTCAAGCTCAGGAGCAGCGTGAGAAAAGAAGGATTTGTGCCGTTTAGAAGACATTCAAAACAAAACTAGATTTTTTTTTGGGTCTTGTATTCGGAAAAAGAACTTTCTTTGCATGGCAAATCAAACACAAAAAACATGTCAGAAATTGCAGAAAAAGTAAAAGCCATTATCGTTGATAAGTTGGGCGTTGATGAGTCTGAAGTTAATGCAGAAGCTAGCTTCACAAATGACTTGGGTGCTGATTCCTTGGACACCGTAGAGTTGATCATGGAATTCGAAAAAGAATTCGATATCAGCATTCCCGATGACCAAGCTGAAAAGATTGGCACCGTAGGCGAAGCCGTACGTTACATCGAAGAAGCCAAAGCTTAATTCCATGCAACTCCGTCGGGTTGTTGTAACGGGTATGGGGGCTTTGACTCCCATAGGCAATACTCTCCAAGAGTATTGGGAAGGCTTGAAGTCCGGGAAATCGGGCGCTGGCCTCATTACGCGATTTGATACGACGCATTTCAAAGTGAAGTTCGCCCATGAGGTTAAGAACTTTGACATTTTGAATTTTGTCGATCGCAAAGAGTCGCGCAAAATGGACCCCTTTACGCAATTCGGTGTAGTCTGCGCCGATGAAGCCGTTGTTGACAGCGGTTTGTTGGAACAGCCTCATAATCCTGATCGAATCGGGGTGATCTGGGGTGCAGGTATTGGCGGTTTGACAACCTTCTTCAACGAAGTATGTGATTATGCTAAGGGCGATGGAACTCCTCGTTTCTCGCCCTTTTTTATTCCTAAAATGATCATCGACATCGCACCGGGTTTCATTTCCATGAAATACGGGTTCAGAGGGCCGAACTTCGGAACGGTAAGCGCCTGCGCTTCCTCCACCCATGCGCTGATCGATGCTTTCAATCTCATTCGTTTGGGCAAGGCTGATGCCATCGTAGCTGGTGGTTCAGAGGCTTGCGTCAACGAACCTGCTATGGGAGGTTTTTCGAACATGAAAGCCCTTTCAGAGCGCAACGATGATTTCATGTCGGCTTCCCGTCCTTTTGATCAAACTCGCGATGGTTTTGTCATGGGAGAGGGGGGCGCTTGCTTGATTTTGGAAGACTATGAGCACGCAAAAGCTCGAGGTGCCAAAATCTACGCTGAAATGGTAGGCGGGGGTATGACAGCTGATGCATATCACCTGACCGCTCCTCACCCAGAAGGTTTGGGTGCGAGTAACGTCATGAAGCAGGCTCTTGCCGATGCTGGCATGGAGCCTTCCGATATTGATTACATCAACGTCCACGGTACCTCAACCCCCTTGGGAGACATCGCTGAAACCAAAGCCATTTTGAGTGTTTTTGGCGAAGATGCCTATCGATTGAACATTTCGAGTACCAAGAGCATGACCGGTCACCTTTTGGGTGGTGCGGGTGCTGTAGAAGCAGTGGCCTGCATCATGGCCGTCAACGAGGGCTTGGTGCCTGCTACCATCAACCACCAGCACGAAGATCCAGAATTGGATACTCGTCTGAATTTGACGTTGAACAACCCCCAGAAGCGCGAAATCAAGGCGGCTCTGTCCAATACTTTTGGATTTGGCGGTCACAATGCTTCTGTGATTTTCAAACGTTTCGAAGATTAAATCCCTTGAGATTTTCGCTGCGATCAGGGGCAAGCAAAGCCTTATCCGAACAGCTTTACCGAGTCACTGGCGTGTACCCCGGCAAGTTGGGTGTTTACCGTGAAGCCTTGCGCCACAGTTCTTCGCTGGAAATCAAAGGCCAAAAATCAGAGCCATTAATTTTCGATAACGAACGACTGGAATTCTTGGGAGATGCCGTCTTGGATTCTTCCATTGCCCATTTGCTATTTCTTCGGTTTCCGTACAAAGACGAAGGGTTTTTGACCGAAATGCGCACCCGCATTGTCAATCGGGAGCAACTGGGCAATCTGGCATCTCGCCTAGGTCTCACTGATTTGATGGACATTCACAGCGATTTGCGCCGAAACCGGGCTGCTTTAAAGAATATTGGAGGCAATGCACTGGAGGCCCTAATTGGAGCATTGTTCATTGACAAAGGCTACGCTGTCGCTGACCGTTTTGTGCGTGAGCGTTTGGTCGATCAATACCTCGATGTCGAAAAATTGATGGAAACCACAGTCAGTTACAAGGCTATTTTGCTCAAGTGGATCCAGAAAAACAAGATGACTTTCGAGTTTCAGTTGCAACCCGATCCCGATAAGCCAGATTTGAAAAACGTCAGTTTATGGGTTGATGGAGCGGTCTGGTTTACCGAGCGAAATGCCAATCGCAAAAAAGCCGAAGAGCTCTGCTGCGAAAAAGCCGTTCGAAAACTGGATTTACCCACCCATTGATTCCTCTTCGTCCAGACTGGGCAGCGCCGATTGGCCGCTGCTCTTGGCGAACTCGCACCAATCGCATTTTCCGCATCCGCTGAGAAAAGCAAGGGAATTGACCTGCTCAACGGCATGTTGCATCCAAGCTTGAATCCAATCCAGGTGTTCAGCGGTATAGTGAATCTTGTGGCGGTGAAACTCGCCCATTTCATCGGGCAGAACACCCTCTAAATAGGCCATTTCGGCTTTCCAATCCTTTTGGGTCTGTTCGTTGACCAACAGGGTGTAAACCCCGAGCTGAAACCAATGGCTGTGCGGTACTTTTTCAAGATCGAGTTTCGAAGGGGCCTTGCTTTTATCGCCCAACTTGCGGGCATTCCCCGTTTTGTAATCAACGATGCTGACCTGATTGCCTCTGAAAATGAGTTTGTCTGATTTTCCCGAAACGGGAATGCCGCCAATGACCGCTTGTAAACTCTTTTCGGTCAGGACCATGGTTTCTGCCTCGAACTCTTCTTTTCGAAGCTCGAAGTATTTGGGCAGCATTTGGCGGCCTTGGTCCAAGCGCTTTTCAAACTGCTTTTTGGAAAAAGCATGGCGCTGATACAGCATCTCCTTTTCAAAGGATTGAACCAATTCTTCTGCTTTCCACCACAATCCCTCTTGTCCATTTTTGACCCAATCAGACAAGGCGTTGTGTATGGCCGTTCCAAATGCAGCGTGTTCGTTGGGCGCGCTGGGCACGCGCACCACGCGGTTGAAATAAAATTGAATCCCGCATTCCAACAATTGGTGGATCGAACTGGGGGAGTAGCGAAATCCTTCCATGCGGTTTCGAATCCAGTCCAGTTTTTCGGCATCCAAGCGTGGTTTGCTTTGCAATCTCAATCGTTGTTCGGCCGCCCAGCGGTTGAGGCTCAGGGGCAATACAACGGGATCTTCTGGGACTTCAGAAAAAGCATTGAAAATGAATACACTGGGCTTTTGGGCCTTTTCAGCACCTGAGGCAGTTTGGTTGATGAAACTGCAATGCAATTGCTTGCGAGCTCGGGTCATGGCCACAAAAAATAAACGTCGACGCTCTTCAAATGCCTCTTCAGGAGCCGATTGATGGTTCAGTTTTCGCTGATGGCCTTCGAGCAAGCTGCTCAATTCATAAGGCATGGCGCGGTTGCGTTCTTTTTCCCAAGATGATTCGTTGGCCCGAATGATGAATACATGGTCAAATTCGAGCCCTTTGGAGCCGTGAGCGGTGAGCAATTGAACACCCTCTTGGGTTCCAATTCGCTTTTGGATGGGAATGCGAATGTCATTCTCCTCCATGAGTTTGACTGTGAGCAGAAAGGCTGAAAGCGGTTGGAAGGGTTGCCTACGGGTTTGGTTGGCGGCAAATTCCAAAAAGGATTCCAGTACTTCCAAGGCCCATTCTGGGCTGCTTTGTTGGAACCCAAATTGGATAAACTGCCCTTGGTTGTAGAGGGATTGCAGCAGTTGAGGGACCGTTCCCATGGTGCACAACTTGATCCATTCTTCGATGTTGCGGTGCAATTGGGCAAAGGGAGATTCGGGTTTGTTTTTTGCAATTTCGGCCAAGGCGTCTCTCCAGGATTGCCCGGGGCCAGAGCTGTGTCGGTTTTGTTCAGCCAAAAACATGGACAGCTGGTTGAGTTCATATGGATCAACCTGGTACAAGGGGCTTAGCAACAGGCGGTACAACAGGTGGTCGCCGGCATTGGCCATTTCTGATTCCAAGGCCAGGTATTCCAACCAGCGCAGCAGGTGTTGAACCAATGGCTCTTGGAGCGCATCCATCGAGCGAGTTTGAACCGCGTCTATGCCTAATGTGGGCAATAAATCCAACAAGGCATTGGCGTGTTTATGCTGGGCATACAGAACGGCAATTTCCTTCAAGGGGACACCTTGTTCCTTCAATTCTTGAATGCGGTGAGCAATGCCGCAGGCCTCGTGGAATTCATGGGTGAATCGCTCAACAGTTGGAGCGTGCTGCGCAAAGGCCTTGTTTTTCCCAGCCGCACTGAGAATTTTGGACAACCCGGGGTTCTGATTGACCAATCGTTGCTGGTTGTGTTCGATCAAGCCCCTGGAGGCATCCAATATGCTCTGGCTGCTGCGGTAATTCTCGGTGAGCATGACCGTGGTAAGCGTGCCGGCTTCTCTATAGGTCTTAGCGAAATGCTGCATGTTGGAAACTTCGGCCCCTTGAAAAGCATAAATGCTTTGATCGTCATCGCCTACAACAAAGCAATTGGGGTTGAGGTCGGTGTCTTCGATCAAGGAAAACAGCAACTGATTCTGCATGCCCGAGGTGTCTTGGTATTCGTCAACCAATACAAATTGGAACTGCTCTTTGTAGTCCAAAAGCAAATCATCGGCCTCTGCCCAGGCCTTGACCACCCAATCGATCATGTCGGCAAACTCGTACACGCCGCGTTCCTTTTTGAGGGCTTGGTATTGGGGGTATAGGGAAGCGGCCTCGGTCAGCTTGATCCAGTTTTCATGTTTGCTGATGTATTTGTTTCGCTTCAAGTCGCCCGCTTGAAATTCGCCGGTTTTCCTTTTGTAAACCTCTTCGGGGAAGGCCAATTTATAGGCTTCTTCATCGCTGAGTTCTCGCACCCATTGCTGCAATGTCTCGGCTTGCAAATCCTCGCTTTGCATGATGTCCCAAAGTTGTTTCAATGAACGCCTGAGATGGGCGGGGTTGTCGGCGTAAGATTTGATGGGGGAATCGCTGGGGAGCCCATCGACGATGTCTTGAATGAGTTGTATGCGTTCCAAATCGTCCATGACCCGCAATTCTCGTTTGGAAAATCGCTGCGGATTTTCTTGAATCACCCGGTTGCAGAGGCCGTGAAACGTATGCACGTTTACCTTATAGGCTTCGCTACCCATGAATTGGCTCAGTCGCTGATGCATGGCCGTGGCTCCGGCTTCGGTATAGGTCAAACACAGAATGTTAGAAGGGGAAGCATCGGTTTTTTGCAGGATATTCAAAATTCGAGCCGCTAAAATTTGGGTTTTGCCGGTTCCTGGACCCGCGATTACCATCACAGGGCCATAGATTTGGTCAACCGCCGCTTTTTGAGCTTCATTTAAGTCATGATACAGGGTGTCGAATGATGCGTTCATTGCCGGTTCAATTTACATCAGCAAGGCTGGAAGAGAACGGCTGTTCGATAATTTATTGCGATATTTGTTCGCATCAGGCATTGAAAACACGTATGGATCTTACTCAGCGCGAATACCAAGAAATCATGGCCGATTGCCGGTCCATTTTCGTCAAAAAAAACAGCGATTATGGCACGTCTTGGCGCTTGTTTCGTCCCAGTAGTTTAACCGATCAGCTTTACATCAAAGCTCAGCGCATTCGAAACATTGAAGAGAACGGCCAAAATGCGGTGGGAGATGATTTGCGCAGTGAATTCATGGGCTTGGTCAATTACGGCTTGATTGCCTTGGTGCAACTTCATTACCTGCAGCTCGGCAAAGAGCCCCAATCGCTCGATGATATTTTGAAGACATACGATCATTGGTCTCAGAACACCTACGATTTGATGCGTTTGAAAAATACCGATTACGGTGAAGTTTGGCGCTCCATGAGACCCAGCAGTTTTACAGACATGATATTGGTGAAGATTGCGCGCATCAAGCAAATTGAAGACAATCAAGGCCAAACCCAAGTGTCTGAAGGGGCAGATGCCAATTATCAAGATATCATCAATTACGCCATATTCGCTTTAATCATGCTTCCCAAGTAACCATGAAGAGATTGTTTTTTTGGGTTCGAATCCTGACGGGATTGCTGTTCGTTTTTTCGGGCATTGTCAAGTTGAATGACCCTTCTGGGTTTAGCATCAAATTGAATGAATACTTCGACGTATTCGCCGAAGATGCATCAACCCAGCAAGACTCTATTCAGGTTCAAATGGTAGCAAAGAATGAGGGGGGGCAGGTATTCGCTGAGTCCATGATTTCGATGCAAGAGCTGTATGCCTTTGATCGCCATCGAGAATGGAGCATTCAAGCCGAACACGATGGGAGAGATTATCGCTACAGTTTGAGTGCCTCGGGCATGAGTTTGACTCAATTTGACGTGTACGATAGCAGTGCAAATGGGCACGATTTGGTCTTGAATGTCAAGCAGAATGACCAGCTAGAATCAACCATTTTTCACTGGAATGATAGCGTGTCATCAGAATCTTGGACGGCCCAGGTAGATGTTTCCTCCTGGGTGAAACCTGAGTCGGCCCTTCACGGCCTGTTCAAGTCGCTGAAAAATTACAGCCTGTGGTTCAGCGGTTTTTTCTGTGCCTTGGAGGTTCTGCTAGGCATAGCCATGCTGCTGGGGTATGAGATGCGCGTGACCATTGCGGTTACGGCTGTTTTGATTGTCTTTTTCACTTTCCTAACCGGGTACTCGGCCTATTTCCAAAAAGTCACCGATTGCGGATGTTTCGGTGATTTCCTGAAACTCGATCCTTGGACTTCATTCAAAAAGGACTTGGTGCTTTCGGCTATGGTGAGCGTGTTGCTGTTGGGGCAGAAATTCAATGTTCCCGTTTTCAGTCGTCCTTTTGGGCATAAGTTCATGGGCGTCTGCGCAGCCTTGTTAACCGGGTTTGGGTTTTATTGTTACGGATATTTGCCCGTTTGGGATTTTCTGCCCTACAAAGAAGGCAACAACATCAAGGCCATTATGGAGACCTTGCCTCCAGGAGAGCGCGCCACCGACAGCATGCGCATCACCTTTGTATTGAAAAAAGGATCCGATACCGTGCATACCGATGCATACGGATATGCGGCATGGGCAGAGAAAGGGTTTGAATACCACGAAAGAATCGAGGAGATCATCGAAAAAGGATACGAGTGGCCCATACACGATTTCAGTATCATCGATATGGAAAAAGGGGAAGATCTGACTTCGGCCTTTTTGAATCACAAAGGGTATCAATGGTTGTATGTAGCGGCCTATGTGGATCAAGCTTATCAAGGGGCCTTGCCTGGGGCGAGTCTTCTGGCTGCAGAAGCCCGCAAACGAAATCAACCCTTTTATGGTTTGAGTTCGACTTCATCTGATTTGGCGGCCCAATATGCGCTGGAGAATAAGTTGCCCTTTCCGTTTTACTCAACCGATCAAAAAACCTTATTGACCATGGCGCGCTACAACCCGACGCTATACCTGTTCAAAGGTCCGGTGGTCATTCGAAAATGGAGCGGTCGAAACTTGCCTGATGCAGGGGTTTTTAATTCCTCACTGATGCCATGATGCGCAAGCTGGGCTTTTTTACCGCGGTCATGCTCGGTTTGCTGAGCATTGTCTTTGCGTTGTTTCAAGCCCTGCCCAGTGCCGATCAAGTGTTGAGCGGCCAGCGTTCAGACGCGGCGACCACCCAGGCCATTGTCAAGGATTTAGGGTTGGATGAGCCGCTGCACCGCCAGTTTTTATCTTACGTAAACGATGTAAGCCCGCTTTCTATTTATCATGTCGAAAGCAGCAAGCTACCCTATTTGCATGGCTGGGCAATTCCCATGGGTACTTATTCGCTTTGGCTCAAATGGCCTTATCTACGCAAATCGTTTGTCAATCAGCAGCCCGTGGGACAATTGCTTGCTGAGGCTTTGTTGGGTACGGCTGTTTTGGCGCTGAGCGCTATGATGGTTGCGTTATTGCTGGGGGTACCGATGGGGATATTAGCGGCTTTTAACAAGGGAACTTGGATCGATCACAGCCTGAGTGCATGCTCAGCTTTGGGAATTTCCATACCCAGTTTCTTTTCGGCCATGCTCATTTCATGGCTGTTCGGATTTGTGTACAGTTCAACTACGGGCTTGTCCATGACGGGCTCGCTTTTCGAGCTGGATCCCTTGGGAGAGAGCCTGCATTTACGCTTGGATCATTTGATATTGCCCGCGATAGCCTTAGGCATTCGTCCCCTGGCTGTGTTTGTTCAATTGACCCGAAATACGCTGGTGGAGGTGATGAATCAAGATTACATACGCTTGGCGCGCGCCAAAGGATTGAACGAGGCCCAGGTTCTGTGGCGTCATGCCTTGCCAAATGCATTGAATCCCTTGGTGACTAGCATAGGCGGGTGGTTCTCAAGCCTACTAGCGGGCTCCTTTTTTACCGAATATATATTTCAATGGAAAGGGCTTGGAAAGGTGACCATCGATGCCCTTCAGCAGAGCGATTTGCCTGTCATAATGGGAGCGGTGTTATTCACAGCCTGTGTGTTTTTCCTCATGCATAGCCTTACCGAACGGTTGTATGTTTGGATGGACCCTCGGTTACGCCCTGGGGCATAGGGAAGCATGAATAAAATTTACTTGGTTGGACTGCCTGCATCGGGTAAAAGCACTACAGCGGCTTGGTTGGCTCAGAAATTGGGCTGGAACCACTGGGATTTGGACGATGCCATCGTTCGTGAATACGGAAAGTCAGTGCCACAATTATTCATGGATTTGGGTGAGGAGGCGTTTCGAAATATGGAACGCGACGAACTCAGAAAAACCCAAACTTTGGACCAGGTTGTTGTGAGTTGCGGCGGGGGAACGGCCGCTTACTTCGACAACATGGCGTTCATGACCTCTAACGGCCTTACGGTTTATTTGAATCCTGATCGCACCTTGATTGTCGATCGAATTGCCGAGTCTCGCCAGCAGCGCCCGCTGTTTTTTGGCTTGGAAAGGCCGCAAATTCAAGCCAAGCTGACCGAAATATTGGAATCTCGGGGTGTTTATTACAGCCAGGCCAAATTGGTTTGGAATCGGTCTGAGCCCAGTGAAATGTTGTATTTTGCTGTTAGTCAACTAATTGGCTAAAATCGGTTCGCCGGCTGAAGCCCGGGCTAATAATGTGAATTTCTCGTGTATAAGTTCATTGCCCCTAGGCCTGGCAAGTACTTGCGTAAATAAACGGGATGGTTACTTTTGGAAAGTTAACATTCTATACAAACTACTTATATGAACAAATCTGATTTGATCGGTAAAATTGCCAGCGATGCTGGAATTACCAAAGCTCAAGCTACTGCTGCTTTGAACAGCGTAACGGGTTCCATCACCAGCGCTTTGCAGGGTGGAGACAAAGTGATTTTGGTTGGTTTCGGAACCTTCTCAACTTCTAGCCGTGGTGCTCGCAAGGGCCGCAATCCTCAAACTGGTAAAGAAATCACCATCGCTGCTAAAACCGTGGTACGTTTCAAAGCCGGTGCTGAATTGAGCAGCAGCATGAAGTAATTCAACTTTGAAAAAAGGAAACCCCGCCTTGGCGGGGTTTTTTTGTTTATAAGCCGAGTACCTTTGTGGCATGCACTGGAGTCCCCGAGAGGCATTTTTCAAGCACTTGGCCCAAACCAGCCCAGCTCCATTGGGCTTGGAGATTGTGAAAGCAAAGGGCCATTACCTGTATGACCAACAGGGAAAGGCTTATTTGGATCTGATTTCGGGTATATCGGTCAGCAGTTTGGGTCATCAAAATGCGCGCATTGTTCAGCGCATCAAAGACCAGGCCGATCGTTTTTTGCATACCATGGTCTATGGCGAGACTATACAGGCGCCGCAGTCCCAATTGGGAGCTCGATTGGCATCCCTGCTGCCCGAATCGCTTTCAGTGAGTTACTTTACCAACAGCGGCTCTGAGGCTGCAGATGGGGCCATGAAATTGGCCAAACGCTGCACGGGTCGCAGTCGCTTTGTTGCGCAGGTAGACGCCTATCACGGTTCAGGTCAGGGTCCATTGAGCTTGATGAGCCATGACTATTACAATCAGAAATACCGCCCTTTGCTGCCCGATGTGCAGTTTATACACCAAAACGATCGACTAGCCGTTTCACAATTGCCACCTGAAGGTGTCGCCGGTGTTTTTTTAGAGCTCGTACAAGCCGAACGTGGAGCCAAAGTAGCAGATTCTGCATACGTGCAGGACCTGGTTGATTATTGCCATCGCACAGGTTCTTTTTTGATTGTCGATGAAATTCAAACTGGGCTGGGTCGATGCGGCACCCTGTTTTGCTTTGAACAATATGGTTTTGTCCCTGATGTTTTGCTCTTGGGCAAGGCTTTGGGTGGGGGGTTGCCTTTGGGTGCCTTTGTTTCCAGCGCAGAGCGAATGCGTGCTTTGAGTGACAAGCCTATTTTGGGGCACCTGACTACCTTCGGTGGGAATGCTTTGGTTTGCGCGGCCGCTGACGAATCCCTGCAAATCATTCAAGCTGAATGGCCCCAATGGAAAATCCAAGAGCGGTCGAATTTATTCAAATCCCTGTTGGTTCATTCCCGAATTCAGGCCGTTTACGGTCTGGGGTATTTGCTGGCCGTTGAGTTGGAATCCCATGAAGTGTGCATGCAAGCCATTCGATTCTTGATGGAGCAGGAGGGGGTCTTCTCAGATTGGTTCTTGTATGAACCGCGTTGCTTGCGATTAGCGCCTCCCTTGACCATGACAGAAGAAGAAATTCACGCTGCTTGCGCGAGCATACTCAGGGCAGTCGATTTTGCCACTCAATCGTAAATGAAACATTGGATCTTTCTCCTGGGCTTCAGCATGGTGGCCATGTCTTGTCGAGATGTCAACTCGGGTGAAGAGCCCTATGAGCCTGCTCAGCGATTGGTGCAGCATTCGGCGATTGTCGTGTTGAGCCACAACGCTTTGAGTGCGTTTTCCATGGGCCAAAATTTTTGGCCAACGGCCGCTTCTCGCCGCTGGATGGATAGCGCAGCCAACGATGAAGACGGCTGGGCTCAACAATGGGATTTTGGTTCGGGCATGGCTTGGTCAGATGGGAATTGGGTGCGCGGAAAAATGAATCTAGCGGCCCGTCATTGGCCCATTCAAAGCGGCGATACCCTGCGCATGTATTGGACCTCGGCCGACAGCTTTGCCGTCAAATCCAGTCAAGGCTGGTTAGCCATACAAGGCGACGCCGCTTTTCGCAGCCTTGAATTCGGGCGCTCAGTGCTTTCTTGGATTGGCGAGTTTACACAAGGAAATCAGCGCATTAGCGCTACCTCTACCAGTCAATGGGAGCGCGTTCCGGCTTTGCCGGCCGCCCCAGTTTGGCAAGATGCCCATTGGCTTGACCTGCAAACCGAATTGCAATATGTACAATTCGCAAGCGGTTTGCCGCTGCGTTTTTCGGGTCAATTGTTGAGGGCCGAGCGCGCCCAGCATTGTTTGCAGCAAATTTTAGCAGGGACTTGGGCGGCTTCGCCCTTGCAGGTAGCACAAGACTCTACTCGAATCGAGATGGACCCCTTTCATGACCGACGCTGCGATGCATCCATCAAAGTGGTTTCGGGTAAAAACGAGTGGCTAATCGATGCTTGGTAAATCCAAGTGATTCGGGAATTCATGAGGAGCGCAATGTCCATCTTGGCACAGCGCCCAATGGTGGTCTAGGCCATTGGTAATCCACAGCCAGGGGCACTGTAGTGAACGGTTGTAGTTCAAGATTTGCAGCAGGGTTTCGGGTTTGATTTTAACCTCTGGCGCTTTGCATTCTATCAACACATGGGCCTTTCCAGAAGGGCTAAAAACCACGATGTCAAACCGTTTCTCAAGCCCAGCAATGCGCAGTCCGCGTTCTACAGCCATGCGTGAATAGGCAATGCCATAAACGCTATGAAGCGTCTGCAGGCAATGTTGACGAACCCACTCTTCAGGACTTAGGGGGATAAATTTTTTTCGAACAGGGTCGAAAATCTGTTTTTTTTGCCCCTGTTCCTGAATGCGAAAAGCAAATTCTGGAAAGTTGAGTGGTTCCACCTTTCGAAGGTAAGCCCAATGGCAAAAATGGCCGAAACCATAGCGCAATTTTTGCAGTTGTCGAAGGCAATTGCTGCGGGAAGCTTCGCTCCCGTTTACTTGCTGCACGGTGAAGAAACTTATTTCCTCGATGCCATAGCCGATCAATTGGAGTCTGCCGTTTTGCAGCCGGCCGAGCGCAGTTTCAATCAGACGCTGGTCTACGGCAAAGAAATCAGCATGAACGATTTGGTTTCTACCGCCCGTCGGTATCCCATGATGAGCCGTTACCAATTGATTGTTGTCAAAGATGCCCAGCATCTCAAAGACTGGGATAAGCTACAGGCTTATGTCGAAAATCCCTTGGATAGCACCGTTTTGGTCTTGGTCTACCGGGGCGCCAAATTCGATATGCGCCTCAAAATCGGCAAGGCCTTGTCCAAACATCAGGTCTACCACGCTGAGAAATTAAGGGATTACCAACTGCGTGATTGGATTCCCGAGTACTGCCGAATCAAAGGAAAGAGCATTGACTCGAGTGCCGCAAACATGCTCATCGATTTGCTGGGAGCTGACCTGTCGGTGATTCACAATGAGCTTGATAAGGTCTTTGTGCACATGACCGACGATTTTGTGCGGGCGGTTCACATTGAACAACACGTGGATTTCAATCGAGAGTTCAACATTTTTGAGCTTCAAAGTGCACTGGCGTCGCGCAACTTCAATAAGTGCATTCAAATTGCGCATCAAATGGGTTTGCGCAGCGAGAAAGGGGAGTTGCTGCGCAGTGTTCCGGCCTTGCACAATTATTTCACCAAGGTGTTGAAAGTGCAGAATTCCCAGGCGAAGAGCAAACAGGAATTGGCCTCCAGCCTCGGGGTTAACCCGTTTTTTGTCGACGAATACATCATGGCCTCTCGCAATTTTAGCCCCCAAGACATGGAGCGCGTTTTCAATGCGATCAAGTACCTGGACTTGCGCTTAAAAGGGGTGCATCGGGGCTCTGCCAGCGACGGGGATTTGCTGGCCGAAGCAGTTGTTCAAATTCTGCGCCCTGCCAGCTGAATTCGACCCAATTATTCCTGCTCGTTCGGTGGCGTATAATTGCCAATTATTTCCGTAATTTGTTTCAATTACTATGAAAAAACTGTACGTACTCTTGGGTTCGGCAATGGCAATGGGCAGCGCAATCGCCCAGGTTCCGGCCCAACAATTGAACGGAATGTGGATGGGTGAGGCTCAATCTGCACAAACCTCAAAAATTTTGGTTGACCGCTTAGACAACGGGGGCTTTGGCTCAAGCCGCAAGGGCGTTTCGGGTCGCGGAGTCGATTACAACAGTTTCATCGAAGTGGGTTCAACCTACTACGATCTGCAAACCAACTACGCCATGCCGCGTCGATTGGTTTTGCATCCCGATGGGGCCGTTTCTGCCACCTGGACTACGTCTCCTAGCGATGCCGTTGGTTTCCCTGGTCGCGGTGCTGGATACAATTTTGCTGACAAAGATGGCAATTGGGGTTCTCCTTCTGCCACTAAAGTAGAGCCTACCCAGCGTTCGGGTTGGCCCAGCGTGGGCCTTTTGGCTGATGGAAGTGTATTTACCATCGCTCACGATGCTTCAAACGGCGGCTTTTACCTGACCAAAAGCAACAGCGCAAGCAGCCGTCCTAGCACCACTACCTACGTATTGGACGAGGCTCCTTACAAGCCCATTTGGGGTCGTGCGGCCAGCAACGGTGATAACATTCACTTCATTTGCAGCTACACCGATTCTGCCGCTCCCGGCGAGAAGCGTGCTCCCATTCGCCAAGGTGTATTCGCACCTATGGTCTACAGCCGTTCTACCGATGGCGGTCAAACTTGGGATAAGAAACACACCTCGTTCCCTGGATTCGACAGCACTTTGACCACCAACGGTGGTGCCGATCAATACGCCATTGACGTAAAAGGGAATACAGTAGCCGTGGTTAACGGTGATTTGTTGCAGGGTGTCGTGGTATTCAAGAGCACCGACAACGGTGACAACTGGACCCGCATCATGGCCGATGCGTTCCCCTATGCTCCTTGGTCTGACAGCAAGCTTATGCTCGATACGCCTTACACCAACGACGGTACGGTAGATGTGTTGATTGACGACAACGGTCAATTGCATGTTTTCTGGGGCTTGGCTCGTGTGTTCAACGATGACTCTACAGATGGTTCATACAGTTTCTACCCTGGTATGCAGGGAATTGTGCACTGGAGCGAGGCTACCGGTACCAGCCAAATCATTGCATCAGGTGGAGCATTTGATCGCACCGACGATGGTTTCAATAGCTTGGATCAGTCTACCTACGCGGGCTTGTCCAGCGGAAACGTTCCTTCAGGATTGAACACCGTTGCCCGTTTGGGTAGCACTTCGGCCATGCGTCAGCCTGTTAGCAGCATTGGTGCTGATGGAACCATCTATTGTGTTTTCTCTGTACCCATGGAAGAGGACTTCTCTGATTTGGGTGCCAACTTCCGCGACATTGGATTGGTTTACTCAACCGACGGCGGTGCCACATGGAGTGCCGAACAGAACATCACCCAGCGCTTGCAGCGTGAAGATGATTTCCCAACGGTTGCTCGCACGGCCAACGATTTCTTGCACGTGATGTGGCAGCAAGACGAAATCGCCGGTACCAACTTGCAGAACAATTCAGCTTCTTTCGGAAACCACCCCGTTATTTTGAACACCATGTATTACCAGGCCATTCCTGTTTCAGAAATCAAAGCGGGCAACATTGGTATGTTGTGGGGAGTTAACGTAGAAAAGCCCAATACCGGTGAAGTGATGGTGGTAAATCAAAACTTCCCTAACCCCTTCGAAGAAAACACCCAGGTTATGGTATACTTGACTCGTCCTGGCGATGTGAACATTGAAGTTCGCAATGCTATGGGGGCATTGGTGAAGTCGCAAACGGCCTCCAACTTGATGAAAGGAAACCACGTTTTGACCATTGACGCTAGCGGTTTGACCAGCGGCGTTTATACTTACACCTTGATTTCAGGTGCCAGCAGCGTGAGCCGCACCATGATGGTGAAGTAATTTTTTCATTAGAACACTGAGAAAGCCCCGGGCGCGAGCCCGGGGCTTTATTTTTGTGCCATGCGAACGGGGTATAAGTACAATGTGATTTCAGGGCTGGTTTTTTGGACCATGGCCATTTACCTGTGGGTAGAACGTCCGGCATTGAATATGATGCCTGAAGTCGGCAGTTGGGGAAATCCCTTGGCTTGGGTACTGGCCTTTTGGGGCTCGTTTCGGTTTTATACGGCCTTTTTGCAATGGCAGGGCAAGCGTCGACAGGATCAAAACCAAACTTTCCAATCCTGGTGGGTATTGGCCCTGCTGAGTGTGGCTATGGGTTCCTGTACGCCCTTTGATTTTCAGAAAGCCGGTCAAGATGTACCCACTGCGGGGCGCGTTGAAATAGGGTTTGACAGAGGCGACTCCTTGATGGTCATGCAATGGATCACGCAGTTTGAATCAGAGTACCCAAAGGCCAAAGTGGTCCCTGTTTTTTTGAATGAATCTGAGCTGCTCAAACGGGTAGAAGAGGGTTCCATCGAGGGATTTTACTTGCATCGCGAGCTTGACAGCTTGGAACAAAAGGGCTTGGCTTCTCGGGGTGTGAAGGTTCGCTCAGTGAAGGTGGCTAAAACGGCCGTTGCCTTGGTGACACATAGCCATACTGCCTTGAAGTCGTTGACTCACGCTCAGTTTAGTCGCCTTTTCTCCCAAGGCGGATTATGGGTCGTTTCCAAACAAAGCAGTGAATTGCGATCAGCCCTGGCCTTTGCAAATTCACTGGATTCCAACCAAACCTGGCGTGTCCAAGAGTCGGGTACTGTGCAGGCCTTGTTGGATCGCATTCAGCAAGACCCTACCACCCTGGGTCTTTTGCCGTTGAATGTGCTGGTCGATAAACGGGATTCGTTCGCATTAAAGGCCCGAAGCCGATGCGCCATTTTAGGTCTTGAAGAACCGGTTTCTGGCGCAGTGAGCTATCCCTTTCAATCGGATTTGGCCCGCAATCAATACGCAATGGCACAACCATTGGTCGCTTACGATTTACAAGGTTACAGCGGTTTGGTTTCAGGCTTTATGGCTTATGTGTCTTCCCAGCCCGGCCAAATCATCGTGAAGAAATCAGGGCTTTTGCCCCAAACTCCTCCTGCGAGAACCATTCAGTTGCAGTAAATGCAGAACTTTTTGGAATAATTTTTGAAGTTTCTGCGATAAATCTCGATTTCTTAACCCCGAAAAAAATCAATTGTTGTTCCTTTGCACCTTTCCTATGAAGAAGATAACTCGAATCATTCTATTCGTCTTGGCTTTCGCGGCCTTGAATGTTCAAGCCCAGAGTTTGAAAGAAGGGTTGCGTTTGACGCGTAACGAACAATTTGAAGATGCTGAAAAAGAATACAATGCCTTGATCGCCGCCAAAGCCAAGGTCGTTGATAATTATTACTATGCAGGTTTGAATGCCATCATGAAAGGGGATTCGCTGCAAGCCATTGCTTATTTTGACAAAGGACTGCTTGCCAATCCCAAGAAAGCCTCTTTGTGCTATGTAGGAAAAGGCAACATAGCACTGCGCCAAGGAAAAGAAAGCGAAGCTGAATTGTTGTTCAACCAAGCACGTCAAACCAGCAAGAAATTGTTGGGTTTGGTCAACAAAGAAATTGGTCGCGCTTATTTGATGGTGGAGTACGCTCCCAAGGCCAAGTTGTTGGCCAATGCCCAAAAGGCCTTGACCTATCTCAACGAATCCATTGATGATTTTGAGGCCAAATTGTTGAAAGGCGATGCCTTGTGGACAGCCAATCCTGGGGATGCCTCTTTGGCGGTACAGCAATTCATTTTGTCTGGATACGAGGCGACCGAAGACCCTCGCCCCTTGTTGCGTGAGGCTTTGGTGTATCAGCGAGTTCGCAACTACGATTTGTCCAAATTGCGCGTGGAAGAAGCCATCGCAAAAGACGTTGATTTTGCTCCAGCTTACCGCCAATTGGCTGATTTGATGGGTTTGATGGGCAACCGCGATTCTGCGGTTTATTACTATCAAGAATACCTCAAGCGCAACAACAATACTTCTGCTCGAGTGAAGTACGTACAAGCCTTGTATTTCAATAAGCAGTTCTTGGATTGCATTCAGGAAGCTGAGCGCATTTTGGCCGAGAAAAACATTGCCAGCTTATACGGTGTCATTGCCTTTGCTGTGGCCGAGTTGGAAAGTCCCAGCCAAGAAGACATTCAAAAAGGATTGACCAACATGGAAGCCTACGAAACCAAGTTTGTCAAGCAATACAATCGCTCACTGTCTCCCAATGAGAACTTGGTGAAGGGTCTTTTGTTGCACAAAAACGGCCAAATCGAAGCGGGTTTTGCTTTGGTGAAAACCTGCTTGAGCGATACGGCTCGCGCCTCAGAAATGTGGTACGAGCGTTGCCAAAACATGTATTACGGCCAAGACGAGTGGGAGTATGCCTCTGAAGTGTTCAAGTTGAAGAAGATGAAATTGGGCACTTTGAACGATCGCGACATGTATTTCTGGGGTCGCAGCTTGAGCAAAATGGGCCGCAACGAAGATGCTTTGGGTATTTATCGCGGTTTGATTGAGGCTGATTCCAACTACGTTTCAGGTTACAAGTTGATCGCAGATACCTACTACGAAATGGACAAAAGCGATTCTTTGGGCCGCGCCACTGCGACCTATAACATTTGGATTTCCAAATTGAGTGCCGAGCAAAAAGAAACGTTTAAGTCTGAGATTGGGTACACCTATGTGAAGATGGCCATGGCCGCCCAAACCCGCAAGGATTACGAAAAAGCCAGCGATTATTTTGGCAAGGCCGTAGAGATACGTCCAGAAGACACGCAGGCTGCTGCTGCAAAAGCGGCCATTGATTCCTACTTGGAGAAAGTGCGAGAGCGAGAGGCTCGCCGTTCGGCTCGCGAAAATCGCTAAGTTCTTTTTTTGACATTTTTGCAAGGCCTGGACGCATCGCGTCCAGGCCTTTGTATTTTTGGGCATGCGCTATTGGCTCGCTTTGTTGTTCCTTTGGGTTTCGGCTGTTCAGGGCCAAGTCTTGGTTCGCATGAATCCAAGCGCTCAAATGGAAACCTTGTATGCTTGGGCATCTGATCACCAAGCTCAAGTGGAGCCTGTGTGCAAGGAATGGAATCTGTATCGCTTGCTTTTTAAAGAGGGTATTCCAATTCTTGATCGCCCCTCAGAAGTCGCTGATTGGCAGGTGGAGAAAGCAGTCCAACGCCGATACAATCCCAATGACCCCTTGGTGGCTTTGCAGAAATACCTGCCACTCATTCAGGCAGATCGGCTATGGGATTACCAGCGTACACACCTCAATCGCCGCGGTAAACCGTTGGTCATCGCTCTGATTGACGACGGGTTAGACACTTCTCATCCCGATTTGGTGGACAACCTTTGGGTCAATTCCAATGAAATTCCTTGGAACGGCCTGGACGATGATCAGAATGGCTATGTAGACGATTATTACGGTTGGAACAGCGGCGATCAATCGCCCGAAGTTTTCAACGACGAGTCTGTTTACTACGAGCATGGAACCATGGTGGCCGGTATTGCCGGGGCCAAAGGAGATAATGGCATTGGGGTGACCGGCTTGGTGCCCACCGCGAAATTGCTCCCGATTTTATGTTATCCCAGCAATGGGGTTGATACAGATCTCGGGGTGATACGCGGCATGATCTATGCCTATCGCCAAAAGCGCTTATGGTTGGAGTCTGGAGGGACTGCGGGTATACCGATTTCCGTTTTGAACATGTCAGTGGGCATGGACAATGCCTTCCCCGAAGATGCACCGTTGTGGTGCAGCTTGTTTGATTCCTTGGGGTCTGTAGGGATCCTCTCCATTGCCGCGACGACCAATCAGAACGTAGATATTGGATCTAGCGGTGACATTCCTTCTTTGTGTTCGTCTCGGTATTTGTTGGTTGTTTCCAACAGCGATACCAAAGACCAAGCAATTGGTTCGGGGTACTCTGCAGAATTTGTCGATTTGGCCGCTCCAGGCGAAGGGGTGCACACGACCCGTGTATACAGCAAGAATACCAGCAACCCATATAAAAATGGGGGAGGGACTTCGTTCGCGGCCCCTCAGGTTTCGGGTACCGCTTTGTTGATGCATGCAGAGTCTTGCTTGGTTTATTTGAACTTGAGGGAACAGAACCCCGACAGTGCACTGCGACTCATGCGCACCTGGATTTTGCAGGGAACCGATACATCAGCGGCTTTTCGCACTCGAACTGCATCGGGAGGGCGATTGAATGCATACCGCGCCTTTGAATCCATGCACGAGTGGTGCATGCAACACGATCCTGTATACGGCCATTCAGAACCCCGTCTAGCAACGGGTCGAATGTATCCCAATCCCAGCTTGGGCAGCATTCATTTTGAAGGAAGTTTAGGCATGGCCCACTTGCGCATTTGCAATGCCATGGGTCAGGTTTTGCATTCCGGCCCCATGGTAGAAGATTTGGATCTCAGCGGTTGGCCCGCGGGTTGTTACCAGGTCGAAATCCAATGGCAGTCGGGACACAGGCAGTGGGAGACCCTGCTGCTTTTGGCGCAGCCTTAAAGGCTTATTCTACGGGTTTGAAACCCTCGAAGCCATTGTGGCAGTGGTTGCAATAATGCATGCTGCGGCACAATGTGGGTCCAAAAGGAGTTTGCAAGGTAGTGTTGCGGGAACCGCACAAGGGGCAAGGGGTGTCACTGAGTACATCCAATTCAATGTATCCTTCGTGACGCGGCGGCGGGGCCAACCCGTGTTTTTTCAACGATTGTAGGCCTCTTTCGCTGATCAGATTGCTGTTCCAGGCCGTTTCAAACGAAGTGGTCACTTCGACCTGATGGAATCCTTCTGTTTTCAAGGCTTCATGGACCATGTTTTCCATGATTTTCAACGCTGGGCAGCCAGAAAAGGTAGGCGTAAGTTGTACCTGAGCCCTGTCGGTATTGTCGGCTTGAATGCGGGTCACAATGCCCAAATCCAAAATGTTGAGGGTGGGTATTTCAGGGTCCATGACCGATTCCAGTCGGTCCAAAATGCGCTGCTCGTGTGGGTTGAGTACACGAGCATGCAAGGGATGTGAATCTGGGAAGTCTGTAGTCAGCATAGGGGGCTGAGCATTACCATTCTGCGCTGGGGTCAATGCGAAAAACTTCGCACATCTCATCCAGCAAAGGCTGCAATTCAGGGCTGTGTTTGCCTTTTCGACCGCCTAAAACAGCATCGCTGTGGGCAGGGATTTCCAATCCGCAGGAGCTGAGGAAAGGAACGACCGTCTCCATCCAACGGGCCTGTAGCGCCTTTTCTCCCGCGAAAATGTGAACCTCGGCAATTTCCTTTTCGTAGTCACCCTCTTCGAACATGCCCAAAGCCAAAGGCCAAACGGCATTCAGCGCTTGCTGCATGCGGTCGTGGCTCTCTTCATTGCCTTTTGACAACTGCTCTATCCAGGTTTTGCCGTGCATCACGTGATACTTGATTTCGCCTCGAAACTTGCGAGAAACCATGGCCAGGGGTTCATAGACCGAGGTTATCAACATCTCAAATCGAAGCGCTTCAGCTTGATCGAACAAGTACTGGCGCACAATGGAGAAGTCAAATTCACCGATGGGGGCCTCTACCAACTGACAGCAGTGAAATTGCTCGGCATTGCGCGTGAAGGCTACGGTATCAGGGTCCTGCTCTCCCAATTCGTGCAGCAGCTCATACAAGGCCAGCGATTGGCCAATCTTGTCTTGAGCCATGCTGGAGAAGGCAATGTCTTCTTCCAAAATGGGGCCCAAGCCGGTCCATTCTGAATTTCGGTGTCCAATGATCAGTTGATCATCAGCCATTTTGTAGAGCATCTCGATGAGGCCCATTACGTGTCTTTCCGTCATTTCCATGGCTTAGGCGTTTTGTTTTTGTTTGAAGGCTTGAATGCGGTCCATCACTTTGTAGCTTTCGGGATCGCGGTGGTACTTGCTAGGCGTGGTCTCGAAGATGTCAGCATCTTCGTAAGCCGTGGCATAAATGGCAGCGGTGGGAACGACCCACAGGTTGACGCATTGACCTCGGCGGGTATATTGTTCTTTGGCAAATACAGAGGCCAATTCAGCGTTGGGAGCATGCACTGAGCCTACGTGAATGTGGTGGGTTCCGCGTTTTTTTTGCTCGAAAACTTCATAGGTCTGAAATTGGTCCATGGGCGAATTCATGCCCTCTTGGGAATCGGTATCCAATTGGGCACGCTCGATTCGAGGATCTAAGGATTTGATTTTCATGAGCATTATGACAATGGAATCGCGTATGGAGTGTTTTCTTTCAATATGGCGCGGCGCACCCAACGACCTTTTTCTTCAGCCATGCGGCGAACAGCTAAGCGTTCGGCGTTGCAGGGTCCATGGCCGTTGATGACCTGTTTGAAAGTTTCCCAGTTGGGTTCGGTGTATTCCCACTTGCCGGTCTCTTCATTCTTGCGCAAATCAGGATCGGGAAGGCTCAGCCCCAGGTCCCAAATTTTGGGAACATACATGTTCAAGAACATTTGACGCATGTTGTCATTGGTGTCCATTTTGACTTTCCAACGCATGAGCACTTCGGTGTGCTGGCTTACGTTGTCTGGAGGGCCAAAGAAATGCATGATGGGTTCCCACCAACGGGTCAACGCTTCTTGTACCATTTGGCGCTGCTTGGGGGTTCCAGTGGCCAGGAAAACCACGTTGTCGTGGCCGTATTTCAAATGGAAGGATTCTTCAGCGCAAATGCGATCCAATGCGCGGCTGTAGGGGCCATAACTGCCCTTGGAGTTGGCGAGCTGGTTCACAATGGCGGCTGCATCGATCAACCATGCAATGACCGCACTGTCGGCCCAGGTCATCGCCGGATAATTGAATACATTCGAATATTTGCTCTTGCCCGTCAACAAGTCATTGATCATGTCTTCGCGGCTCTTTCCCAAGGTTTCAGCAGCGTTGTACAAGAGCTGGGCATGCCCAACTTCGTCTTGTACCTTGGCCATCAAAGCCAATTTGCGGCGAAATCCCGGTGCACGCGTGATCCAAGTTCCCTCAGGGAGAGCCCCTATGATTTCAGAATGAGCGTGTTGCTCAATCATGCGAATCAATTGCTTGCGATACAAGGCGGGCATCCAGTCACGGGGTTCAATTTTGTCGCCAGCGGCTATGCGAGCTTCAAATTCAGCCAACAAGGCGGGATCCTCGCCGGGAGCTAGGTAACCCTCAAATTGGGTATTGGGATCGATGTAAGCACTACCGTACATAGTTGTGATGTTTATTAAGTCCGTTTAAAATAAATTCTGTCAATTGATTGGCGATTTGGCTCGGGCTCATATCGCCGTCGGGTCGGTACCATTCTACGACCCAGTTTAAGGAGCTGAGAATGGTCAAAAGCGCAAATTTGTTATCGGCTTCGACAAAACTCCCTTCGGCTTCGCCCAAGGCCAGTATTTCCCGAAAAGCCGCTTCGTATTTGTCTCGGCGAACGATCAAGGCTTCCCGCAGTTCACCTTGGAGATGACGCCATTCATGCACAAAAACATAAGATGCGTCCAAATCGCGAGTAAGCACCTCTATGTGGGAACGAATGGCCATGCCCAGTTTTTCACTGGCTCCAAAATAGATGTCGTTGACTTCTGCCAACCCCTTTTCAAAGTCGGCGGCAATGCGGGTGCAGGTTTGCCACAGTAGATCTTCTTTGGAGGAGATGTGGTTGTAAAGAGAGGGGGCTTCCATGTTCATCGCAGCAGCGATGTCCCGCATAGACGTGTTCCGATAGCCCTTTTCTCGCATGAGCGCCAAGGCCGTTTGGAAGATTTGTTCTTTGCGATTGGGTCTAGCCACAGAACAAATGTAATGCAAAATTCAGAAACTAACGAACGCTTGTTAGTTTTTTATTAAACGGGAAGACAGTGATCTGAAAAAGGCCGCTGCGATCAGTGGTTTAGGCTTTGCCAGAGCGCTTGGGCGCGCAACAAATCATCGGGGGTGTCAACTGAAATGCCAGGGACTTGGCTCAGCCCTATTCGAATGGCATATCCGTTTTCCAACCAGCGCAATTGTTCCAAAGATTCGCTCTGCTCGAGTGGGCTCGGCGAAAGGCGGGCCAATTCTTCCAAAATGCCTTGACGAAAGGCGTACAAACCCAGGTGCCTCAGGCAAGAATCAGAAAGGCCCGAGCGCACATGCGGGATGGGGCTGCGGGAGAAATACAGGGCAAAGCCGTCTGTTCGGCATACGGCTTTTACGGCGTTGGGGTTGTTGAGATCTTCGGCATTTCCCGGGCATGCCAAGGTGCCAATTTGGGTGTCTGGATGCTCGAATAAATCCAACAGCGCTTGGATTTGAGACTCTTGCACAAAAGGCTCGTCACCTTGCACATTCAATACGATGTCGGCATGTATGCCGGCAATTTGGACCGCAGCTTGGCATCGGTCTGTCCCGCTGGGCAAATCAGAATCGGTCATGACTGCACGCACTCGACCTTGGGCTTTGGCGGCAATTTCTTCATCATCGGTGGCCAGCAGAATGCAATCAGCCGGGCAAAAAGAAATCAATCGGTCCAATACGCATTCGATCAGGGTTTGTCCCCCTAAGGTTGCGAGCGGTTTGTTGGGGAAACGCGTACTGCCTTTTCGAGCGGGAACCACTACGGCGAAAGAAAAGGAGCTGTGCAACATAGTTCGAAGGTAAGGGGTGGGCCTCCCTTGGGCAAGCGAGAAGGTAAGGAAAAGGGCGGCTAGAGAGCCTTAGTGGATCTCTCCTCGGTGCACCGAAGGGTCAAAGGGAACAGAAGGGCTGATCTCTTCGTTCAAATCGCCTGTAGCCGTCTTGATTTTGTGATAGATATGGGCATTTTGGTAGGTGCCAATGAACAGCTGAGAGGCGGGTCCCGTGGCGAATACAGGTACGGGAATCCCGCTGTGTTCATGGGTGCTCCAAGCTGCTGACGCACGGGTATGCTCAGTGTCGTAATCCACTAAGCTCATGCCGCCTGTTTCATGGTCGGCGGTCACAATTACCAAGGTCTGACCGTTTTGCTTGGCAAAGTCCATGACCCGATGAATGCAACGATCAAAATCCAAGGCCTCTTGTACCACATACTCGCTGTTGTTGTCGTGCCCGCCCCAATCGATTTGACTGCCTTCAATCAGCAGGAAAAAACCGGCGCTGTCGTTTTGGCTCAAGTGGGTCAAGGCTTTGTCGGTGCTGCGGGTCAAAAAGTTGCCACGGCCGTTTTGCATGCTGGGCACTTCTTTGTCTTTGGAGTAAAATCCTACGATTTGGGGGCAATTGGCCTGCTCGATTTCATCCAAGCCTATAGCTACTTTATAGCCTGCTTTTTGAAGGCGTTTTTCAGAAAACAAGGGGTAGTCGCCTCCCACGGCAAAGTCTACCTGACCCTGGTAGAAATATTCGGCAATTTCAGGGGCCATGTAACGGCTGGGAACATGCGCGTAAAAAGCGGCAGGCGTGGCATGGGTCAGGCCGCAGGTGACCACAATGCCCGTCGATTTGCCTTGTTTTTTGTAAAACTCGAGCAAAGTTTCGCGGGGCATGGAGTCAGCAGCCACGCCAATCATGCGGTTTTGGGTTTTTTCGCCAATGCTGATGGCCGTAGCCCCGGCACCGCTGTCGGTGATGAAGTTCGAAGCACTCGAAGTCAGGCTCAATCCCAGCGCATCGGCCATGGAAAATACGGCTAAGCTAGAGTCAGGACGAGCGGCTTGAGCCGCCCACCATTGGGCTAATCCGGTGCCATCACCAATCATCACAATGACATTTTTAGCCAAGCGAGGATCAGAAGTAACGGGACTTTGGCCGAATGAAGTCGCCGAAATGCCCAGGGCGATGCCCAAAAAAATGCTGCGTTTCATCACGATTTCAAAGGTACATGCCGCTGGCTTACCGAATGCTGATTTCTCATACAAATCCCTTCGCTCGGGTTGGTTACCTTTGTGCTGAATACTATGAACGGATTTTTCACTATTCCCCCCGCTGTCAATGAGCCGGTCTATGCCTATGCCCCCGGTTCTCCAGAACGCGCTCACCTCAAAGCGGCCTTGGCCGAGGCGAGAGCCATGGAATTGGATGTTCCCATGTACATTGGAGGTCAAGAGGTTCGCACCGGTCAGTTGAGTCGCATGGCTCCTCCGCATGACCACGCCCATACCCTCGGTCATTTTCATGTGGGAGATGCTTCGCACGTGCACCAGGCCATTCAGGCGGCCATGGCAGCTAAGCCCGCATGGGAAGCCATGCCTTGGGAGCAACGCGCGGCTATCTTTTTGAAAGCGGCTGAATTGTTTTCAAGCAAATACCGCTATGCAATCAATGCGGCTACCATGTTGGCCCAAAGCAAAAATGCCTTTCAGGCCGAGATCGATGCGGCTTGTGAATTGATTGATTTCTTGAATTTCAACGTTCAGTTCATGGTTGAGATTTATAGCGAGCAGCCCCCTGCACAGTCTAAGGGCATTTGGAATCGATTGGAATACAGACCCTTGGAAGGATTTGTATTCGCCGTCACTCCCTTCAATTTCACCGCGATCAGTGCCAATTTGCCAACGGCTCCAGCCATGATGGGCAACGTGGTGGTATGGAAGCCATCTGAAACGCAGGTTTACTCGGCCCAGTTGCTGATGCGTGTATTCAAAGAAGCCGGCCTCCCCGACGGAGTCATCAATTTGATTTACACTCCAGGCCCCGAGACGGGCGATGTAGTGTTCCGTCATCCTGAGTTTTCAGGCTTGCATTTTACGGGCTCTACGGGTGTTTTTCGCACCATGTGGAAGTTGATTGGGGACAACATTTCAACTTACAAGAGCTATCCCCGCATTGTGGGCGAAACGGGAGGTAAAGACTTCATTTTGGCCCATCCTTCGGCTGAACCCAAAGCTTTGGTTGCAGCCATGATTCGCGGTGCCTTTGAGTTTCAAGGCCAAAAATGTTCAGCGGCTTCGCGTGTGTACATACCCCGCAGCCTTTGGGTCCAGGTCAAACCTCATTTGTTGGCTGAAATGGCTACCTTGAAGGTAGGTCCAACTGAAGATTTTCGCAATTTCGTCAATGCCGTTATCGATGAGCGTGCTTTCAATAAAATCTCCGCCTACATTGAGCAGGCAAAGAAAGACGGCGTAGAAATTCTTTGCGGTGGGAATGGCGATAAATCCAGCGGATATTTCATTGAGCCGACCATTTTGATGGCACCCAGTGCCCAATACCGCACCATGTGTGAAGAGATTTTTGGACCTGTGTTGACCGTTTGGATCTACGAAGACGCCGAATGGCCCAACATGTTTAAGTTGGTAGATACCACCAGTGAATACGCATTGACAGGGGCTATTTTTGCTCAAGATCGCTATGCCGTGGCCGAAGCTACTTGGGCTTTGCGCAACAGTGCGGGCAACTTCTACATCAACGACAAACCTACCGGTGCCGTCGTGGGGCAGCAGCCTTTCGGTGGTGCTCGAGGCTCAGGAACCAACGACAAAGCAGGGGCGAAGGTCAACTTGCTGCGTTGGACCAGCCAGCGCACGATCAAGGAAACCTTCCACTCGCCGATCGATTACCGCTATCCCTTCTTGGGAGAAGAATAAAAAAAGGCCCCGC
>Ga0222714_10000395_pt1 | contig 50899 bp, 52 predicted proteins | sample C33_3DmetaG_FD_165048 | JGI IMG/M metagenome (GOLD analysis project Ga0222714, IMG submission 165048) | Estuarine water microbial communities from San Francisco Bay, California, United States - C33_3D | ecosystem: Environmental > Aquatic > Marine > Unclassified | place: USA: California... | reverse complement strand
CGGTTGAAATTGTGGCCATGGATGGGAAAAACAGCAACCAAGCACCGCAATTGGCAAGGCCGGGTTGAATTTTCGGCCAATGTCACACTTCCGGCTTGGCATGCCGGACGCCTTCGCCTCACTGATAAAGCGCACTACCCCTGCGTGCTTAGTAGTTACACAAAATGGCATCCACTTTATCCCGGCAAAAAGTCCTCCGCGAATGGAAACTCTATCTGTTCGTGGTTCCGTCGCTGGTCATGGTGCTGATTTTTTCGTATTTTCCGGCCGGCAGTGCGATCTATCACAGTTTTTTCGATTGGTCGGGCGGTGAAGCCAAACAGTTCATCAATTGGGATAACTACATCCGGGCGTTTCACGACAGCACATTGCTCAGTTCGTTTGTTACCGTCGGTGCCTTGCTGATTTTCAATCTGTTCAAGATGATTCCCTCGATCCTGATCGCGGTCTTGATTCACCGGGTGACGAGTGACAAGTGGCAATACGCCTACCGAGCCCTGCTGGTGGTGCCCATGATTGTGCCGCACTTGGTGACCTTGTTCATTTGGAAATTCATCCTCGATCCAAACCTCGGTGCACTGAATCGCGTCATCGAGGCCACGGGATTCAAGAGTATCCTAGTTTGGATCAATGACTTCTTTGGCTGGAGTGTATTCTTCAAGGACGTTCCTATTGGCTGGCTATCCCAACCCGAACTGATTCTCCCGGCCCTTTTCATCTGGGGCTTTCCGTGGATCGGCACGGTCGGCGTGCTCATCTACCTCGCCGGCCTGCAATCCATCGGTCAGGAAGTTTACGAGGCCGCCGAACTCGACGGCATCGGTCCTTTCAAGAAGTTTCTCTACATCGAATTGCCGCTGATCCTGACACAGGTTCGCTTGAGCCTCGTGCTCCTCATCGTCGGCACGCTCGGTCAATACGGCCTGCAACTCCTGTTGCTCAACGAATACGGTGGTCCCGGTGGCCGGGGCATGGTGCCCGGACTGTGGATGTATAATCGCGCCTTCGTTGCCGGTGAATTTGGTTATGCCTGCGCCATCGGTGTGATCCTAGCTTTCGTGATTCTCGGTCTGACCATCATTAACAACCGTTACGTGAGGGTGGACAAATGAGCGCAGCCGAAAACACCATCGCCAAACTTCACCGCAAGGTCGACTGGCCGAAGCATCTGATCATCTGGTTCTTCATCCTGATTGAGCTTTTCCCGCTCTACATGATGTTTCAGGTCAGCTTCAAGGACAACGCGTCCTTCATCCAGCAACCTTGGCTGCCGTTGCCTCCCACTGAATGGCAATGGGGCAACTGGCTCTTCGCCATCAAGCTCGTCGGGCCCTACCTCGCCAACACCCTCTTCGTCGCCGTCACCGCCACGATCTCATCGCTCTTCCTCGCAATTCTCGGCGCCTATTTCTTTTCCCGGCATAAAATGCCTTTCAGTGGTCTGCTCTGGGCGCTCTTCCTGTTCCTGATGCTGCTGCCCACGGTGACCAATATCGTGCCGCTCTTCATGCTGCTGAAGTCGATGAGCCTCTTGAACACGCTGCTCGCGCTGATTCTCGTCGGGGTCGCCGGTGGGCAAGTCTTCAATATCTTCGTGCTGCGCCACTTCTTGGAAGATTTGCCCAAGGATTTGTTCGAGGCCGCCGAAATGGATGGCGCGTCCCACTTTCAGCAGATCATCAACATCGTGATTCCGATGTCCGGTCCGATCATCGGCACGCTCGCGATTCTTTCCTTCCTGAATGCTTGGAATGACTTCCTGCTGCCACTGATCATCCTGCGCGACAAGGAGCTGTTCACCCTCGGCGTCGGCCTGATCTATCTCGATGGCGAATACGTCAAGCCATGGGGCAAGATCATGGCCTCCTACTTCCTCGCGGCCATTCCGCTGATCCTCATCTTCCTGTTTACGATGCGTCTGTTCGTCCGCGGTCTTTCCGCCGGCGCCATCAAGGGTTGATCGTCGGTTCACCAAGCCCGGCCGTATTGGCGGGGTGCAGCCAACGTTTCCTTCACCCCTAATTCCTTGGCCGCGTGGGCCGGCCAATAGGGGTCGCGTAAGAACTCCCGCGCGAGCAGCACCAAGTCAGCCTTGCCTGTTCGCACTATCGCATCGGCCTGCTTCGGTTCGGTGATCAGGCCGACCGCGGCCGTGGCAATCCCGGCTTCGCGCCGTATACGTTCCGCGAAGGGCACTTGATAATCAGGGCCGACCGGAATCCTGGCGTCAGGCACGCCGCCGCCGGAACTGCAATCAATCAGGTCCACCCCTTCCGCCCGAAGGCTGCGCGACAACTCCACGGATTGTTCGATATCCCAACCACCCTCCACCCAATCCGTGCAGGATAGCCGGACCGTAAACGGCAGGGATTCCGGCCAGACGGCCCGCACCGCTTTGGTGGTCTCCATGAGGAACCGGATCCGGTTGTCGAAACTACCGCCATAATTGTCGGTGCGGTAATTCGAATGCGGTGACAAGAATTCATGACTCAAGTAACCATGGGCGGAATGCAGTTCCATCCATTCAAATCCTGCGGCCAGAGATCGTTTGGCGGCGGCCACAAAGTCCGCCTGCACCTTGGCGATGTCCGCCAGCGTCATCGCCGCGGGCACCTTGTCCAACTCACCACCGAAGGCCAGTGCACTGGGGGCGAATGTATTCCAGCCGCCCGCGTCATTAGATAATTGGCCGCGGCCGCTCCATGGAGTGGCCGCACTGGCCTTTCGTCCCGCGTGGGCAATTTGAATGCCCGCGACCGATCCCTGCGTCTTGATGAATCGATTGATGCGTGCCAGAGGCTCGATGTGTTGCTCACCCCAAATGCCCGCGTCTCCCGGTGAGATCCGTCCTTCCGGCGAGACGGCCGTCGCCTCAGCTATCACCAATCCCGCGCCACCAACCGCCCGACTGCCCAGATGAACCAGATGCCAGTCATCGGCGACGCCATCCACCGACGAATACTGGCACATGGGGGAAACCCCGATGCGATTGCGCAGGGTGATGGACTTGATCGTTAACGGCGAAAAGAGGGATGACATGTGGGCCAAGGAAGTAACCCCACCACAATTAGCAACTCCGGTCTCGATTAGCTCAGTTCGCTTTACGTCGGGCCCAGCGAGTCGCCAGCACACTGCAGATCACCAATTGCAAGGGATGGTAGATCATAATCGGGAGCAGGATCAGGCCCATGCCCGGATGGGCACCAAATATGAGCTGCGCCATGGGCACGCCGGCCGCGAGGGTTTTCTTGGAGCCACAAAAGATCGCCGCGATCTCGTCCTCCCGGGAAAACCCGGCCCGGCGGCTGATCGCGCGCATTACACTCATCGCCACGAAGAACAGCGCCATCGAAACCGCGATAAAAATTATCAACACCCACCAGCCGTTATCCGACCAGACACCCCGTTTAACCGAATCGCAAAAAGAAGTGTAAACCAACAAAAGGATGACGCTACGGTCGATCCGATTGACCTGGGACTTGTGGCGTTGCGCCCAATTCCCAAACCACGGCCGGATCAGCTGCCCCGCTAAAAGCGGCAGAACCAGCCACCGCACCAAGTCCCAGATCACCTCGCCCAAAGGCAAGGCCTGGCCCGTGGTCTTTGCCACTACACCAATCCACAGTGGTGTCAGCACCACGCCGATCAAACTCGACAGAGTCGCATTGAAAACCGCGACGGGCACATTGCCTCGCGCTGCTGCCGTCATGGCTACCGACGAGGATACCGTGGAAGGCAGTGCGCAGAGAAAGAACAATCCCAGCTGCAATTCCGTCGATAGCAGTGGTCGCAACAACACCAACAAGCCCATACCCATCAGAGGAAATAGCAGGAAGGTGCAGGCCTGCACGACCAGATGCACCGGCCAACGCAAAGTTCCGTCTCGCAGCGACGCGGTGGATAGCAGCAGACCATGCAGGAAAAAGATCAGGGCCACTCCGGCTTTGACGAGCACGCAGGGATGCATCCAACCATCACTCGATCCCGGCCCCGGAAAAAACCACGCCAGCAGCACGGCCGCGCCCATCCCCAACAAAAACCAATCGGGCTTGATTTTCACGTTGTGCGGGATCCCGAGGTCAATTTGGCGCGCAGCTTTCCGAGCATCTCACCAAGTTCGGCCCGGCCTTCAATTTTCAACATCCAGATCAACCCGGCGTAAACGCCGATACCCAGGCCAATCATGAGGGTGAGACCTACGGCATCCCAGATGTGCGAAACCCGCACCGTCAGATTCCAGGCAGCCAAGCCGATCGATACCATCACACCCATGACCAAACTCGCACCCACTACTTTAATCAGGTCACGCCAGAGGTGCTTGAAATGCAGACCCTCATGGCCGCGGGAGAGCATGCGTTGCAGATACCATGCTTGCACGACTATCGCCACATTACCGGCCACCGCCAAGCCCACGGTCCCCAAGAAACGCATCAGGACGAGGCTCAACACCAAGTTGACCACAAAACTGATCAAGGCAGCCCGCACCGGGGTCTTGGTATCCTTCTGCGCATAAAATGCCCGCAGGATCATACTGACAAAGGACAAAAACGGCAGGCCCAGCGCATAGGTGGCGACCACTGGCTCCATCAAGGCGGTATCGGCTGCAGAAAATTCACCACGTTGGAAAAGCAGTTTGATGATTGGCGTGGCCAGGACGACCAAGCCGACCGCAGCCGGTATATTGACCACCAAGATGAGTCGCATGCCCTTGCGATAGGCAGAGGACAAATTGTGGTAATCACCCGCCGCGGCATATTTAGAGATCAGCGGAAACACGACGGTTGAGACCGCCACCGCAAATACACCGATCGGCAATTCCATCAGCCGGGTGGCCAGGTTGAGCACCGTAACTGCTGAGTCGTTGAGCGAAAGTCCCACAATTCGCGCCACCGCCATGTTGATCAGATAAATTGCGGACCCAAATACCGTCGGTCCCATCAGTTTTACGATCTGGCGCACGGCCGGACTTGCAGCCGGGTCGAATTGAGGACGCCAACCTTCTCGCATCAACGCGAGCGCCGGCACCACCATTTGCAGAAAACCACCCAACAGTGCACCGGCACACAGCCACAACATCCGTCCGTCCAATGTGGTAGCCCAGCCGCCATAGACCGCCCCGCCAAGCAGACCAATCATCGCCAGGTTCAGCCAGATGGGTGACAGCGCCGGTTCGACAAAACGATGAAGGGTCTGCAAGGCCGCACTGAATGCAGCGGCCATACACACGAGCACGAGATAGGGAAACAGCACGATGGCCAAACGCGCGGCTTCATTGAGCCGTCCAATCGTATCCGCATCAGCCCCCAAGTGTTCGAATAATCCGGCCAGATGCTCCACCTGCCACAGCATGCCAATCGCCAGCAGCACCAACCCACTCGTAATCATGAGTAGCCAGCTCGCCACTTGGTTTACCAAGGCAAAGGCCCGTGCGCGCTCTCCAGCACGTAGTTCTTCACTGAGGATCGGCACCAAGGCCGACGTCAATGCACCTTCACCCAACAAACGACGAAACAAGTTAGGCAGGGTAAACGCAGTGTAGAATGAAGAGGCTAGGGCCGACGTGCCAAACACCGCAGTGACCAACATGTCGCGTCCCAGCCCGAGCACGCGCGATACCATCGTCAATCCCGCGACAACTCCGATATTTTTCAGGTTCTTCGACACGCGCGCAGTTCTCGTGGCCGCAGGAGGGCTGGCATGAGCGCAGTCCTACCGATGCCGTTTAAGGCATCACCAACTGCAGTTGTGAACCCTCGATGGTAACATCAGACAATTTGCCCCATGCCGTGGTAAATTCCTCCGGCAGGGCCGCGGCGGCCAATAGCTTGCTCAGGATCAAACCACCAATGATCGGCAATTTGTCCACCCGGCAGGAGCCGACATAAAATTTGGATGGGGTGAAGGCGAATTTATCACCGGAACGCTCGAAGGTGCCTTGGGCAACCACCTGGACTTTGGCTTGAATCAGTCCATAAACATTTAAATCCACGGGTGCGGCCATCTGTAGTTCGCTTTCATCGATCCGAAAGTTCAAAGCGCCAGGTGTGATCATACCCGGGGAGGCCGCCTCGGCCTTGTTGTCCTTCGCCGCTTTGGCGGTCTCGGCCGCCAGCGTCTTTACCACAGTATTCAATTCCTGCTCGTTCACCGTCACGGTTTCACCTGCAATGAACGATTGCTGCTTACGTGGCCCCAATCGCCCTTGGGTGCTATTGGTCGAACCTTCAATGTAATAGACCGTGCCTTTGACCGGCTCTTTGGGCAACTCGCGCACTGTCTCAACGGGTTTCACAACCAGCCAGGCGGCAGCAAGCACCGCCCCCAGAATTACACTGAAAAGTGCACCGAGGGTGACTTCCAACCAACTGGGTCCCTGTAAGGCACGATCAATTTTAGAGCTCATAATGAAGTTATTTGGCGGCCACCTTGGCCTTGGTTTCGGTTTTGGATTCAGAGCTGGAGGATTTCTCCCCGCCTCCGCTGTCCGGGGTGCCTGATTTCTTTTTGTAGTCGGTGATATAGAATCCCGTGCCTTTGAAAATAAGTCCGGCCCCACCACCCATCAGACGATTCAGGCCAAGCTTTTTACACTTTGGACATTTCTTCAGCCGGGAGTCGTTCATTGACTGAAAGACCTCCATTTCATGGCCGCATTTGGTGCAAACGTAGTCGTAAGTAGGCATAAACTTTCGAGTTCATTTCTGGCCGATGGCCGCGGAGATGGCGAGATTGTTCTCAACCGGGTCACGCAGGGTTGCGCCGGGGACATTTTTAACCCACTTGCTAGGCGGTATGACCTTTATCGAGCAATTTGCGGATTACGTCAGTCGGGTTGAAAAAGGGATCGATCGATTTCTACAGCCAGCAGATGAACACCCCCCGCGCCTGCACGAGGCCATGCGCTATGCGATCCAAGGAGGTGGGAAGCGGTTGCGACCGGTCCTTGCCCTCGCGACCGCCGAAAGCTTTGGCGCCTCAGAAGAGTCCGCCTTGTCTGCGGCCGTGGCGCTGGAATGCGTCCACACCTACTCGCTCGTGCACGATGACCTGCCGTGCATGGACAACGATGACCTCCGACGCGGCCGCCCCACAACCCACAAGGCTTTTGACGAGGCCACCGCTTTGCTAGCAGGAGATGCCCTGCTGACCCACAGTTTTGTCATTCTGACGATCAACTATGCCACGCAACCCGCCCTTGCTCACGCGCTCTGTCTTGAATTGGCCGCCGCCGCCGGCAGTCGCCGTTTGATAGGGGGCCAAATGTCAGACCTCTTGGCCGAGCATCGGTCCAATGTCACCGCGGCCGAGTTGGATTTGATTCACTTCAACAAAACCGCGGCCATGATCGAATCCTCGCTGGTCATGGGCGCGCTCGTAGGCGGTGCCAGCGTGAGTGATATCGACCTCCTGCGTCGCGTTGGCCGGCACATCGGACTAACCTTTCAGATCGTCGATGACATCCTCGATGCCACGGCAGACACCGCCACGCTCGGCAAGACCGCGGGCAAGGATGCCAAGGCGGACAAGACCACCTACGTCAAATTGCACGGCATCGACAAGGCTCGTCAAATCGCGGCAAAAAACACCGCCAAAGCCGTAGCCGCGATCGCCACCCTACCCGGTGATACCACTTTTCTGCAGACCTTGATCTCCGAAATGGGCAGCCGGGCAAAGTAACATTTACTTTGCTTCGGCCGCGGCCTTGACGAGATCGACAAAGCTGCGGCTTTCGAGGCTAGCGCCCCCAATGAGGCCTCCGTCGATGTCCTTTTGCGCCAGCAGTTCAGGCGCATTGGAAGGCTTCATGGAGCCACCGTATAGGATCCGGACTTTTTGCGCGATGGTTTCGCCGAAGAGTTTGGTTAATAGTCCACGGATGTAAGCGTGCACTTCCTGGGCCTGGTCAGAAGTCGCCACCTTGCCGGTGCCGATCGCCCAGACCGGTTCATAAGCAATAATCACGCTGGGGGCATGTTCCTTGCCGACACCTTCGAGACCGGCCTCGAGTTGAGTCTGCACGACCTTGAGGGTATCCCCCGCTTCGCGCTCAGCCAGGGTTTCACCCACACAGAGGATCGGCCTCAACTGGTTCTTGATCGCGGTCAGCACCTTTTGATTGATGAAGCCATCGTTATCGCCAAAGAGGGCCCGCCGCTCGCTGTGACCGAGAATGACGTGGGTCACGAACAAATCCCGCAGCATCGGCGCGGACACTTCTCCGGTGAAGGCACCGTTGGTCTCAAAGTGCATGTTTTGGGCCCCAATCTTGATATTGGATCCCTCCAATTTGCGTCCGACCGATTCCAAGGCGGTGAAAGGCGGGCAAACCAGCACGTCCACCTCGGTTTGCCGGCCGATCTCGATGATAATTTCACCGACCAGAGCCTCCGCGTCCGCAGGGGTCTTGTTCATTTTCCAGTTACCAGCGATAAATTTTTTACGTAGGATCATGTTAGAAATTCAAATCTACCGGGAGAAAACCACGAATCTCCCGATGGGTCGATGCTTGGTTTCCCGGATTCAGACAATTTTGTAATTTAGCTCTCGAGAAAAACGACTCCGGGCAAGGCCTTGCCTTCAAGAAACTCGAGGCTGGCACCGCCCCCGGTGGAACAGTGCGTCACCTTGTCGGCGACGCCGAATTTCTTGGCCGCGGTGGCCGTGTCGCCGCCGCCCACCACCGTGATGGCACCACCCGTAGTCGCTTCGGCCACAGCCGCAGCCATGGCCTTGGTGGCCCCGGCAAATTTATCGAATTCAAACACTCCGGCCGGACCGTTCCAGATAATGGTCTTCGCACCAAGTATGGCTTCGCGGTAAAGCGCGATCGATTTCTCACCCGCATCGAGGCCCTGCCAACCGGCCGGAATCCCCGTGCTATCATCAGCGGGTTGCGTGTTGGCCGCGGGGTCGAATTTGTCGGCGCAGACATAATCGACCGGGAATATCAGCTTCACGCCCTTCGCCGCCGCTTGTGCGGATAATTCAGCAACGATCTTGGCGCCCTCGGCATCAAAAAGACTGTCACCGATTTCCATGCCGTTGATGACCTTTTTGAAAGTATAGGCCATGCCACCACCGATGATGATCGCATCAGCCTTCTCCAACAGGTTTTTGATCAGGGGAATCTTATCCGCTATTTTGGCCCCACCGAGGATGGCGAGCAAGGGACGTTGGGGATGATCTAGCACGGCCGCAAACGCCTTGAGCTCAGCGGCCATCAGGAAACCAGCCGCTTTGATCGGCAAATTAACCCCGACCATCGATGAGTGAGCGCGATGGGCGGTCCCAAAGGCATCGTTCACGAACACATCACCCAGTTTGGACAGGCTGGCCCGGAAAGCCGCGACCGCCGCTTTATCGGCCTTGGTGGAGGTGCCGTCTTCGTTCTTCGACTTGCCTTCCTCCTCAATATGGAAGCGCAGATTCTCCAACAGGAGGACCTGGCCTGGTTGCAAGGCACTGGAGGCGGCCTCCGCCATCGGTCCCACGCAATCACTGACAAAATGCATGTCACGCCCCAACAGTTTCTGTAGCTCTGTCGCCACCGGTTGGAGGGAATACTTGGCCAGGACCTGACCATTGGGTCGGCCCAGATGACTCATCAGGATCACCGCGGCACCCTGTTCGAGTGCATGTTTGATGGTCGGCAGCGCTGCTACGATCCGCTGGTTGTTGGTGATGGCGCCGGTCTGCTTGTCTTGGGGCACATTGAAATCAACGCGCATAAGCACGCGTTTACCCCCCAAGTTCAGGTCGCTGATGGATTTGAATTTTGCCATAAAATGAAATCACCACGAAGAGCACCAAGGACACGAAGGGGAAACCATCGTTCCGACTTCGCTGATTGGGGCCCTTCGTGGTGAAGGTTTTTAAATTATCCTTTTAGAGTGCGGCCGCAATCTTCTTGGTCAGATCGACCACGCGGTTGCTGTAACCCCACTCGTTGTCATACCAGCTCACCAGCTTGAAGAATTTGCTGTTGAGTTCGATACCGCTGCCGGCGTCGAAGATGGAGGAGGCCTTGCAATGGATGAAGTCGGAGGACACGACCTCGTCGGTGGTGTATTCCAAGATGCCCTTCAGGTAGGTCTCACTCGCCTTCTTCATCGCGGCGCAGATCTCGGCATAAGAAGTCTCCTTCGTCGTCCGGACCGTGAGATCAACCACTGAAACGGTTGGGGTCGGCACGCGGAATGACATGCCAGTGAGCTTGCCTTTAACTTCCGGGCAAACGAGTGCGGTGGCCTTCGCGGCACCCGTGGTTGCGGGAATGATGTTCTGTGCGGCTGCGCGGCCACCTTTCCAATCCTTCTTGGAAGGACCGTCCACCGTCTTTTGGGTGGCGGTGTAGGAGTGAACCGTCGTCATGAGGCCTTCCTCGATGCCGAAGCCTTCCTTCAGGAGCACGGACACGACTGGCGCGAGGCAGTTCGTCGTGCAGGAGGCGTTGGAAATGATGCTGTGCTTGGTCAGGTCGAGCTTATCGTCGTTCACACCCATCACCACGGTGATGTCTTCACCCTTGGCCGGAGCCGAGATGATGACTTTCTTGGCGCCGGCATCGATGTGCCCCTTCGCCTTGGAGGCCTCGGTAAACAAACCGGTGGACTCGATCACGAGATCGACGCCCAAGGCCTTCCACGGCAGGGCAGCCGGACCGGCTTTCTCACCGAGCACCTTGATCTTGTGGCCATTGACGACCAGCACATCATCCTCCGCCACGTCGGGGGAGGACTTTTCGCTCGTCACGGTGCCGCTAAAACGACCCTGGGTGGTGTCGTATTTGAGCAAATATGCGAGATTGTCGGCGGGAACGAGATCATTGACGGCGACGACGTCGAGTGTGCTGCCGAGCAAGCCCTGCTCAACCAGCGCGCGAAATACGAGGCGGCCGATACGGCCAAAACCATTAATGCCTACTTTAACTGCCATGGGAGACTCCGGTTATATGGGTTGTTTACTAGTTTAGTGAAAAGGGACCACGCGGGCGCGGAAAGGGGATGAATGAACATCAGGTCTTGGCGGTGGCAAGGGTTTTGCTGAAAAGTAGTGTCATGTCTCCCCCACCCAGAGCCCGCAGCCAAGGGCAGGCAGGAATAATTCTGACTCAACTGGTTGGCGCACACCATGTCCGCTAAAGAACCGCTCATGGTCTGCAATTTGTCGCCAATCCGCCGTAGTCGGGATGGTTTCACCCAATGGAATGGTAAGATCAGCCAAGGTCGGATTGACGGCAAACAGTAGCCGCTCTCGCCCCTGTGACCCATCGAAATTGTAAATTACGGCACTGGCCGTGCTCCCTGGAGCGTTTACGATCTTGAAATATCCTTCGCTGGGCCGTTGCCACAGTCGGAGCAATCGACCGGCATCGCTGCGGCGAAACGCAATCCAATCGGCAAAATAGGCGTGAGTGCCGGGAAACCGGAATAAACGGCGGTAATCGAGCGCGTTGAGGTCGCCACGTTGATAGGTGTTGTTCACCCCACCCTTGGAACGCAGGAAATCCTGTCCGGCCGCGATCATGGGAATGCCGATTGAGGCAAATAGCACTGCCGCCATCAACTGAGTGCGTCGCCGGTCGTTGGCGGTGGGCGACATGCCATTGTTGTGTGGATTTTCTGTGATTACGTCGATCCACGCACGATCGTCGTGGGATTCGGTGTAATTTACCGTCTGCGCCGGCCATTTGGCCCAATACCACGGCGAACCCTTGATGTAATACTCAAAGGTCTCGGCGGTGCCGCCCCCGCGGACGAAATCGCGCACAAAATCGCGGTAGCCATCATTCCACGAGGACCAGCCGGTATCACGCAAGGCCCCGGCAATGTGTCCGCGATAGCTCCACGGCTCCGCGATCAAGATCACATCGCGTTTCACCTTCTTCAAGGCTACTTCAATCTCACAAAGCACGTCTGATCCGAGCAGCTCGGCCAGGTCGAATCGGAATCCATCCACTCCGAAGGTCTCAATCAGATGTTTGCATGAATCAATGATCAGGCGCTTGGCCATGGCGGCATGCGCCCGTAGATCATTGCCGCAACCGCTCCAGTTGGAAAGTTGTCCGTCGGCGTCCTGTTCAAAATAGTAGAGCTTGTCGATGAAGAGCAGATGCCCGGGTTCGCCCTGGTGATTGTAAACCACATCCAGCACCACTGCCATACCGCGACGGTGAAACGCAGCCACCAAGGCCTGTAACTCCCCAATCCCCGAGGCTTTGGCCGGATCCATCGCATAACCACTGGCCGGGGCAAACCAGTTCACCGTCATGTAACCCCAATGATATTCCTCTCGGGCGCGATTATCGAATTCCTGCACCGGCTGCAGTTCCACGCAGTTGATGCCGAGGTCATGCAAATAAAAGTCCGGGCTCTCCACCCATTTGCGCAGGCCGGTGAAGCCCAAGCGTTCCTGCGGGGTGGCATCGACGGGCGCGTGCGCGGCCAAATCGCGCACATGCACCTCGGCCATGACCAAGTCCTGCCATTGAGGGGTGACAAATCCACGATCGGCGGGATCCAGTCCAGCGCGTTCGATGACAATGCCCGGACCCGTGTGGTTTACGGTGGCAAGGGCATAGGGATCCAAAACCTTGACGTCCGGATCAAATCGCCCCGTGGCATCCCGCACCCCGTCGAGTTGATACCAGTAATACGAGCCATGCCGGTTACCTTTCAGTGTCGTTTCCCACACATAAGGTTCGTCCGCATTGCGTTCGAGTTCCACGATCTCCACCGGCGCCGTGTCTCCGAGTTGGGCGGTGATAAACAATTTCACTTCATTGGCCCTGGGGGCGAACAAACGGAATTGGGTGTTACCGCGGCGCACCACCGCCCCCATCGGCAGGTCGGTGCGAAGTGAAAAGAAAAATTCTCCCGGTTGCAGCACCACCCCATCCACCCCTTTAGCCACCGGAGTGATCCGCCATGCGTGGGACAGATCCAACGGCTTCTTCAGCTTGAAGTGGAAAAACTGCCGACCGGTGCGTTCGGGATCCAACTCATGGTTTACGTTGCCAGCCGCACCACGAACCGCATTGGGGGCGTTTTCCGGCACAATCAACCATTGGTGTTCGGCCGTCACAAATTTGAATCGCAGGTGCGGCTCAGCCCAAAACTGCTCGGCCGATCCCGTCCATAGGAGCATCGGTTCACCATCGAGCTCACCGGGCTGCATCTGCCAGTCGGGGTTGCCGACGGCCTGCTCCCATCCATTAAAATCACCCGCGACATAGACGATCTCCTCCGCCGTGGCCTCGCGGGGCAGGGCAAATACCATCTGACCGTCTTCCTGCACAAAATAACGGTATCGCCGGGCCGCTGCATGTCGTGGCGACCGTTCAAAGTCGGTAAACACCCGTTTTACGCCGGAACCCATTAAGCGCACTGCAGGCACCTCGGTATCGCGCCAATCATGGGTGTATTCAATACACCCCGCGGTCAGCGATTCGAGCCAGGCTCTGATGAGTGGATTAGCCTTCATTGTTAGGAAAAATGCGCGGGAGGTCAGTCACCTGCAAGCGTGCAACCGCGCCTCTTTGTGCAGATTCCATGCCGACATCATGCGACGTTCGTTTGACAAAATCGTGCCACCCCGCGTCGTTTTGCGCATGGCCTCCCGCGAAAAAATCCTCGTCGCCCTGTCCGGCGGCGTGGACAGCTCTGTCGCCGCCCTGCTGCTGAAGCAACAGGGCCACGACATCGTGGGTGCCTACATGAAAAATTGGATCAACGAAGACAACATTATCGGCGATTGCCCATGGATGCAGGACATTGAGGACGCGCGGGCCGTCGCCGATAAACTCGGCATCGAGTTTCGGGTCGTCAACTTGATGCAGGATTATCGCCGGCTGGTGGTTGACTACCTGCTCGATGGCTATCAACGCGGCCTGACGCCCAATCCGGATGTCATGTGTAACCGAGAAATGAAATTTGGCGTGTTCCTAAAATACGCCCAGACAGAAGGATTTGCAGCCGTAGCGACCGGTCACTACGCACAACGTCGCGCCATAGCTCCAAACCAATTCGGCCTCTTTGAAGGCGCCGATAAAAACAAGGATCAGAGTTACTTTCTCGCCCTGCTTTCGCAGGAACAGTTGCAAGCCGCGCGCTTCCCCATCGGCCATCTGCCCAAGCCCGAGCTGCGCCGGCTCGCCGCAGAGGCCGGCCTTCCCACCGCGCAGAAAAAAGACAGCCAAGGCATCTGCTTCATCGGTGAAGTAAAAATGCAGGACTTTTTAAGAGCCTACGTGCCGGAACATCCCGGCCCGATCGTTCGTGCCGCAGACAATCAAATCATCGGAGAGCATCGCGGCTTGCATTACTACACCATCGGGCAGCGCAAAGGCATCGGCATTCCTTCCAACACGGACAACAAGGCCTATTGTGTCGTGGGCAAACGCACCGAAGACCATGCCTTGCTGGTGGCCTTCGATGAACCCACTGCCCCGGGTCTATGGACCAGCGAGTGCCGGGTGCACAGCTTGAGCTTTGTCAACGCGCCGATCATCGAAGCGACCACCCTTGAGTGCCGCGTGCGCTATCGTGATCCGCGCGTGGCCATCGACTTCATCCCGACCGGTAACGGCACGGCGGAAATTAAGTTTTGCACCCCGCAACGTGCACTGGCCGCCGGACAAATTATGGCCCTGTATCGAGGTGAACAACTCATCGGCGGCGGCGTGTTTGCGTAACGCAACCGATCATTCCAATCCATCCATGGCCCAAAAACCTCCTACACGAAGCGATTGGGAAAGATTGATCGTGAAAATAGCCGGTGCCTTCGATGAGGCATCCATCCCCTATCATCTGGACGCGTCGACCGCTCTCTATGTGCAAGGGATCGATTTCGAAATGGACGATCTGGACATCACCGTAAAGTGGGGCTGCCTTGACTGCGCTCGAAAGCTTTTCATCAAGCGGGCGCCCTCTCCGATTTCATCAACCCCCTCACCTTCTTTTCACTTCGACGTCGACGGCTTGAAAGTCGACGTGCTGGCCTATGAAAGTCCGACGGGACTGGGAGATCCCGCGGATCGCGTGCAAATATCGGTAGCAGGTGTTCGGGTTTGGACCAAGACGGTCGATTTCTACCGACGACACATGCGTGCGGACCATCCCTTGGCCAACTTGGTTTCCGAACATTTCAGGAATCAGCAATCCTGAACCAACGAGGTTTATGGTCACAGCACGGCCTGCAGACCAAGCGAGGTTTGCTTAAACCTGAGATTCCTGCGCTAATTAGGTTCATGGCCAAAGCCACCTCACATTCACTAACTCTGCTCGCCTTGGGCGGATTGGTCCTACTGCTCCTCATACCAAGTTACGCGCTTTACCGGTTCGACACTTGGATCGATTGGCGGATATCCGCGTGTGGTGCATTGCTCATCTCACTTTGCACCTTTTACATTTATCGGCGTGACAAACGTCGGGCTGAACTCGGCGCCCAACGCACCCCAGAATCGACTTTGCATCTGCTCGAGCTGTTCGGTGGTTGGCCTGGCGCTTTTCTTGCGCAGCGGGTGTATCACCACAAGTCGTCCAAGGTATCCTACCAGATGGTGTTTTGGCTGATTGTCACCCTGCACGAGTTGGTTACGTTGGACTACCTGATCAGCTGGAAGATCAGTCATGCCGCCATACGGCTGATGAGCGATGCGATCATTCCATGAGCCAATCCCGGTTTATTATTTTGACCACGCCTCGCCTGCAACTGCGACGTTTGGAAGCAACGGATGTTGCGGCGCTGTGTGCATATCGTGAACGACCCGAAGTAGCCCGCTATCAAAGCTGGGAATCATTTTCTTCCGGTGATGCCATAGGGCTGATAAATACCTCTACCAACGGCGAACCCGGCCAGCCCCGTTCGTGGTTTCAGGTAGGGATTGTAGATTCCGCCACTGGCAAATTGGTGGGTGATTGCGGCTTACATTGTCCGGGCGATGACACCCGGTTGATGGAACTCGGCATTACCCTTTCACCCACAGCACAGGGCAAGGGCTACGCCGCCGAGGCGCTTGGTGCGGTGATCACGTATTGTTTCCGCACTCTAAGGACGCATCGCATCACTGCGGTCACGGACGCGGAAAATACTCGTGCCAAAGCTTTGTTTTTGCGGCTGGGTTTTCGGCAAGAAGCCCGGTTTATCGAAAACATTTTCTTCAAGGGCGCATGGGGCAGTGAATGCTTGTTTGCCTTGCTGCAACGGGAATCGCAGTCGAATAACTGAAGGCCGCCGACTGTGTTTCAGCCGAGTGAAAGCATAACGAGCCGGACGGCAAAAAGCAAAAAAAGCACACCGGTTACCCGGTCAAACCAGTGCCCGCTGCGCAGGAATGCATGGCGCACCTTGGGTTGAGTGAATGCCACCGCCACGAGCGAAAACCAAGCCATCGTGGCGAATGCCATCCACAATCCATAGCTGGTCTTGACCAAAAGCGGCGTGGCCGGACTTACCACGACAGAAAACAAGGCGATAAAAAGTAACATGGCTTTGGGATTAAGCATGTTGACCAACCAGCCCGTCAGAAACGCCCCACGTCGGGCCGGGGGTGCAGCCGTCAAGTCGATGCCCATGACCTTTCGAGGAGGCGTTCGCAGCGCGTTGAGTCCAACCCAAGTCAAATAGATCACTCCGGCATATTTCACCGCGTCGAACCAGAATCCGGACCCTCTGATCAACAGGGCCAAACCAAGCAGCGAATAGGTCACGTGAAACAATATTCCCGTCCCGATTCCCAAGCTGGTCCAGATCGCCGTCGCCCGGCCGTGGTTGATACTCTGGCGCAGCACCAAGGCAAAATCCGGTCCGGGACTCACCACTGCCACCAAGTGTGCCGCGGCTACCAATAGGAACTCGGACCAGTAGTCCGCGATCATCACTCAGAGGGCCATTGCCTTGAAACCGGGATCCGCGAGCATTTGCTCGAGCGCGTTTTCACTAAAACCACTCACCTCTGAATTTTTGGGATGTTTGTCCTTGGCTTTGCGGAGCAATTTGCGTGCTTCATCCCCTTGACCCAACAGGGCCTGGACATACATCTGCCGCATCAACAAGGAACCATCGGTCGGGTCCGCCTTGTAGGCGGCTTGGTAGGCCTGCAACGCAGAGCTGAAGACCTTTTTCGCCTCGGGCTTTTTCCCGGTCTTGACCAAAATATTGCCCAAGCTGAGGGCATAACTGCCATTGTCCGGACAAAGTTTGACCGCCTGCTGCATCAAGGTTTCCGCCCGGGGGAAATCCCGAATGGTGATGGCAAACTCGGCTTCACTGACCAACGCGGCGGCTTCCTTGCGCTGCAATGATGTGACCTCTATTTTTTTGGTGCAGCCAGATACCAGCACCAGCAGGAAAGACAAATGAAAGAGGACGGCACGTTTCATGAAGGCGTAGACCCTAGCAGACCGTGACCGGTAATCAATCCCACAGGAAAAGATCCGCTCAACCGTGGTAATCACATATCTGGCGGCACGTTGGCAATGGCTTCCTCCAACGTGGTCAGACCTTCCTTGACCTTCAGCACGCTGTCTTGGTGCAGGGTTTTCATCCCGCCACGCATGGCGATTTTCTTCAATTCGGCCGACTCCAATTCCTTGTTGATACCATCAATCAACTCATCGTTGGTGATCATCAATTCATGAATGCCGACGCGGCCCTTGTAGCCACTGCCGCCGCATTTGGGACATCCCTTCGGGTTGGCTTTGAAAATTTGGCCACTCCACCCGATCGCTTTCTCCAACACCGCCTTTTCCCGACCCTCGGGCTCGTAGGCCACGCGACAGGTCTTGCAAACCCGGCGCATCAAACGTTGGGCGCAAACGCAGAGCAGCGAGGAGGAAATCATGAAAGGCTCGACGCCCATATCACACAGACGAGCAACCGTGCCCGGAGCATCGTTGGTGTGTAGCGTAGAGATCAGCAAGTGACCCGTGAGCGCCGCCTCAACCGCGATATTCGCGGTTTCCTTGTCGCGGATTTCACCCACCAGAATGATATCCGGATCCTGACGAAGAAAGGCCCGCAGGGCGGAAGCAAAGGTCAGTCCGATCTGCCGGTGCATCTGCATCTGGTTCAGTCCGGGCAAAGTGTATTCAATGGGGTCTTCCGCGGTGCGCACCACTATGTCCGGGGTATTGATTTCGTTGAGCGCCGAATAGAGCGTCATCGACTTGCCGGAGCCAGTCGGTCCGCAGTGCAGGATCATGCCATAGGGTTGGCGGATCACCTCGCGGTAACGGGCCAGATTTTCCTCACTGAATCCAAGCGCGGGCAAAGGCAGGGTGGTCTTTTGCTTGTCCAGAATACGCATCACCACCCCTTCCCCGTAATTCAAAGGCGCGGTGGATACGCGAAGGTCGAGGTCGATGTTTTTCTTGGTATACTGCTTGAAAACAATGCGACCGTCCTGCGGCAAACGCCGCTCGGCGATGTCGAGGTTGCACATGATTTTCAAGCGGGCGACCAAGGCCGGCCCGACTTTGGTCGGCAGGCGCAATTTTTCATGGCACACGCCGTCGATCCGGTAACGAATCACCATGTCGTGTTCCTGCGGTTCGATGTGGATGTCACTCGTCCCGGAAAAATAAGCTTCCTCGATCACGCGATTTGCGAGTTCGATGATCGGACCCGACTCCTCATCAGATTCTTCCTCATCAATCGCCTCCACGATGGCGCCGAATTGCATGCCGATCTGGTCCACGACATCCCCAAACCCCTCTCCCTGCGTTTGCTGCGGCTTGGAGAACTTCGCCTGTAGATCCGCCGCCGGAGCGAGCAGCCGGATAATTTTTCGACCGGTAATTTCATGAATCTTTCCCGAGAGGGATTCATCAAAAGGATTGGCAAAGGCGACCAAGGTCAGCTCGCCAATGTCACCCACCGGCAGCACCTTATTCTGTTCACAAAAATCCTGAGGCAGTCGCTCAAAAGACGCCGGCGTCACCTTGCAGCGTGCAACATTGCAGGGGGCGAAACCGAGCACCCGGCTCTTGGCCACGAGCAACGCGAAAGGCGCCACGCCGTGATCATCCCGCAGGTGTTTGTCGAGCGTATCACCGGTGGGTTCCTCAGTAATGTTGGCGATGGCCGTGTGTTGTTCCGCCGTCAGGCGACCCATGGCCGCCAACTCCTCTACAATCTGAGTCTGAACTTTTCCAAGTGGCATGTTCAGGTCTTTGCCGGGGCGGCGGTTTCAATTTTTTCGAGGAAATCAGCGATTCCCTCAAGGGTTGATCCGAACCATAGGATGGGGCCGATGAGTTGCTTTTCCCAGTGGCTGCGAACCGCGGCACTCAGGTAGTAGGCCGAGGCCACAAAATGAAAACCATCCACCTCATCAAACGGCACCGACCAGGTCGCCCAACAGGAACCAATATCCAGACTCTTGCTGACGGACTCGGGCACATCGTAGAAATTCAAGTCTATGGCCCCGGTGTGTTCGTTTTCCACGAGAAATTGAACGATCTCCTCCTCCTTAACCACCTTCAATTCGTAGGCCAGAATACCGAGGATCGTGCACTGCCGCAATGGACTGGTGGTCACCATCTGTAACAGACGTTCATTGGCCTGCTCCAGGTCTTCAATTTTAACTAGATTGCGCTCCACCAACGCGGCACCCATCAGGCGATTGGCGCGCATCAGAAGCGAACGTTGCTGCTGGGACATGGCGGAAAACTATTCAGGCTGCCGTCACGGGCGACCTTTTTTCGCTCCGGCGCAGGGATCCAACCCGTTTTAACAACTCTTTCTTAAGTTCTTCAAGGCCATCACCGTTCAGGCACGAAACCTCGACAAAATCGACTTTGTGCCGGCGCTTGAACTTTGTGAGCTCCGCCTTGGCTTCCGGCAGGTCCATTTTGTTTGCCGCCACTAGACGTGGCTTCTTCAGCAGTGCCTTGTCGTAGAGTTTCAACTCATCGAGCAGATGTTTGTAATCCTCCCGGGGATCGCGCCCGTCTGTCCCGGCCATATCGACCATAAACACCAAGAGGGCACAGCGCTCAATGTGGCGCAAAAACCGATGCCCCAACCCACGGTTTTCATTGGCACCTTCAATCAAACCAGGCACGTCGGCCAGCAGCAGACGTCGGGTTCCCTTGGCATCATCGGGATATTCAATCACCCCAATTTGCGGATGGAGCGTGGTAAATGGATACGCGGCGGTCTTGGGCCTTGCCCGGGTAATGCGATTGGTCAGCGAGGACTTGCCGGCATTGGGGAAGCCAACGAGGCCCACATCGGCAATACTCTTGAGCACCAGCCGATAGACCCCGGTTTCACCCTGCTGACCGGGATTGGCGCGCTTGGGCGCCCGGTTGACGGATGTTTTGAAGTGGGTGTTACCCCACCCGCCATTGCCGCCCTTACAAAGAATCACCTGCTGACCGTCCTCAATGATCTCAGCCACGACCTTGCCGGTATTTTCATCGGTTACCACGGTGCCCAAGGGCATGCGCAGCACGCAGGCTTTGCCGTCGCGCCCATGCTGATCGGAACCAAGGCCATGTTCACCGCGTTCACCTTTGCGGTGCGGCGTGTATTTATAATCGACGAGATTGTTGGTATCGTCATCCCCCACGAGCATGACATCACCGCCGGCGCCACCATCGCCGCCATTGGGTCCGCCCCACGGCTCATATTTTTCACGACGGAAGCTGATACAGCCCCGCCCGCCGTCGCCGGCCGCCACCTTGATTACACACTCGTCGATAAACATGGGAGCAAGGATGCAGAACGCCTTCGGTTTGCCAAGGGGGGTGTTTTAAGCCGCCCCAGGCAGGGAACATTCGCTCAGATTGCGATTTTGATCCCTTTGCGCAGATAGGTCGGCACATCGAGGTCCTGCCCATCAAAGAGATTGCGATCGGTTTTCTCAAAGTGACCACGGCTTTCCAATTCACCGAAGCCAAATTCGTCCTGATCGATCTTGAGCTGGTCACGCCGCATCTGGGCAGTGACGGCCGCCCGGATGGTGGGTTCCGTCACTGGCGCCGCTGAAGGTAGTTCTTCACCGATGGGGGCTTGGTCTCCCACATCATTTGGCAATGGCGATCGGCTGCGCATCGGGGGCAAAGGCCGGCGCACGCTCACACCCCGGCCCCCCATATCGCTGGTGCCGATCACGCAAATTTCCACCCGGTCCCGCAAATCCTCGTCAATGACCGCCCCCATGATGACGTGGGAGTTGCGACCGAACTGTTCGGTGATGTCGCCCATCAACTCGTTCACCTTGGGCAAAGTCAGGTCCGCTCCACCGGTAATATTGACCAGCAGGCGATCGGCCTTGCGGGCAAACTCCGGGGTATGCAACAAGGGGCACATCTTGAGGCTGGCAATGGCATCCGCCACCGCGTTCTCACCGGCACCCTCGCCAAGTCCGAAAAGTGTCTTGCAGCCCCGGTTTTGAAAGGCCTGCCGGAGGGCGGAAAAGTCGAGATTGATGAGGCCGGTTTTGAACAACATCATCCAAATGGACTTCACACCCCGGCCAATCCAGGCATCTGCCTGCGCGAAAGCATCCAACACGGTCGCATCGTCTGCTCCTTCTTGGAGCAAAATGTCATTGGGCAGTGGAATCACTGCGTCACAAACCCGGCGCAGGGCCTGCAACCCCTCTTCGGCCTGTTTAAGACGACGCCCCCCCTCAAAGCTGAACGGCATGGTAACGAATGCGATGACCAGCGCGCCGGATTCCGTGGCAATCTCCGCGACGGTTGGCATGGCCCCACTCCCTGTGCCGCCACCCATCCCACCAATCAAAAACACCAGATCACAATCGGCGACCACCTTGGCAATTTTATCGCGGTCGGCCTCGGCCGCTTCACGGCCCAATTCGGGATCACCTCCGGCGCCCAAGCCCCGGGTCACACTCATGCCCAACAACACTTTGTCCTGCACCGGTGAGCTGGCGAGGGCTTGGGCATCGGTGTTGAGCACGGTCATTTGCAACCGCTCCAGATTTTCCATCTTCAGCCGGTCGACGGCATTCGAGCCCGCTCCACCCACCCCGATCAGTTTGATGGTGATGTTGGGATCACCCGGGTTGACGGTTTCCAAGGGAAGTTCGTTGAGATTCATGGCGCTCAGGAATTGGCGAACAGTTTGGTAATGCCGCGGAGGAATCCGGTTCGGCGACGACTCGATCCGAGGCGTTGCGTATGGGATTGCACCCCGTAGTAGAGTAAGCCCAAGGCGGTGTTGTAACCCGGGTCCCGGAGGTTCTCGGCCACCCACGCGGGGGTTTCGCCCAGATGAACCGGCACGTTGTAGATCTTGGCGGCGGCTTCGGCGATTCCGGTCAACTTGGCGGTTCCGCCCGTCAACACGACCCCGCCGCTGCAATTGTCCACCGTGAAGGCGCCGCCTAATTTCTTCTTCACTACCTCAAGGATTTCCCAAGCCCGGGCCGAGGTGATTTGCTCGATCGCATGCCGGGAGAATTGCCGGTCACCAATGGCGAAATTGCCATCCAGCCAGACTTTTTCCGTCTTGTCGCGAGTTTGCACAATCGCCCGTCCGTAACGCAATTTGAGTTTCTCCGCCTGCCCTTCCGTCAAACGCAGTCCGATACTCAAGTCATTAGTCAAATGGGTTCCGCCTACGGGTAGCACCCCGGTGGTGTGCGGCACGCCATCGCGATAGAGGACGTAATCGGTCGTGCCGGCCCCGATATCAATGGCCAGCACGCCATGCTGACGCTCTTCCGGCGTGGTCACCATGTGGCCGGAAGCCAGGCTGGAAAGGACGAGTTCGCTGACTTCCAGGTTGAATCCGCGGATCACGTGGATCGTATCGGCCAAGCGCTGTTCCTGGCCATGCACCGTCCAATACCCGACATCTAAACGCTGCCCCACCAAGTGTTCGGGCGAGGTTGGCACCAACCGGCCATCCACCCGGAACGGGCGCCGGATGTGATGCACCACCATGCGACCTTTCGGCAATTCCTTGGCTCGGGCCAGTTCACAGACGGTGCGGATATCCTCGGACCCAATCATGTTGTCCGCCGCTTTCACACTGACGGAGGATTCATTGTAGAAGCCCTCCAAGTGGCCACCAGTCTGGGCGAGAAATACCGTATCCGTGCGTTCACCCGCCTCGCGTTCCGCCTGCTCGAGCGCGCTGTGGGTGCATTCGCTGGCGGCCTTGTAGTCGACGACCGTGCCCTTGATCACGCCGCGCGACTGACACTCACCCCGGCCGATGATGGCGAGTTCGCGACCGGTGTATTCACCGATCAGCACTGTTACTTTGGAGGTGCCGATTTCGACGGCACCGATAAAATGGGGACTAGAGCTCACTGGTCTTGGGACGGGTTGGCTTGAATAGTGATTTTGCGGGAGCGTTCTGCTTTGGCGCCAGATTCTGCCCGGGCCGCGGTTCGCTGAAGGTTACCGGCACTTGGATACGTCCGTCGGTCATGCGTCCCACCGCGAGATTGATCTCGGTTACGGGTTGGTCGGCCTGAGCCCGCACGGAATCGATCAATACGTCCAGTTGAGCAATCTGGCGCAGAAAATCCGCGGAATTATTGGCGAGGAAAATGATGCGTTCGATGTTGGACGCGCGCACCTCAATTACTCGGTCGGCTTCGAGCCGGGCCAATGAGACAACCTTCCATGTTTGATAGAGGTGGGGTGCTTCATTGCGAGCCGTAGCCAGCAGATCAGCCACCACGCTCATGTCGGCAATCGGCTGCAATTTGTCACCTACCTTGGCCAGCCGGATACCGTCCAAAAAGGGCAACGTGCCCATGAGCGATCGATCGTAACCACGGCCATCATAAACCACGCCGTCCCGCGCCACCAGTAACGGCCGCGGAGCGCCTCCGCCCAATTGGGCATTCACGAGGGCGACAGGGGAACGTTCGGCCAAGGTGATTTCCAAGGTGCTGGGGAATTTACGAGCCACCGTTGCACTGAGCACCTGGTCGTCGGCCAGTAATGTGGTCCGCAGGGCATCGATATCGAGCTCCATCAGGGTCGCCTTGGCCGGCAGCGCGAGTGTGCGGGTGATCCAAGCCTGATCCAGCACCCCATCGGTGCGCAGCATGATTTCCTTGATCGGGACGGTGTCCACGACTGCTGAAATTTTGCGCGGATCCTCATTAAAGAATTCAGTGAAGACCAGAATACCGCCGACAATTACCGCCATGGCCACTACGGCTGCCGTGACCCGAAAGACGGTCATGAACATCCGTTTGCGTCCACCCTGTGACATCGCGCGCGGTTTTACCTGCTGCGGTATATCGCGCCAGGAGCGGGTCGTCGGTTGTTTTGGGTTGGACTTACTCACGTTAGATAGCAGTAGCCGCTGTTCCAAAACGTTGCACAGCAGGTGTCACCAATTCCCGAACCAACGCCGCGAAATCCAGTCCCACACACTGTGCACTCATCGGCAGCAGACTCGTTTCTTTCATGCCGGGCAGCGTGTTGATTTCGAGCAAATAAAGTTCGCTCGTTGCAGAAAGCATGAAGTCCACTCGCGCATAATCACGGCAATCACAGGTCGTGAACGCCGTCTCCGCCGCCGCTTGCACTTTGGCGGTTAATTTTTCTTCCAATGGCGCCGGGGCAAAATACTCCGTCATGCCCTTCGTATATTTGCTGGTGTAATCATAGACGCCCGAACGCGGCCGTATCTCCACCACGCCCAACGCCCGACCGTTCAGCACGCCGATGGATAGTTCCCGACCCATGATCCGTTCCTCGATCAACCATTCACCAGTATTGATTTCTGCCAAGGCCGCCGACAGATCCGCGCGATTCTTTATCAGGCGCAATCCCACGCTGCTGCCTTCCGCATTCGGTTTGACGACCAGGTTATCACCCAAATCCGCCATCACTTCGTCAACCGAAGGTTTTTGATTGGCTTTGAACAGGATTTCCCGCGGTCCACCCACTCCCTTGCCGGCCAGCAAGGCTTTGGTCCGCGTCTTGTTCATCGTCAGCGCACTGCTGGCCACGCCACAACCAGCATAATGCACCCCGGCATTCTCCAAGAGTTGCTGCATGCCGCCATCTTCACCAAAAGTGCCGTGCAGCGTGGAGAAAACCACATCCCGCGAGCGATCCAGTCCTGCCGGCAAGGCATCTGTCGTGACTTCCAATATGCGCGTGGGAAAAGAGCGGCTCAAAGCGGAGGCACAGGCCCGGCCGGAACCGAGGGACACTTCACGCTCGGCGGAACTGCCACCGGCCAATACGACGATCACAGGTTTATTCATAGGAAATCCTCCCACTTGCGCCCAAAAAGCTGGGCCTCCGGTTCCAAAGTGACCCCACGACTGGCTTGCACTTTTCGCCGCACTTGCTGCACCAGAGCCATGACTTCGGCCCCCGTGGCCCGGCCGCGGTTCACAATGAAATTCGCGTGCACCGGCGAGACTTCGGCATCACCGATCCGTTCGCCCTTGAGTCCGGATTCATCAATCAACTTGCCCGCCGAACCGTTGGGCGGGTTTTTGAAAATGCAGCCTGCACTCGGTTCGCGCGGCTGGGACTCCTGTCGTTTCTTCCGGTAGACATCAATTTGTCGGTTAACTGTGTCCGCATCCGCCGCCGATGCCGGTCGGAGCAACGCGCCCAAGGCAATGGCCTGATCCAGATCGGCACAATGCCGGTAGGTCACATGCATATCCGCCTTCTTTAGCGTCACGACATCTCCCTGCCGGTTCATCAACCGGACTTCCTCAACAATATCGAACATCCAACCGCCCATGGCCCCGGCATTCATCCGTAACGCTCCGCCGACATTGCCGGGAATACCTTCTAAAAATTCAAATCCGACCAATCCGGCCTTGGCGGCGAGACCGCATAGGTTTTTCAAACGCAGACCGGAACCGACCCAAACGCGGCCTTCATCCTTCGGTGTAAATTCCGACCAATGCGCATGGGCCATGCTGACCACGAGGCCGTCGACCCCTGCATCCGCCACGATCAGATTCGATCCACGTCCGAGGGGATGCACCGGCACTCCGTGTTTGGCGGCGGCACGAAGCAACACTTTCAGGTCGGACTCATTGGCCGGTTCGGCGTAGACTCGGGCTGCTCCCCCCACTCGCATCGTCGTCTTGTTCGCCAGGGGTTCTTCCAAGGTCAATTTCATCCCGGGAGATAGCTCCGGCTTGATCACATCCACAAAGTGCGACCAACGCATCCGCGTGCGACCCGCCAGCCAAGACCTTGCCATCTGATCTATGTTACCTGCCCCCACAAACACGACCGTATCACCCGGGCGAACCGAATTGTTCAGGTTTTCAACCAGCATCTCCACACTTCTCAAATATGCACTGTCTACGGCCAGGGTTGCGGGAATCAGTGCAACCAAATCCGCCGTGCCTCCACCCTCCACGGGCAATTCACCCGCGCCATACACATCCAACAGGAAAAGCTGATCCGCCACGGACAATGATTCGGCAAACTCAGCTTTAAACTGCGCAGTGCGACTGTAGCGGTGTGGCTGGAATATGACGATCAAACGGCCCGCAACCGCCACTTGTTGCCGTAGGTCACCCAACAACGCCTTTATCTCTGCTGGATGATGCGCGTAATCCTCAATCACAGTCAGTCCATCGGTCCGGGATAAGACGGATTGACGCCGCCGGACGCCGGGAAATTGGGCCAATGCGTCGGGCTTTAAGGCTGCACCCATCAATTGCGCCGCGGCCAAGGCTCCCGTCGCATTGCTAGCATTGAACTCGCCGCGCGCCTTGACCGACTGCGACTGCACAGAAAATTTGCCGGCCAGTTCAAGTTTCAGGCCATCGGGCGTGTTCCCAGTGGAAACCAGCCCAAAGTCACCGGATTTGCCATAAGTATAACGCGGAGCCGGACCAGAGTGCTTGAGTCCGGCACTTTGCACACAGGTTTGATTCAACAACACCGCCCCTCGAGTGCGGGCAAAGAGGGCCGCAAAGGTCGCGGTCAATTGATCAGCCTGGCGGTAATGATCCACGTGATCCCAATCCAAGTTCACCACCAAGGTGATTTCGGGGGAGAAATTTGCGATGGTGCCGTCACTCTCATCGATCTCGGCCACGATCCAAGGGGTGCGGCCGACTGCGGCGGGAGGAATGGCCGGATCGGCAAACAGTCCGCCCAAAACATAACCCGCTTCAAGCCCCGCCGACCGTAATGCGGTAATCAACATGGCGGTCGTAGTCGTTTTGCCGTGGGACCCGCAGACGGCCACCAATTTCCGGTCCCGCACCACCTCGGCGAGCATTTCACCACGCCGCACTTGTTTAAGCCCACGTTGATTGGCTGCCTGCAGTGTTGGATGCCGGGCACTAATCGCGGATGACAAGACCACGAGGTCACATTCATCGGGCAACCCGCCCAACACGATCCCGGCCCGACGCAATTGCAGCGCCACATCTTCACTCAGTGAGTCGTCCTCCCCGGTCACCGTGTAGCCCATTCCAGTCAGCAAAATCGCCAACGGGGCGAGTCCCATGCCGCCGATGCCCACACCATGAATCCGGGTGACGCTGCCGCCAAACAATTGTGACGGAGCCGATGCATTCATGCGATTACCGGCCTTTCACAAGTTGGCGGACCATCGTTGCGCGGTGCGCAGATATCCTCCAGATCGGTCAGTAGCACCTCCAAAGGACTAGCCCGATCCATCCGTTGCAAATTCGTCCGAAAGCGGCGCAACAACCAGTCATTGAAAATGGTATCGAAGACTTCGGCCTGTAAATTACCCAAATTGGATTGCTCCACCACAATGCCCCCACCCTGACGCTCAAGGAAGGAGGCATTCGCACGTTGATGATCATCGGCGGACTGGGGAAACGGCACCAAAATCGCCGGGGTCGTGCACCGGATCAGTTCTGCAATTGTGCCGGCTCCTGCTCGGGCCACGACCAAGTCCGCGGCGGATAGCAGCTCCGCCACCCGGTCACTGAATGGCACAAACACGGCCTTTACCTGGCCACCGGTGCGGGATGGAAACTCGATCGTCTCCGCCTCACCATTGGATGGACCGGTCACGCAATAAATTTGGATGCCTTCCGCCGCGAATGACTCGGCATGGCTTCTCATCCACCTATTCAAGGGCAGTGAACCTTGGCTTCCCGCGAACACCGCAAGCACATTGAGACTGGGATCCAACCCGAGTGACTTGCGGGCATCCCCCACTGCCAACCGGCGAATTTCACGTCGCACCGGCATTCCCACATAGCGGATATGGCGCGCCCGCACACTGGTAAGTCTCACGCCGGGTGGCAGGTAGACGCGCTTGGCAAACCCGCCCAAAGTGCGCACCGCGAGACCCGGCACCCGATTGGACTCATGCAAAGCCACCGGAATTTTTCTCAACCAGCCGGCGAGTGTCACCCCGGCAGAAGTAAATCCGCCAAAGGCCACGATACCATTCGGCTGCTCCGATCCCACCAAACGAAAGCAAAAGAGAAATCCCTTGGCTTGGCTGAAGACGAATTTGATAAAGCGGACCGGGTTCAATGAAAACGCCGTGCCAGGCACACGCAGAAAAGTGAAATGCGGATATTTTTCCACCAGCCGCGCATCCACTTTCTTCTGGCTGATCAACAAGATGACTTCGTGGCCGCTGCCGACCAAGCCTTCGGCCAAGGCGATGCCTGGCGAAAGGTGTCCGCCGGTGCCGCCGCAGGAAATGATGTATTTACTCACGCCAACACCTCCCGCATCGAACGACTTTGGCGCGACAATCCGGTTCGCGGCCAAGCGCGTTGGGTATTGATGATGATCCCGATCAACATGGCCATCAGCAGGAGATTGGAAAGACCGGCACTGATGAACGGCAGTGACATACCCTTGGTGGGAAAGATGCCCGTCACGACCCCGAGATTAATGATGGCCTGCAGGCAAATCATGAGCAGACAACCGGTAACCAGGAGATATTGAAACAGGTTTGGCGCCCGCCGCAGGTGGATGATACCGGCGATGAAGATAATCGTGAAGACTACCACGATTCCCATCGTGAACCACAGACCCAGCTCTTCCGCCACGATGGCTAGGATGAAATCGGTGTGAGCTTCAGGCAGGTAATTAAGTTGCTGGCGCCCTTGGCCGAGGCCGACTCCATCCACCCCGCCCGCCGCAAATGCCGCCAAGGCCTGATACAATTGATACGTGCCGTCCTGCTTGTTACCTTCCACATCCAGAAAGGCGGTTATCCGGTGCAACCGGTTGGGATTGTGGATCACCAATACCGCAAAGGCCAGCAACACAACGGCAATGGTGGGCAAGACATAGCGCCACTTGGCCCCGGCGAGGAAAAGCAGCAGCATCCCCACGGCCACCACCAAAGCAGCCGTGCCGAAATCCGGCTCGAGGATAATCAGTCCCGCAAATGCGAGGATGATTCCGATCGGCATCAGGTAACCCCGTTTGAATTCGTCGATCCGGGTCTGATTGATGGCAAGGTAGTGCGCGAGGCAGAACACCATCGAGAGTTTGGCAAACTCCGATATCTGCAAGCGCATCGATCCGATCCCAAGCCATCGTTTGCTACCCTTCACCTCAATACCGATGTGCGGCACCAAAACCAAGATTAGCAGAATCCCCGTTGCGGCCGCCATCAGCACCACATAGCGCCGGGCATAATCGAGGTTTACCCGACTGGTCACATAGCAAACGACTGCAGCCATCGCCACCCCGAGCAATTGCTTGCTGAGGTAATAGTAAGGGCCCTGTGCAAACGACGCGCTCGCACTAAAGAGGATGGTCAGACCGAGGATGGTCAACCCCACGGCGCACACCACGATAATGGCAGCGGGATTCAGCACGAACCGCGGCCTGGTCGTATCGGCAGAAGTGGTGCGCGCCATCGAACAGCTCAGTAAGTTTGGGGTCCGGAGGTTTCCTCAACTTGGATCACAGGGGCATCTCCGGGATCATTGACAAAGCCTTCATCCAAGGGCCGATCCATCGGCGGCGGGGTAAAGATAACCGGGTTGTTTACTGGCTGAACCGGGGAATTTGTCACCGGCGAATTCGATACAGGAGCCGGTGCGGGTTTGGTTTCCGCCGGTTTGGGCGTGGTCGTGGCCACCGGAGCGCTCCAGCCGGGGATGACCAATGACTGGCCGGGACGAATCTTGGCCGGATCACTGATATTATTGGCGGTGGCGACATCGCCCATCTTCACCTGATACTTGCGCGCAATCCCACCGAGCGTCTCACCCGACTTAACGACGTGTGTGATGGATTCTTTGCTCGATGTGCTGGCGGCCTTGGTTTCAACCGCCTTGGTTTCCACTGCGACCGTAGCCGGAGTGTTCGAAACTGATTTTCCCGGTATGATTAGCTTCTGGCCCAATTGCAGCGTTGAGCTGGCCCGTAGATTATTTGCGGCAGAAAGTTCTACCACCGACAAACCGTTCCGCTTGGCGATGGACCAAAGACTGTCCCCACGCACCACCGTGTAGGTGGTTACCGGCAACACGTCTGCCACCGGTTCGGCCTTGAGTGCACCTGCCACTGCCGTGTTGGGTCGGGTGGGACTATAACGACCATCATTGGCAACCGCTGGAGCATCCGGATTGAAAAACAAGGGTGCATTGGTAATCGGCGAATCGGAATCCGTCGCATTAATCTGGGTGGAAGCATAATCACCGGATGAACCCGATGAATAGTCGTTCGAGAGATTTGGCACCGACACCATTGGTTCCGGCGTAGACGCCACCGTATCCGCCGGGGTCACCCGCTTGCTGGTGGTGCTGCAGCCGGGATTCGCAAAAATAAGAATCAAGGCGACGACATGGATGCCCGCCACGATGCCGAATATTTTCAGTAGTTTCATGATATCAGTGTGGTTTGGTTGTTTATTTAAATACTAGTTGAGATTGGCGGTGCTGGCCAGGTTGCGCACCAAGTGTTCGAATTGTTCCCCCCGATCTTCGTAGCTTTGAAACATATCGAAACTCGCGAAACCCGGACTCAGCAAAACATGCTCCCCTTTTTTGGCCATGGCCACGGCTTGCTGCAATGCTGCATCCAGACTATCGTGGATTTGGTGCAAAATATTTTGGGCCTCACAGGCCGCCGCCAAGGCTTGCCGGGTTTCCCCGATCAGATGGATCGACTGGACCGCCCCGCCAATCCGGCCCACAAAGCCGGACACGTCGCCTCCTTTGGATTTTCCTCCCAAAATCAAATGAACCGGGTCCTTGAACCCACCCAGTGCCGCTTCCACCGCATGAAAGTTAGTCGCTTTTGAGTCATTCCAGAATGTTACTCCGTCGATTTGGCCGACTTGTGCCAACCGATGGCGCCCCAGACGGAAGGACTTGGCCGCGGCCAATAATTGTGACGGATCACGTTTGCTCAATTTCCACCAGGCAGACGCCAACAGGTAGTTCTCCCGCTGAGGATAATCGGCAAACACGGTCCCGGCCAAGGCGGCATCGACGGGTTGATTTTCCGTTTCAATCCAAGTGCTCATCGGCATGACAAAGTTAAATTTTCGGGCATGCCGGTAGACCGAGCTTCCGGCCAAGACGGCCGTGTCCGCCGTGCGCACCACGAGTGCCCATTTGGCATTGAAATAGGCGTCCAGACTGACGTGACGGTCCAGATGATCTTCCGCGAAATTTGTCCACAAAACAGCATCTGCTTTGAAATGCTGGATTGTCTCGGCCTGAAACGAACTGACTTCGCAGATTGCCAGATCATCGCCATTACCACCGGCAGTATCCGCCACCAACCTGGAAAAAGGCCGGCCAATATTTCCCACCGCGTGCGCCGTCTCCCATACATGTCGCAGGGCATGGGTTAGAAATTCCGTCAGGGTCGTCTTCCCATTGGTGCCGGTGATGGCAATGATGCGCCCGCGCCAAAACAGCGCCGCGAAATCCAGCTCACTCATACATTCCAGCCCCGCCTCGCAAGCCGTCACCAGCCATGGATGGTTCGGCGCAAACCCCGGGGAAAATATCACCAGCTTATGTGAGTTTGCCTTGGCTACTGAGAAGTGCACACCGTTTTGATCGTAAACTACGGCTGGCAAACCGAGGTTTCTCATCAATGCCTGCAGTCCCTGCCCGCTGAGACCCGCGCCCAGAATTGCGACCGGTTTGGTCAGCGCACTTTGGAGAACAGCTGGAATACTCAACGGCATATCAGCGAATTTTCAACGTGGCCAGACCCGCCAAGGCGAAGCCGAGTGACAATACCCAGAAACGCAACACGACCTTGGTCTCCGGCCAGCCCAGTTTTTGAAAATGATGGTGAATGGGTGCCATCAGAAATATGCGTTGCCCCACCCCCGCGCGACGCTTGGTAAATTTAAACCAGCTGACCTGCATGATCACGGAGAGTGCCTCCATGACGAATACGCCGCCAACAATGATGAGCGTCACGGGTTGATGAATCATAAAGGCCATCACGCCAATCAATCCACCCAGAGCCAGCGAACCAGTATCACCCATGAACACCTCCGCCGGGTGCGAATTATACCAAAGGAATGCCATGCAGGCCCCGATCAGCGCACCGCAGACAATCGTCAATTCACCTACTCCCGGGACATGGCTGATCAGTAGATAATCGGCAAATCTGACGTTGCCCGCTACATAGGCCATGATGCCAAACACCAGTGCGACAGAAATTGTGCAGCCAACGGCCAACCCATCCAGCCCATCGGTCAGGTTGATCGCGTTACTAAAGCCCACGATCCACAGGTAGATCATCACGAGCAAAAACCACCACGGCATGTAAGTGATTACCGCCGATTTAAAGAATGGCACCCACAGTTCCCTGATTTTCAACGCGCTGTCGGGATGCCAGACCAGCACCCCCAACGCGACTAAGGTCGCCAATGACTGCCACGCGATCTTCTCTTTGGATGAAATGCCGTCCCGATTACGGTGGACCACCTTCAGATAATCGTCCCGCCAACCAGCCACGGTCAGGACCGTGTAAACAAACAAGGCCACGAACACCCATACGTTCGGCGTGGCCCATAGCACGGAACCTGTGAATACCGAAATAAAGATAATCAATCCGCCCATGGTGGGCGTGTTCTTCTTGTCAAACCGCTGCGCAAGATCACCCGTGCGGTCATCGTCGTAATGCTGTCCGAATTTCAAGGCGCGAAACCGCGCGATCAGCCACGGACCGATGATGAATCCGATGATCAATGAAGTGCCGGCTCCCAGCACGGTGCGCACCGAAATATACCGCAGGAGACGCAACGGTCCGAAATAGTGTTCGTAGTCTGCGAGGTAACTAAGCATGGGCGGCCTCCTTGGTGGTTTCCAACAGGGTTTCGAGCTGGTAACGGCGGCTACCCTTCAGAAATACCGCCCCATTAAAACCGGCGAGCTGGTCCCTGACCGCATCTAGTGTGCTGACGACATTGATTTGGTTCGCCCCAATGCCCGCTGCCCGGGCACCTTCAGCTACCCCCGTCGCGTGACTGCCAATCACAAACAAGCGGTCCTGCGATCGCAGACGCAGGGAACGACCAAGCGCGCGGTGAAACATCTCAGATTCCGCGCCTAACTCTTCCATTCCACCCAGCACCAAAATACGCGGCTGATCTGCCGGCGCGATGGCGTAAAATGCATCCAGCGCATCCGCCATCGAAGCAGGGTTCGCGTTGTAGCAATCTACGTAGAGCAGTTTGCCCCCCTCTCGGCGGAGTTCACCGCGCATCTTCGCCGCTGTCCAGTCCATCAAGCGCGTTTGGATCGCATCCCGGGTGACACCGAGCCAAAGCGCGGCACAAATCGCCAACACGGCGTTTTGCGCCATGCCATCCGTTACCCGCCGCAAGTTGAAAATAAGTGGTGGCGGCTTGCCATAGGCCAAGACAATCGCGGTTTGATCATCCCGATGAGTAATCGTGTAATACACCCGGTCATCATCCCATGGTTCCGGCCGGATCACATCCGCGCGTTCCACGACGATCCGCTTGCCCTTTAATTCTGCAAAGGGCGCAAATTGCTCACACTGCCATGGAAATAAGGATACCCCGTTCGGCCGAACCGACGCTGGCAACACCGCCTTTTCCTTCGCCACTCCTTCAATCGAACCAAGCGCGGCCACATGGGCTGGTGCGACCAAGGTCGTGATGGCAACATCCGGCACAATCATGCCCGCCAGCGGTGCCATGTCTCCCGGTTCACTGATGCCCGCCTCCACAACCGCGTAACGATGCCGATCTAGTTCCAACCGGGTCATGGTCAGGGGCACGCCGAGATGATTATTGAGGTTACCTTCCGTGGCGAGCACCCCTCCTTCCTCTCCGCCCAGTAATCGGGCGAGCAGATTCTTCGTCGAGGTTTTGCCGACACTTCCCGAGATACCAATCACCGAACCCGCAAAGGCCAAGCGGTGTTGCCGGGCGATGGTTTGAAAGGCCTGCAAAGGATCCGCCACCACCAGTTGCGGCAATTTCAACGCGGGGTTCGCGGTGGCCACGATCGCCGCACTCGCTCCGGAAGTTTCTGCCGCCGGCAGGTAATCGTGCCCATCGCGCTGAGCCGTGCGCAGTGCGACAAACACCTGACCGGGTTTTAACTGCCGACTATCGATCGTGAATCCCGCCAACGGCGCGACCGGAACCGTTGTCCAACGGCCTCCGGTCCATGCTGCCAATTGACTGGAGTCAAATCTTGTCATCTGGGCTTGAGGGTCTTGATCCCGATCAATTCACGCACAACTTGGCGGTCATCAAACGGGATAACCGTATCGGCAAACTCCTGATAGCTTTCATGCCCTTTGCCCGCTATGAGCAGACAATCACCCGGCTTGCACGTATCCAACGCCAGACTGATTGCCCGCCGCCGATCATCGATCCACGTGATTTTCTCCGGCTTCGACACGCCGGTCTTCATATCATCAAAGATCTGAGCCAAGGCCTCTCCGCGAGGATTGTCCGCGGTGGCAAAGGCAAAGTCCGCGTATTGCTGCACGGCCGCCGTCATCATGGGGCGTTTCGAGCGGTCCCGTTTCCCGCCACAACCAAACACCACCAATAATCGACCCGGTGTAATCACGCGCAACATGCTCAGTGCGTTGTTCAAGGCATCGTCCGTATGGGCATAGTCTACCAAAACATTGTAGTCCTTGCCTTCCTCGATGCGCTCCATGCGACCCGGCACCCCTTTGAATGCAGCCAAGCGCGCGATAAATTTCCGTGGATCCCGGCCGAGACTCCAGGCCGTCGCGATCGCAGCCAACAGGTTGCTCACATTGTAGCGTCCAATCAGGGGAGAATCGACATCCATGCTCCCGTCCGGCCAGACCAAGCGGAAGGTGGTGTTCTTGAAATTCAATTGGAGATTTTCAGCCCGCACCAGGGCTTGCGCATTTTCCCCAAACGTCACCGTGCGCACTTCAGCGGGAATCATCCCGACCAGCCGATTGCCATAGGAATCATCCAGATTGATGACCGCGACCTTGGGCTTGGTCCCCATTTCACCCGTAAATAGCCGCGACTTGACCCCGAAATAGGCCTCCAGGGTTTCATGGTAATCAAGGTGATCGCGAGTGAGATTGGTGAAGACCGCGACCGCGAATTCCAGACCCAGCACCCGCGCCTGATCAATACCATGCGAGCTGACCTCCATCACCGCGTGTTGGCAATTTGCGGCGCGCATCTGCGCCATCATGCCGTATATATCGACGGATTCAGGTGTAGTGCGGAAGGACGGCACCGTGCGTGATCCCAAATCGTAATTGATCGTGCCAATCAGCCCCACCCGCTTTTCCGCATCCAGCAAATGCTTGATCAGATGCGTCACGGTCGTCTTGCCGTTGGTGCCGGTCACACCAATCACATCGAGCTCGCGATCCGGAAATTTGTAATAGCGCTGCGCGATCCGCGCCAGCGCGGCCCGGGGATCCGCAACTTGAATGAAAGTAACCTTGGCCGGGGTGACGGAGGGCAACCGATTGGTGACCACCGCCACAGCGCCGCGTGCCACCGCCTCATCGACAAAACTAGCGCCATCGGCCCGCCGGCCCGGCAAGGCGAAGAAGAGCGTGCCCGGCACGACCCGACGACTGTCCATCACCAACCCGGAAATCGGACGATCGAGCGATCCCTTCACCGCTAAAATTTCACCAGATTCAAAGTAGTCGGAAAGTTTTGGAGCCATTTTAAATACGCGATTGCGAAGTTGGGTTTCACGACGGGTCCGGCGAATCGGTCGCGGCGCGAAGGCATGAATCAGGGAATAGTCTTGGGTTAGATAGCCGATCATCGTGGATTTCCTTTCATGGCCACCAGATTGCGGCCGATCCCGATGGGCGGTTTGATGTCGAGATATTGAATGAGTTGTTCACCGATGCGCTTGAATGAAGGTGCGCCAACCACTCGACCGTAGGCATTGCCAGTCGACACCTTGGCGTTGTCCACAATTACAGAGATCACGACTTCCGGCTTACTGGCGGGAAAGAAGCCGACAAAGGAACCCACGTGATTCCGGCTGGAATAAACGCCGTTGATCAATTTCTGGGCGGTGCCGGTCTTACCCGCGACCTCGTAGCCGGGAATCGCGCCTTCAATAGCCGTGCCGCCTTCGCGCACAACCCCTTCAAGCATCTTCGCAACTTCCTTGGCGGTCTGCGTGCTGATCACCCGGCGACGGGAAATGGTGTCGAAGCTGTAGACCGTTTCCCCGGATGCATCGCGAATTTGCTTGATGATTTGTGGACGCAACAGCAACCCACCGCTCGCGATCGTGCCCATTGCGTAGTGAATTTGCAGTGGCGTGGCCGAAATGCTGTAACCGGCGGGAATGCGGGTGATATCAATGCCGCTCCATTTTTTCACCGGATTGAGAAGCCCGGAAATTTCACCGCCGAATGGGAACCCGGCTTTTTCGCCAAAGCCGAAGGCCCGCGCATAGTCATAGAGCCGCTGTTCGCCCAAGACCATGCCCAGTTGGGCGGCTCCGACGTTGCTCGAATGGCTGATGATTTCTGTAACGCTCAGGTGATGGTCATAGTGGTGGTCATCCGGCATGAACTTACGCACCGCACCCTTGTATTCGATTGAACTCAAGGTGCAGTCGAAGCGTGTATTGGGCCGCACGAGTCCTTCGTTCAGTGCGCCGGATGCCGGCACAATCTTGAAAGTCGAACCCGGATCCAGCTGATCCGTAATGGCAAAATTACGCTGCACGCTCAACGGCGCCTTGCTGTATTTGTTGAGGTCAAAGCTCGGGTAATTGCCCATCGCGAGGATGAAGCCGGTGCGGGCATCACTCACAATGATCGTGGCCTTGTCCGGGCTGAACTTCTTCGCGATCGCCGCCAGCTCTTCCTCGACCATGTGCTGGATGATGATGTCGGTCGAAAGCACGACATTGAAGCCATCGACCGGCTGCACCTCACGCGTGCGAAACTGGGCCAACTCGCGCCGCTTGCCGTCCCGTTCACCCTCGCGCCAACCGTCCTGGCCGCGCAGATAAAAATCAGCATAACTCTCCACCCCAGCGGCGGCGACACCGGCTTTGTTCACATAGCCCACGAGGTGCGCCGCGAGTGAATTGTGTGGATACACGCGCCGGAAAACCCGATTGCCATAAACTCCCTTGATCTTGAGTGCCGTGATCTTGTCGTAGGTCGTCTCGTCGATGTCCTCCCGAATCTTGGCCCAGCGAATGGAGCGCTCCTGGGTTGGGCCATCGGCATCATCCAGCACTTCCTCGGGCCCATCCGCGGCGTCATCCTCATCCGTGACCACGGGTTCAGTTTGCTGGACGCTGAATACCACCTTCGCGGACGCATCTCCGCCTTGCTTGCTCGTGGCGTCTTCCGTCCGCACAGTGCGAGTCTTGTTCGTAAATAGACGCTCGATTTTGGCCAAGGGCAAACCGGTCAGGGTCGCCAGTTCCGGCCACTTGATCCGATCCTCCTCCACCACCGCCTGTGGATCCACGCCCACGATATACATCGACTGATTGGCCGCGAGCAGGTGCCCGTGCGTATCATAAATCACTCCTCGACGTGCCGGCTCTACGATCACTTGCCGCCGGACTTGCTCGATATAGCCGAGCAGCTTCCCGCGATCAATTACATGCAGGAAGACCAACCGCGTGCCGATCCCTGCGAGACACAGGAAGACGCCGGCTGAGAGCAGGAAAATGCGGTAGGTGGATGCAAAGCCTTTGGACATTTAGCGTCAGCGCCGGAGCGCCACTTGGAAGGAAACGGTTGATACAGCTGCGTCGGAGAAAAGTCCGCGGTTATGCTTGGCGGCGAGACGCATGATCGGATCCTCATCGATGTAGGCAGTCTGCTGTGGAATGGGCGGCACAAGACCCAGTTTCCACTGGTCATTGAGCAGCTTGAGGATGGCCGGATCCTGTGCGCGCTCAATCGCCGCGTGGGTCTCGTTGATCTGGCGCTCCACTTCGGTGAGCTTGGCATCAAGCACCTTGGCCGAGTTGGCGGTGAGCGATATCTGGTGACGCATCCAGACGGTGCCCAAACCGATGGAGCCACTGAAGCAAAACATAACCAGCGTATAGGCCAGCAACTGGTTCACAAAGGCGTGGGTATCTTTCTTATGCATGGTGTGACGGGATCAAAGTTTACGCAGGGCGCGCAGTTTCGCGGAGCGACTGCGGGGATTGACGGCGAGTTCATCATCGCCGGGGGTGAGTGGTTTGCGGGTCAGCGGCTCGGCAAATTTTTCGCGCAGATCCTGCGGCCGGGAATCGTTGGCCGATTCGGGCTGGCCGCACATCCGCCGGAAGAATTGTTTGACCGGCCGATCCTCAAGAGAGTGAAAACTGATCATCACCAATACCCCGCCCGGGGCTAGTTTCTCAAAGGCGGCCGGCAAGGCGCGTTCGATCGCCCCGATTTCATCGTTCACGGCAATCCGTATGCCTTGGAACGCACGCGTGGCCGGGTGGATTTTCATCGTGTGCCTCACCCGGGCCGGGATGGCATTGGCAATCAGTTCGGCCAGGGAGACGGTGCGTGACAGGGCGCCGGTGCCACGGGCAGCCATGATGGCCGAGCTGACACGACGCCAAAGTTTCTCTTCACCGAAATCACGAATCGCCCGGACCAGCATCGCCTCCGTAGCCGTTTCCAACCACTGTGATGCGGGCACACCGTGCCGTGGATCCATGCGCATGTCGGCCGGCGCATCATGCCGGAAGGAGAAACCGCGTTCGGTTTCGTCCAACTGAAAGGAGGAAACCCCGAGATCGAACAAGATACCGTCGAAATCGCTGATCGGCAGTTCACTCAAACGGCCAAAATCACGATCGATCAAGGTGAAGTGATCAGGAAAGTCCGCCTGCAATTCCGCCGCCCGGGGCTGGGCCGCCGGATCGCGATCCAGCGCCGTCACCTGCACGCCCGGAGCCGAGCTCAGCATGGCCCGGGTGTGTCCGCCGCCGCCGAAAGTGCAGTCGAGATAACTGCCGCCAGTTCGCGGCGCCAGCAATTCCAACACCTCGGGCAGCATGACAGGCTGGTGTCCGGGTTTCATCGTGAATCCTTGAGTCTCAATGAGCGCAGCGCACATCGGACTTCCCCCGGTTTGAAAGTTTGGTGGTGAGAGCCCCGGCCAGTTTGACCCGCAGCCTTGGCATCAGGGCGCTGCGGGAAAATGCCACACCCTCACCCGCCGCATCGAGCCAGGCCGAGCAACTCGAGCGCGACAACAGGGCCAGCGTCGCCTTGCGCATGGCCATTCGCGAAGGTGAAACTTTAGGCGCGTAGTGCATCGGCTTAGATTCCGAGACGGCGCATCAGATCGCCGAAATTCTCGCCAGAGGTGCGCGCCTCGACCTTCGTCCAGCGCTCCGGGTTGTAGATATTAAACTTCGTCAGGCCGCCCACGAGCACGGCCTCCTTGGTAATATTGGAGTGCATCAGCAGCTCCGGGCTCAGGTTCATGCGGCCCGACTTGTCGAACCACAGTGAATGGGTCTGAGAGAAAAACCGGGACACAAAGTCTTGTCCGGCACCATCACTCAACGCCATGCCGGCAATTTTCGCCCGCAGCTTCTCCACCTCGGACGGCGGCAACACCGCGATGTAACCGTCCGGATGCGGGGTAGCCAGAAATGCATCTTCCGCACTGTGCGCATAACGCCACGCCGACGGAATCGTCAGACGATTCTTATCGTCCAACGCATGCCTAAAAAGGCCGGTATAGAGCGGTGGTTGGGACTGCGACATGGGGATATCGGGGCATCTGCGCCCCAAAGTGCCCCACTTCATCCCTTTTTACCCCACAACCGTCAAGACAAGATGCGTCAAAATAGCGCGAATTTATTCACAGGTTATTCCGATCCCGTTCCCGTTCACTTACTCTGGATTTCAGCCTCTCCGCAAAAAAGGCCTGATTGGGGCGGCAAAAAATCCCGTCACAGATTTCTGCGGTATAGTCTAAGAAGGCCTTGTGTTCATGCGTTGGCTGTTAACTCAACCCGCGAAAACGCTCCGCATTCGGGGCCTTACAACGAATCACCCATTCACCACCCTGATACCCAAGCCCATGCCAAAATATCCTCCATGTCTCGCCGCATTTTTACTGATCTTCACCGCCCTGCCCCTCTTGGCTGGCGAAAACAAGGCTACCACCAAGCTGCTGGAAACGTCGGAATCCTATTTATGGTTTCTCGGTCACGCCGATGAGGCTGCGCAAACGGACGGACTCGCGCCGTGGCAGGTGGATGAATTCATGGCCGAGGGTGCGATCAAAACCGAAGGCTGGAAGGAAGCCAATCTGACCGGCGTATCGCAACGCCTCTTGGACCAATCCCGCGTGCCGGTGGAGTTCGCCCATCCCGAACATCTTCGTGAGCGTGCAGTGAACGCTTGGTATCTAGAGGGCAAGCGAGCCCTGCACATGGGACAGTAGAAAAATTTTCGCAATGCGCTGAGTTCACTGGTGCTCGCCGCGCCCAACCACTCACAAGTCGCAGGCGATCTTGCTCGTGAATGGAATGACAACCAAACCGTCAAATCCCTGAGTCGTCTGACTCAAGCCGAGCAGGTCGAGCGCCTGCTCAAGGATTCCCCGCACGAATTTTCCATGCAGGCCCGGCGGGAAAAACTTCAGCTGGACGAACGCCATGACGATGAACTCGTGCTGCGGGCTTGGAGTGAAAACGGTTGGTGGGACAACCCGGAAATCGATGATCTCAAGATGCGCGGATCAAGCGCCGCCAAGCCGATACCGAAAACGTCATGGATGTGTCAGTCTACATCACCCTCATTGCGGCGTATGATGCGGGTAGTTCGGGTGATTTTGCATCACTACGCGTCAATTTGGAGAAGCTGGAGGGTTCAGCTATGGCCAAAGGGTGGGTGCATATGAGCTTGGAACGCGAATTGGCGGTTCTGGAAGCGCAGTTGGCCAAAGTCATCCCGATGGATCGTTCCTGGCAAACCGCCGACGGTGCCTCCACGACTTTGGGACAGGTGCTCGGTGATGGTCAGGCCCTGCTGCTGGATTTTTACGCCTCCTGGTGCCACCCATGTATGGACGCGATGCCCGCGTTGGCTGAAAGGGCCGCTCAGTTCGGACCCAAAGGCCTCGTCGTCGTGGGTGTGAATGTCGAAGGTGATCCCGCCAAAGCCCGCGCGGTGCGAGAAAAGTTCAAACTCACCTTACCATAGTTGATGGACACCGATGATGACAGCGGACTGGCGAGCCTGCTGGCCATCGAAGCGATTCCTTACACAGCCCTGGTCAGTGCGGAAGGGAAACTACTTTATCTGGGCTCGCCCGAATCCCCGTTATTGGCTGCCAAGCTCGATGCGCTTTAAGTAAGCGCGCGAGCTTCATCAACCCAAGCCGGGGAAATCCAAAGTCGCGAAATGGTCGGCGTAGGTCTCGGCCCGGCGGATCAATTTCCATTTGCCGTCGCCCTGCCACAATACTTCGGCCGAGCGGAGTTTGCCGTTGTAGTTGAAGCCCATCGAGTGACCGTGGGCCCCGCTGTCGTGAATCACCAACAGATCGCCAATGGCGGGATCCGCGATTTCACGATCAATGGCAAACTTGTCGTTGTTTTCACAGAGTGAACCGGTGACGTCGTAAACCTTGCGCGGACCACCTTCCTTTCCCGGCACAGAAATATGGTGATAAGACCCATACATGCCGGGACGCATCAGATTGGCCATGCAGGCATCCACTCCGACATAGTCCTTGTAGATCGATTTCTTGTGCAGCACATGCGACACCAGGTAACCGTAAGGACCCGTGATCATCCGGCCACACTCCATGGAGATGCGGATCGGTCCGAGGCCAGCGGCAACAATAGTCTGTTCGTAGGCGGCTTTGATTTTTTGACCGACGTAGGCCAAATCGACCGCGGTCTGTTCCGGCTTGTAGGGAATCCCGATACCTCCGCCGAGATTGAGAAACTCAAAGCGGATGCCGAGTTCGCGGTTCAGCTCCACCACCAAGTCAAAAAGCATCTGAGCGGTCTCGACGAAGTAGTCGGGATTGAGCTCATTCGAAGCGACCATGGTGTGCAGACCGAAGCGCTTCACGCCCTTGGCCATAAGCATGCGGTATCCTTCGAACAACTGCGCGCGGGTAAATCCGTATTTGGCATCCTCGGGTTTGCCGATGATCACATTACCTTCCTTCAACGGACCCGGGTTGTAGCGAAAGCACAGCATCTCAGGCAGTTTACCACCGAGGCTCTTCTCCAAATATTCAATATGGGAGATGTCATCCAGATTGATGATCGCGCCCAACTCAGCCGCCTTCTGGTATTCGTTGGCCGGAGTATCGTTGGAGGTAAACACGATCTTGTCGCCAGTGATACCCACGGCTTCGCATAACATGAGTTCAGCCAGAGAAGAACAATCACCGCCGAGTCCTTCTTCCTTGAGAGCCTTGATCACATGGGGATTCGGCAGCGCCTTGACGGCGTAGTAATTTACAAAGCCACCTGGCACCCAGGAGAAGGCCTTATAAAATGCCTGTGCATTCTTGCGCATCGCCACCTCATCATAGAGATGGAAAGGCGTCGGCACCTGGGCCGCGACGGCTTCGAGTTGTTCCTTGGTAAATGGCAGCGACTTGTCGGTCATAAACGTAAAAGCCGCAAAAAGAGCCTGTCCTCTCCCCTCCTGTCAACGTTGGACAAAGTTTGAGCCTTAGGCCTTTGGGCGATTGCCATGGGCTTTTTTGCGCCAGAGGACGAGGGCGGCAGAGAGAGCGAGGAAGAGGGCACCGTAGGTGGAGGGCTCGGGGACGTTGGGGTAGATCTGGTCGTCCCATGAGTCCCAGCCGGTGTTGTTGGCGTCCCAGCCGGCGAAGATGACCTGGCTTTCGGGCAGGGAGCCCATGTTGTCCAAGACGTCCTGGGTGGCGCCGGTCCAGTTGGTCGCGTAGAAGAAGTCGGTGTTCTTCGTCCAGTTGATGATGTTGAGCGTGATGCTCGTATTGAGGAAGCTGAAGGTGGTGGCAAACAGCGTGCTCGCTCCGGAGAAGTCCAGCACGGTGTCGGTGGTGATCAACAGGTTGCCGACCGTCAGGTCGATGTCGGTCAGCTTCAAGGTGCCGCCGCTCAGGATCAGGCTGCCGGCATAGTTGATGTCGCCGGGAGTATCGAGTTCGAGGGTGCCCGAACCGAGTTTTTCCAGGGTGCCCGAACCGGTGATGTCGCCGGAGAAGGTCGAGCTGGAGTTGTCGCCGCCGATGGTGAGTTTGCCTCCGGTGGTGGAACCGTCACCCATGTTGATCGTGCCGGTGCCCAGGTCGATCTGGCCGGTGCCGCTGATCTGGCTGATCGCATCCGAGCTGGTGCCCATCGAGAGGCGGCCGGTCCGCAAACACCGCCCGGATGGGCTGGGCAATATCCACCGCCGACAAACCCGCCGTCGCCACCTGATACAACAGCGGCTGAAAGAGATGATGATTCTGCCGGTCGATCAGCGTGATCCGCGCCTCGCCGTGCGGGATAGCCCGGACCACTTGCATACCGGCAAAGCCACCCCCGATCACGACCACATGAGGCAGGGAGGTTGATCCAGCTGTCTTCATGGCCGTTAACCTATGGGCAGACGAGCCGCGCTGGCAAACCACCTCCGGGACAATTTGCTGTTCTTCTGCCCCCAGTTAACTTTGTGATAGCCATTCGCAGCATGAAAGCTCCCGTCAACATCCAGCTTATCGGTCAGGAAATCGGCATCGCTTGGGATGACGGATCGGAGGATTACTTTGCCTGCGCCCGGTTGCGGGCCGCCTCCCCCAGTGCTGAAACCCAGGGCGAACGCGATATCCTGGGCCAAACCCATGGCGGCACCCCCACCAAGGATTACAGTGGGGTCATGGTCACGGGCTGGCAGATCGTCGGCAACTATGCCGTTCGTTTTGACTTCAGCGACGGCCATCGCACCGGTTTGTATTCCTTTGATTATCTCAAGGCACTCGCCGCCCAAAATTGATTTTACCATGAGCACATTCGTATTCCCCTCCCGCACCAACAAGGCCGAGATCGAACTCGGCACCACCCTGCAGCCGAAATTCGGCGAAGACGGGCTCATTCCCTGCATCACCAGCGACCACGTCACCAACGAAGTCCTGATGTTCGCGTTCATGAACGCGGAGTCGTTGGCGCACACCCTGCGCACGGGCAAGGCCACTTATTGGAGTCGTTCGCGCAACAAACTTTGGACCAAGGGCGAGGAGTCAGGCAACGTGCAGCTGGTCAAGGCCGTGCTCACCGACTGCGATCAGGATGTCATCCAGATCAAGGTTGAGAACGTCGGGGGTGTGGCCTGCCACAATGGTTACAAGTCCTGCTTTTACCGGCAGCTCTCCGCCGGGGCTAATCCCGACGAACCCGCGAGTCTCAAGCTCGAATTCGCCGCGCGGCAGGTCGTTGATCCGGCCAAGCTCTACAAGAAGTAACTTCAGTGCCGCGCAAACGGCGCCCGCGTTTATGACGCGGACATACGCATCCATGCGTATTGGGGGGTTCCGAGGGGTTTGTTAGTATCGTGGAGTGATTACGCTAAAATCATTCCGCATATTTTCTCCAGGGTTCATCGCTGCGCTGGCCGCGATTTCATTAAGTGGCTGTGGCGGCGATGACGCGCCGGTCAACAATGCACCGGGCCCGGCCGTTTATTCGGCCTTCTCCGGTGTCACCATTGAGATCAATCCAACGCTGAGCTTCCTGACCAATGGGCAGCTCACTTATCTCAACACTGTCGCGGGTAGTGCGTTCCCCGCAGCGGCGGCGGCCATCACCGGCACCTCGCGCAGGAATTCCTGCAGCAACCAAGCCCCGATCATCACGGCAATCGCAGCCAAAAAAATCCTGAGCGGCCATGAGCCGGAAAACCATGACTCCGAGCGGGCTTCTGAATTCATCTTCGCGTCTCCGCGTCGCTGCGTGAGGCAAAATTCTAATCCAGTGTCCGCCAGACGACTTTGTTCTGCATCACATCGTTGCAGCCACTGCCACAATCCCCGTCGGTGTAGATCATGCCGGGATGGACCGGCACTTCATTAAACCCGGTCGGGCGTTCCAAGTTGGGCATCCAGCGCGGATGCGCCGGGTTGGGTTCGTCAACCAATGTAGCGGTGAACGTGCGGCCACCGTCGCTTGAATCGAATCGCATCAGCTCGGTGCTGGGATGTCCCCAGAATTGTTTGCCATCCGCCAAGTTGATGACGGGCGTAACAATGATCGGCTGCCCGGCTCCATTAAACACGATGCCGCCAGAGAAAACCAAGGCGCAGTCGCGCCAGCCATGCGGCAGAAACGGATTGAGATGCACGTGATTCCACCCTCCGCCCGCCTTGGGCGTGGCGAGGTAGGCTTCCGAAGTGTTTTCCAGTCGCACACTGTAGCCGATATGTGGCACATCGCCGGGCCCCAGGGCCATCGCACCGGAATCCACCACCCGGCCATGATCGGATTCACTACGGAAAATTATTTCCGCCGTATCGCCCGTTGCAGGTAGTTCCAGTTTGGTGCCGTCAAGTCGCTGCCACGTCCGACCTTCATCGGGACTGACCATGCAACCGACCGCCGTGTAAGAAACCGGCGGCGTGTCGTAGCTCGGCTGCTCGTAAATGCGGAACGACATGAACAGTTTTTTATGATCCGCGCCCCACATCATCGAGGTGGCATACTGGCTGTAATTGATCCGTTGGGATTTCAGAATCGGACCCTGCCGCGTCCACACACCACCGGGGGGTTTGCGCCAGAGTTCCAATTCCCACGGTTCCTTTTCATAGCTGCGCCGGGCGGAAAGTATCAGCGTGCCGTCGGCCGCGCACAGCAAAGTCGGATAAGTCAGATCGGTGCCGAACTGTTCCATCGGTCCCCACTCCGAGGCATCATTCGGACGGACCGAGCGATGGTAGCGAAACGGATGATGATGCGAAAAATAAACAATATGCAGGTAACCTTCTGCATCGATCGTCATGGCGGGACCGCCATGGTTGTCCACGGCCTCACCCACCGTGACGGTATCGCTCCAGGCGCCCGTTTCGTTGTCTCGCGAGCGGGTTTTGATTCGGAAGCCTTCCGGTGGCGTGTCCAGCCAGGCTACGTGGGTCTTACCTTGGCAGGTAATGACTTTACTCGATTCGATGTAGGCGGTCGCCCGGCCACTGCCGGTTTCGGAAAGGATGAACGGGGTAGACATGAGGTAACCGCCAAAATGCACAAAAGCCGCGGAAGGAGAACCCTCGAATCAGGAGATTATTTTCCCGCGAATCGCGCGGATGGGCGCGGATGAAATGCAGGCTGATCGGTAGTAACCGAGAAATCCGTGTAATCCGTGGTAAAAGAACACGGATGAGCAACCCGTCCCTATTTTGCGACTTTTGCGCCTTTTTGCGGCTAAATCCGTCCTACCCGTTCAACTGCTCCCAGGGGCCAGGCCGCGGGTGCAGATGGCGGCAAAGGCGAGTATCTGCTTGAACTCCGCACTCTCCGCCGACGCATGCGACGCGAGTTTCTCGAGGGCCTGCGAGCGGTTGAGCCCGTCACGGAAAAGAATGCGGTGGATTAGTTTCACGCGGTCGAGCTGCTCGACCGCGAATCCGTTGCGCTCGAGCCCCACCTTGTTGATCGACCGGATCACGGCCGGAATACCATCGGCAATAAACCACGGCGCGATGTCCTGCACGACCTTGGCGTAGGCGCTGATCATGGAGTAAGCGCCGATCCGGCAAAACTGATGGACGCCGCAGACTGCACCGAGAATCGCATGATCCTCCACGATCACATGTCCGGCCAGGCCAACGGAGTTACTGGCGATGATGTGGTTGCCGAGCTGGCAATCGTGCGCCACGTGGCTGTAGGCGAGAATCGTGTTGTGTGAACCAATGGTCGTGAACTCCCCGTCGTTGGTCGCGCCGTGCACGCTGACATATTCGCGAAAGACATTGTGGTCGCCGATGCGCACCCCGGGGTTGCCGCCCTTGTATTTCAGGTCCTGCGTCTTCGCGCCGATACTGCAATAGGGAAACACTTCGCAGCCTTCGCCGAGGACGGTGTTGCCCTCAACCGAGGCGTGATGATGCAGCCGGGTGCCCGCGCCAAGTTTTGCCGTGCCGCCGACAAAGGCGAATGGGCCGATCTCAACCTCGTCGTCCAGTTCTACCGTGGGTTCAACGATCGCGGTGGGGTGGATGCGATGGGCCATGGCGTGCGGTTATTCCTCGCCTTCGACCACGGCAAACATCACTTCGGCTGAGGAGACCACCTGCCCGGCCACCGTGCAATTACACTGGGCGGTGGCGAGTTTGTCGCCGCGCATCTTGATGATCTTGGCGTTGATAATCAGCTGGTCTCCGGGCCGCACGGGCTTGCGAAATTTCACCTTGTCCGCGCTCATGAAAAACGGCGTGCCGCTGGTCTTTGCCACCTTACGTAACAGCACAACGCCGGCGGCCTGCGCCATGGCCTCAAGCTGCAATACGCCCGGCATGACCGGATTGGCCGGAAAGTGCCCCATGAAATAAGGCTCGTTGAACGACACGTTCTTGATCGCCACCAATTCGTCATCGCCGACGAACTCGACCACGCGGTCGATCATCAGGAACGGATACCGGTGAGGAATCGTGTCGAGGATGCGCCGGATATCCAGCGACGTTTCCGTCGGCATCACCGTTGCCGGGCGCGGTTTCTTCTTCGGGCCCTTCTTGCGCTCCTGCAGTTTCTCAAACAACGCCTTCGTCAATTCCGCGTTGATCGCATGACCCGGGCGGGTGGCAACGATGTGCGCCTTGAGCGGCATGCCGAGCAGCACAATGTCGCCGATGATATCGAGAATCTTGTGACGCACAAACTCGTCCTTAAACCGCAACGGCTCCTTGGAGATGATTTTGTCGCCCTTGATCACGACCGCGCAATCGAGCGAACCGCCCTTGATCTTGCCGAGCTTCAATAATTCCTCGATATCCTCGTAAATCGTGAAGGTCCGCGCCGCTGCGATCTGTGTAATGTAACTGTCCGGGTCGATCGACAGCGATAGGTGCTGGGTGTGGATGCCGCGGTTATCCGCCGAGGTGCAGGAAATCTTCAATTCGTCGCAAGGCAGTGCGATGATCGACGAGTCACCTTTCGTCACCGAGATCGGCGCATCCAGGGTGAAATAGTCGCGCTCCTTGTCCTGCTCGACCGGTTCGGCCTCGAGGATCATGTTCACATATGGCTTGGCCGAACCATCCATAATCGGAGGTTCGGAGGCATTCATCTCGATGATGACGTTGTCCACGCCGCAACCACTCAACGCACTCAATACGTGCTCCACGGTGTGAATCTTGGCGTGACCGTTTTGGATCGTGGTCGATCGCACCAGATCGGTCACCTGATCGACCAATGGCTTCAGCTCCGGAGCCCCGTTCAGGTCGATGCGTTTGAAGACGATCCCGTGATCTGCCGGGGCGGGTTTCAGCGTGAGCGTTACGGCCTCGCCCGTATGGAGGGCCGTGCCTTGGATGGAAATTTCACGCGCAAGGGTGCGTTGTTTCATGGGTTATGAGGCGGAGTTTCCCGATGTAGCTGGAAATGACAAGTTTGAGATGCGACGAAGTGCAGTCCGTAAACGTTCGGCGAATTATTCAATCTGAAACCTGACGTCACCCAATTCGACTTCGCCACGCGCCGAAGTCAGGGTGTCGGTTTGAAAATTACCCGCAATTTGTAAGCGCGTTTGGCTGGTCTTCATCCCCGCGACACCTACCCGTTACCAAGTGCCCTACCTCACACGATCCAATTCATTCCGTCTTCGCACGGCTGCGCAACCATGAATCCTTGGCTAGTCCTTGTGCTGGGATTGATCCTCTTGACCATTGGCGCACGCGTGATGGTCGCCGGCGGCGTCGCCCTGGCACTGCGGCTCGGCCTTACCCCGCTGGTAGTCGGGTTGACGATCATGGCCTATGGCACAAGCACGCCGGAACTCGTGGTCAGCGCCGGAGCCAGTTTGCGCGGTCTGAGTTCACTGGCCGTGGGCAACATCGTCGGGTCCAACGTTTGCAACATCGCATTGATTCTCGGCCTTTGCGCGATGCTGCGACCGCTGAGTGTAAACCGCCAAGTCGTGCGGCGCGAGGTGCCGGTGCTTATCGTCATCTCAATATTAACCCCGGCCCTGCTTTGGGATCGCTCATTGGATCGAATCGACGGCGCGATCCTGTTACTGCTGGTGATTGGTTATACGGCTTTTCTGGTGCGCGATGCCCGGCGGCAAGGCGATCACTCCAATGGTGCCGGCATGCGCGTAAGCCGCTCGGTCTGGCAAAGTATCGCGTTGGTGGTCGCCGGACTGGTCTTTCTGCTTTTCGGAGCGGACCTCATGGTCGACTCCGCCGTCGAGTTGGCGCGTTCGTGGGGTTGGAATGAACTCCTGATCGGTCTCACCATCGTCGCGATCGGCACCAGCCTGCCCGAACTCGCGCTGTCCCTGATTTCCACCCTTAACGGGGAAACCGATGTCGCCGTCGGCAATGTGGTTGGCTCCTGCACCTTTAACCTGCTGGGCATCCTCGGTGTGACTGGACTACTCAGTCCGGGCGAACTTCCCGACCTGCGCACCACCGACCTGGTCACACTCGCCCTTGTGCCGTTGGCGCTGTGGCCGCTCGTCCGCAATGATGGAAAGATCACGCGAGGGGAAGGAATCTTTCTTTTCACCGCTTATGCAGGCTACACGGCATGGCTGGTGATGACATCGTGAACGTCCTGTGCACGCGGCCGGGACTGGCCGTCACCACTCGATCACATACAGCCCGAGATCCTCGTGCCCGCCCGGCAGACGGATGATTTCCACGAAGTGCAAACCCAGTTTTTCGAGCAGCTTGATCGAGGGCTTGTTCGCCGGCATCGTGACCGCTGTGATGCGTTTCAAGGACAACTGGCCTCTACCTTCATCCAACACTGCCTGTGCCGCCTCCAGTGCATAACCTTGCCCGCTATGCTCCGGCAGCAACGCAAACCCGATATCTGCGTCATCCAAACCCTCGCGGCGAAACAGCCCCGCCATGCCAAGCGGCGTGTCGTCGGTTTGCAACGCGACCCGATACGCGCCGTGACCGTAACGCGTGTGCATCCCATTCATCTTGTCGATGTAGCCGCGCGCTTGTTCGGGCGTGTGCACGTTGCGGTCACCGATGTTGCGCAACCACGCCGGTTCATTGACCAGCCGAATGACGAAGTCGGTGTCATCATGCGTGAAAGGGCGTAGCTGAAGTCGTTCGGTTTTGAGCATGGCCATATTGATCAATTCTCCGTCGTGCCCTGCCATTGCGCACGGAAAGCCGAGGGCGACAATCCGGTGCGCTTTTTGAAGAGCTTCGAAAAATGAAATTCGTCGCAGAAACCCAACTCGGTCGCGATTTCCTTCAGTGGTGCGTTGTCCGAACGCAACCGGATCGCTGCCTGATCGATCCGCCGCGCCAACCGGTATTGCGCCGGGGGTATGCCCATCGCGGCGCTAAACTTTTTGCG
>Ga0222714_10000394_pt1 | contig 50936 bp, 50 predicted proteins | sample C33_3DmetaG_FD_165048 | JGI IMG/M metagenome (GOLD analysis project Ga0222714, IMG submission 165048) | Estuarine water microbial communities from San Francisco Bay, California, United States - C33_3D | ecosystem: Environmental > Aquatic > Marine > Unclassified | place: USA: California... | reverse complement strand
TGCCCCGACTCCGGTCGGCCTTCGGCCTCCCTCCGTCGGGCCAGCTTCAACCGCAATCCAGATACAACCCATAACAAGCTCCCAGACTAACACTCGGGGTGGCTCGAAAACTTGAGGCCGGTCACCGGAGTGGTGCGAATCTGACGGCTCTTTATCCCCTTGGAGCACAGGATTCGGATTTTCGATCAACAGCCGAACAATTTCCTGATGTTGTAGATGTGATGTTGCGAGTAATCACTGATAGTGGTGCAGCGCAACTTGAACAAATCGAAGCAGGACGGGTGACGCGCCCGCACCAATACAATACAGATGATGAATGGTGGTGGGCGGTGGTCGAGGCGGAGTCGCGAGTATATTCATCACGTGTGATCGTTGAGGGTAATGCCACACCATGAAGAGTCTTGATCGAAGCAGTCGTGCCTTTGCGCTGGTCATTGTGTTGAGCCTGCTCGCCGTCCTTGTCGTAATTGTTTTCGCAATCTCGCTTGTTGGAAAAGTTGATTCGCAACTTGGGCAAACAGCTGTCTACCAAATACAGGCGCGCCAGAATGCGCTGATGGCGATGAAGCTGGCGATCGGCGAAGTGCAACGTTACGCCGGCCCAGATGAACGCGTCACGGGGATGGCCGGTATTACTGGCGTGCCGGCCGGCGCCGGGAACTATGCGCGGCATTTGTGTGGGGTGTGGGATAGAGATGGAAACTTTCTGCGCTGGCTTGCTTCGGGTGGGGGTGGTGGTACGATTCCGGCCTTGGGTGGCACGGATCCGATCCCGCTGGTCAGCACGAAATCAATCGGCGCTCAAGCTACAGATCGCGAGCAGGTCCGCGTATTGTTGAGGCCGATAAACACCATCAACGCCTCGGGGCAGACAGTGACTTTAGGGCAATATGCCTATTGGGTGGGAGACGCTGGGATAAAATTGAGCATAGTCATTCCCGATGCCGATGGTGTTGTTTCCGGGCAGAAGCATGCGATCAATCAACAGTTTGGGATCCAGCCGGATGATTCAGCTTTGGACAACGTGCTCTCCTATGGGCAGTTGAACATCGCCGGTGCGACCACGCCGCAACGACAGGGTGGTTTCCATTCGTATACTCATAGTCACTACGGCCTCATCGGTTCCACTTTGAAGGCGGGGTGGTGAACGTGAATTCCACCTCCAATCGTTTCTGGACAGGCATCGGTGCAACCTACAACCGGTGGCATCCGGGCGGGTTTGATGACATCGGCACTTTTGCGAGTGGGATGTCGGCAGCAGCAACTTGGTCGACACCAGCTGGCGACAAGATGGCCAATGGACCGTTTCTGACAAAGACTGCCTTTGTTTCCGGCAATACCGCTGTGATCAACGCGATCACGGGCGGCGGTGGCACATTGGCGGAATTCGACTTGAGTATGCAAGATTGGCTGGCCGTGCGCTCAGACACCTTCCGCATACGGGTCTATGGCGATGCCATGAATCCGGCCGATAACAACGTTGCCGGATCTACGGCAGTGGCAGTAGCATACTGCGAGGCGATCGTCCAGCGAACACCAGAAATTATCGATTCCGTTTCGGGGCCATTAGGCCGCCGTTTTGTCATTACCTACTTCCGCTGGCTGGGGCCGGACGACATTTAGTCGTAAATTGGTGCCAAGGGCCGGATTTGAACCGGCGACCAAAGGCTTATGAGTCCTCTGCTCTACCACTGAGCTACCCTGGCATTAGGGAGGGCGAAACGTGCAGTTTCTTTACGGAAAATCCAACAAAAAATTATTTGGCCCTACATCACGGCTATAATGGCCTGCAGTTCCGCCGCCGAATCCTCGTGGTCTTGGGCGATCGCCAGTTGCAGGGCATCCTCAAGTAGGCGACGGGCCCGGTCGGTCTGACCCGACTTGAGCAGCAGCTTGCCCAGCAGGATCCGGGGCAGCATCCAGTCGGCCTTCTTGGCGACGCAGAGCTCCAGATGGGGAATCGCCTCGTTATCTCTGGCCGCTGCGATCAGGGCCTGTGCCAAGCTGAACCGGAATAGTTCGTTCTCCGGCTGGCTGGTGACCAGGGCTTGAAACTGTTCAACCCGTGCCGACATCAGGCCACACTGTCGATGTAGACCAACACGCCCGTGGCGTTGTCGTTGCCCCCGTGGCGAATAGCCTGGGTGATAATGTCGCGCAGGACTGTCTCCGGGTCCTCGTCTCGGGCCATCAAGTCGGCGAGTTCCTCGTCGTTGACGAGACCCGAAACCCCGTCGGTGCAGAAAAGATAGCGATCCCGTGCCTGAATTGCGTGGGTGATCACATCCACCTCCACCGTTCCGGGTTGCCCCATGCAACGGGTCAGGGCGTGGCGGTTTGATTCATGAAAATAGACATCTTCGCCCCGGGCCCGGCGGTCACGAATTTCGTTCTCCACCGAGTGGTCACTGGTCAAGGCACTCAAATGGCCGCCGCGCAGGGTGTAGCAGCGCGAGTCACCCACATGCCCGATCAGGAGATTGCGTTCCCGGATTTGCCCGATCGTCAGGGTGGACCCGATCCCGGTGCCCGGACTCAATTTGCGCCCGAGTTCATAAACCGCCAAGTTGGCATCCTGCACGATTTGGGTCAGATCGGGATGCTGATTCGGGGAATTCGCCAAGGCGTGGGAAACCTTGAGCAACACAAGTTCGGCAGCCTCGGCCCCGCCGGGCAAGCCACCGACGCCATCCGCCACGCCGAACAGGTTGAGTTTTTCGTTGTATATCAGGCGATCCTCGTTGCGACGGCGCACGCGTCCAATGTCGGTGAGGGCGGCGGCTCTGAACTGAATCATTAGGTAAGCGTGTTGACGGAACGAACTAAACGAAAGGCAGAAAGGAGCGCTCCCGGTTGTCAACCGTCAGCCGGGTGAAATCGGTGATGGGCAGGCTCGCGATAAATAAACGCCCGTAGGTCTTGGCCAGAACCCGGGTGTCGAGGATGGTGATCAGGCCGCGATCATTGGCGGTGCGAATCAAGCGCCCGACGCCTTGGCGGAATTTGATGAGGGCATCCGGTAAAGTCAGGTCATTGAAGGGGTTGCCGCCTTGATCACGCACCCATTCGCTCCGCGCCTCTATCACCGGATGGGTGGGTGGGTCGAAGGGCAATCGGGTTACGATCACCTGTGAAAGCGAGGGGCCGGGCACGTCCACTCCAGCCCAGAAACTATCGGTCCCGAAGAGGATGCCGTTGCCGACCGATTGTAATTTTCGAGTCAATTCCGTGCGGGAAAGGTCCTCGCCCTGCATGAGGAAGGTGCGGCCGGCCTTGTGGAAATCCGGCTCCAATGCCTCGGCGACCCGACGCATGTCCGTGTAACTCGTAAACAACACCAGTGATCCGCCCGTCACGCGCAGGGTGCAGAACCGGATGTAATCAATCAACGCATTGATCGCCAGTTTTGCCTCCCCCGGTGAGGGCAGCGGAATATCGGCGGCGACGTAAACCCGCATATTGCGGGCAAAGTCGAAAGGCGAGGCGACCATCACGGCGTTGGCATCGGTGGCACCAATGCGAATTTGAAATGGCGTGAGACTGCCGCCTGAAGCCAGGGTCGCACTGGTGAACAACACCGACGTGCCGCAACCCAAGAGTTGTTCCCGCAAATAGGGCGCCACATCCAACGGCGCCGTGCGCAAGGTGACGACGGTTTGGCGGCGACCGGAGCGTTCCAACCAATAGACGAATTTTTCCTCTGCCACATCCAGCCATTGGCGGATGCCGGTCTGACAACTTTTTATCCGGCCGCGTTGTTCCAGCAGTTCATCGCGCTCCTTGCCGTCATCGAGTTTGTCGGCGCGGGTGCCGATGGCCTTGGCGAGGGCCTGCAACGGTCCGTCGAGCCACGGTTCGCATGCACCTGCTTCCCGCAGTCGCACGATCGGCTGTTTGACGAGGAGACGTTCACGCAGAAAACCAAAGAACTGCTCCGAGGCATCCAAGGCATCGATGACGAGTTGTTGTTCGAAGGGGCCGCCGTGGCGCGCGAGCAGGCCGCGCCGGGTTTTCGGATTGAACAGATGTTTCAACATCCGATCGATGCCGTAGCTGCTCAGGCGCAAACCAAAGTGATCCGTGGCGACTTCGGGCACCGTGTGCGCCTCATCGAGCACCACGAAATCATCCGGGAAGAGCACGCCGCGCGCGGCCCGGCCTTCGGAACCACTGCTGGCGTTCATCAAGGCGAAGAGCAGCGAGTGATTTACGACGACGACTTGGGCCTGACGGATGCGGGTGCGCGCCCGTTGATAGAAACAGTGTTCGCCATTGCAGTGCTTGCGGGAACAGGCGGATGAATCCGCACTGACCCATTCCCAGACTTCGGGTGCTGGTGGAGGCGAGAGTTCGTGGCGCAAACCATCCGCGCTCTTTTCGGCCCAGCTGGCGATACGCTGCAGTTCCGATGACTCGGGAGTTGAAAACAACTCCTGCTTATCACGCAGGGCCGTGGCGAGACGGGTGGGGCACAGATAGTTCGCCTTGCCGACGAGGACGGCACTTTTGAAATCGGCGTATGCGGCCAACTCCGGTTGCGAGCGGAATACGCGGCGGCAAAGCGGCAGATCCTTGGTCTGCACCTGCTCCTGCAGGGCGATCGTGTGGGTCGAGACCAACAGCTGGCGCGATTGATCGACGGCGTGGATGATGCCGGGAAGGAGGTAGGCGAGGGACTTGCCCACACCCGTGCCCGCCTCAAAGAGCAAGGGTTCATCCCCTTCAAACGCGGCCGCGGTGGCTCGCGCCATCTGCTCTTGCTGGGGACGGTGCTCGAGTTGCAGGCCTTCCTGCAGCCAACCGGCCTCAGCAAACAGCTTTGCGGCCAAGGGTTGGACCTGACTGGGATTGGACGCCGGAGGCAGGGTCGAGTCGGTGTCGTCGCGTAGTCCAATCATGAAGCCGCCAACGCAACCGACTCAGCCGGGAACGCGCAAACGAATTTGCTCGTATCAGATAGCCGAGACATCAATCGGCACCACGCGGTTTTCCTCCCGCGAGCAATCCGCGCCGAAGCCCAGCAAGTGGCCGGCCACCGAATCCTCGATGCTGGTGGAGGAAATCGAAGGCGTTTCCCCGCGCAGCAGGCTGACGAAGTCCGCGACCATGCGAACGTCGCCGCCGCCATGTCCGCCACTGGCACCCGAGGTATCCTCGTTCACGTTGAGCTTCACGGTTTCCTCGGTGTATTCGTGGCCGGGCCGCAAATCCATGTGGCGGATGATAAATTCCGAATCCTCGAACCGTCCTTGGATTTCTCCCTTCGTGCCGACGAGATGGATGCTGCGCATCAGGCGCGCGCTGCCGCCGATCATGTTGAGGGTGGCCGTGCAACCATCGGCAAATTCAATGACCACGGATTGATGATCGACGACGTCGTTGTCGCATTTCCAAGCGCAGCGGCCGTAGGGGTTGGAGCCTTTCAGTGAGGCGATCTTATCCTCAATCGTGGGATGCTCGATGTGCTCGAGGTCGGTCCAGACATACATGGCCCACCGCTCGGGATGATCGATGTAATGCTTGCGCGCGGAGTAGTCGCACTCGGCCTCGATTGGACAATCTACCAAGCAACGCGTGCCGGCCCCGACCGGTGCCTTTTCCGGACGGAAAAAGAAATTGTTGCCGAAACTGGATACCTTCACGGGTGGGATACCGCTTTTCATCCAGGTGATCAGGTCGAGGTCATGGCATGACTTGGCCATCAACATGGTGGAGTGAGACTGGTCCTGGCGGTTCCATTTTCCGCGCACAAAGCCCATCGCCATGTGGTGGTAGGAAACGTGTTCCACGGCCTGCACGCTGAGGATGTCGCCGATCGTGCCCTTGACGATCTCGTTGCGAATCGCGGCATAGAAGGGGGTGTAGCGCAGCACGTGGCAGATGCTGATCTTGCGGCCAAATTTGCGCGCGGCGCGCACCAGCTCGATCAGTTCGGCCTCGTGGGTGGCAAAGGGCTTTTCCAACAGGATGTCGTAGCCGGCGGCCAACAGGGGCAAGGAGGTCGGCACGTGGTGCTGATCCATGGTGCCGTTGATGATGAAATCAGCGAGTTTGGGCCGACTGGCCAGATCGGCGGCACTATCGAAGCATTGCTCTGGCTTAAGCTTGAACAGCTTTACGATCCGTTCGCGTCTGAGGGGCGATGGATCGGCTACCCCTACGATCTGCAGATCCTCGGGGTGCTCCAACGCATAGGTAGCATAGACAATGGAGCGGTGGCCAGCCCCGACAATGATCGCCGTGAGTTTCTTCTTCATGCAGTGGAAACGCGTGACGCTGGGTTATCGCTCGAGCGTTGGCAATCGGAGAGCGAATAGAATTTGCGAGTTTACCGGGGATCGCTTCATGTAGGTGTCAGATGCACGAAACACGCCATAACATGACCGATTGGGGCGAGGAGTTGGCGGAGTTTCTGCGTAAGCAACCGGAAGTGGGGGCGGTGCGGATCAATGCGGCCACTCATAAGGTAGAGGTGGCCACCATTGGGGAAGTGGATCTGGCGAAACTGCACCATAAACTGGATGAAACCATTGCCGGGATCGTGTCTCAGCTGGCGGGAAATGAAAAACCCGCCATGCCCCGTGGTTTCAGTATCACCCAGCAGGACGGCCGCACCCAGATCTCCCGTGACACGTGCGTGACCGCCGAGAAAATGTGGCTTTGGCGGGCCTTTGAGTGGCCGGAAATCGATCCGGTTATCGAAGAACACGAATCCGAATGGCAGGAACTGACTTGGTTTGCCGGGATTTGCGGAGTCTGTGGCATCAGCGGATTTGCCGCTGGGATGATTTGGCCCGAGATGGTCTGGGTCAGCCGGGGACTCTATTTAATCGGCGCGATCGCGGGCGGTTGGGATGCCGCCAAGGATTCTTGGGCAAACCTCAAGACCCTGCGGCTTGATATTCATTTCCTGATGATCGCCGTCGCGCTCGGGGCGATCTTCACCGGCGCTTGGGGCGAGGCCGTATTGTTACTCTTCCTCTTTTCCGCATCCGGCGCGATGGAGGATTATGCGTTGGACCGCACGCATCGGGCCGTCAGTTCATTGCTCAAGTCGGCCCCCAAGCGGGCCATTCGATTGGACGAATCGGGCCAAGAAACCGAGGTCGATGTGGAGGAGCTGGCCATTGAGGATTTGGTGCGGGTCAGACCCGGACAGGCGTTTCCCGCGGACGGGGAAATCAGCAAGGGTCGCAGTGCGAGTGATGAGTCCACGCTGACCGGCGAGGCCGTGCCGGTGGAAAAGAATATCGGCGATCAGGTATTCAGCGGCACGATCAACCTTTGGGGTTCGGTGGATTTCAGTGTAAGCAAGCTGCCGTCGGAAAGCACGCTGCAGAAAATCATCAGACTCATTCAGACCGCCCAAAAACTGCGGGCCCCCAGTGAGCGGTTCACGGACAAGTTTGGCCCGGGTTACACTTATGCGGTGATCGGGGCCTCGGCGTTGATGTTCCTCGTGCTGTGGTTGGGTTTCAATCTGCCGGCTTTTGAAAACACCGACGCAACCCGTTCGGCATTTTACCGCGCCATGACGCTGATGGTGGTGGCCAGTCCATGCGCGCTGGTGCTTTCGATTCCTTCGGCGATTCTTGCCGCGATCGCTTGGGGCGCACGTCACGGCATTTTGTTCCGGGGTGGCGCGGCAATCGAAAAACTGGCCGCCATCACTGCGGTGGCTTTGGATAAGACCGGCACGTTGACCACGGGCGAACTCGCCGTCGTGGGTTGCGAGAGTTTTCCCAGGGGGCATGAGCGTGAAGTGTTGGAACTTGCCTATGCCTTGGAATCCAAGTCGCAGCATCCCATTGCGCGGGCGATCGTCCGGCACGCCAAGGCGGAAAAGGTGCGCGAGTTGGATCTGTCGGAATTTGAATCGCTCACCGGCAAGGGGCTGCGCGGCAAACTCGACGGGGCCAGCGTGCTGTTGGGTCGGCGCGAATTGCTTGAATCGGGACCGCTGGCCGATTGGGCCAAAAAACTTCCGCAGGCTCCCGCCGAACTGAGCGAAGTCTGGGTGCTGGGTCGTGACTTGGTGGGGCGCGTCTTGCTGCAGGATCAGATTCGCGAACAATCCAAGGGGGTGCTCGCCGCGCTCAAAGCCATGGGGATTCGGACCATCATGCTGACCGGAGACCGGCGGCATACGGCGGAAAAAGTGGCCAAGGAACTTGGTCTTGATGAGGTGCGCGCCGGACTTTCGCCGGAAGACAAAGTGGCGGCCGTGCAGGAAATTCGTGAATCCGGTTACCGCATCGCGATGGTCGGCGATGGCGTCAACGACGCACCCAGCCTGGCGGCGGCGGATGTCAGCGTGGCCATGGGAGCCCGGGGAAGTGATGCGGCTTTGGAACAGGCGGAAATCATTTTGATGGACGACCGGATTGAAAACTTTCTGTCCGCCCAACGGCTCAGCCGCCATGCCGCCCGCGTGATCAAACAAAACCTCACCATATCGCTGGGAGTCGTTGTGATCATGGTCGTGGCGACACTCTTTGGCACGGTGCCGCTGGCCCTCGGCGTGGGTGCCCATGAGGGCAGCACGTTGATCGTCTGTTTGAATTCGCTGCGGCTGCTCTTTGGCCGCAATGCCTGATGAGATGTAGGGCGGGATCGCTGAACCCGCCTGGTAAGTTTTGCGGGCTGCGCAGGCGGGTTTCGGCGAACCCGCCCTACAAAATCAATCCACGATCAGCACTAGGTCGCCGGTGCGGACCTGTTCGTAGAGCTCGATGATATCGAGATTGCGCATGAGCACGCACCCCGCGCTGAGCGGCTCGCCGATGCGGTCTTCGTGATTGGTGCCGTGGATATAGACGTAACGGGCATGGGTATCGACGTCACCGCCCCGGTTGACGCCATCCTCAAGTCCATTGAGCCAGAGTATCCGACTGGTGATGAGATTGGTGTCGGTGGCATTTTCCGGCAGCTCACTGAAATGATGACCGATCGAAACCCGGCCTCTGAAAACCATACCGGCGGGTTGGCCGGCCCCGATTCGTTCGGCGATTTCATGGAGGCCGCGCGGAGTCCCGAGGGAGCCGTTGAGATTGGAGGGCGGACGGCGCGAGGTGGAGATGACGTAACTTTTTATGACATTCCCGTCCTCGAAAAACTGCATTGTCGCCGGGCGAATGTTGACCAGCAAAACCCGTCGTGTGGGCTTGATACCCAGCGCATCACAGGCTTTAGTGACCCGTTCCCAGGGTTTTATCATGGCTAAGAATTCATCCTTCACTGTCGGTATCGTCGGCGCAACAGGCGCCGTCGGTCAAGAGCTGCTCCGGCTTTTGCTCGAGCGCGAATTCCCCATGGCCACGTTGCGGCTCTTCGCCTCGGCGCGGTCGGCGGGCAAGGTCATCACCTGCCTGGGCAAAACCTTTACCGTCGAGGAAGCCAAGCCCGGCGTCTTCGCCGATGTGGACGTGGCGTTCTTTGCGGCCGGTGGTTCGGTTACCCGCGCTTTGGCTCCCGATGCCGTCAAGGCGGGTTGCCTCGTCATCGACAAGAGCTCGGCGCTTCGCATGGAGCCGCACGTGCCCTTGGTCATACCGGAAATCAATCCGGAGGCGCTCCGCACCCACCAAGGGATCATCGCCAATCCCAATTGCTCCACTGCCGTCATGCTCATGGGCCTGTGGCCTTTGCACCAGAAGTTTGGCCTCAAGCGCGCGATCATTTCCACCTATCAGTCGGTATCCGGCACTGGTGCCGAGGCGGTGAAGGAACTCGAGGCCCAGATCCAAGCCTATGTCGCGGGCGAGCCGATGGAGCACAAGGTCTATCTCAAGCAGATCGCCTTTAACTGCATCCCGCACATCGACAGCTTTGGCGCGGACGGCTACACGGGTGAGGAGACGAAGATGGCCCAGGAAACCCGCAAGATCACGGGGCTGCCCAATCTCAAGATTTCAGCCACCACCGTCCGCGTGCCGGTCGTCCGGGCGCATTCCGTCTCGGTTAGCGCCGAGTTTGAACGTCCGGTCAATCTGGCTGAGGCCCGGGCTGCCGTGGCCGCCTTTTCGGGAGCCGAACTGGTGGACGATCCGGCCAACAAGGTTTACCCGACCCCCCTCGATTTCGCCCAAAAGGTGAAGTGCGGCGTGGGCCGACTGCGCGTGGATACGGCTTTTGACAACGGTCTTTCGTTCTGGGTGACCGGCGACAACCTCTGGCGCGGAGCGGCCTTGAACGCCCTGATGAACGCCGAATTGATGGTCCGCACCGGCTGGCTGCAACCCAAGGCGCCGGCGGTTATGACATGAGCCCGGTGACCAGCCGGGAATAAGTTCTTGTCACTCCCACGGGGGAAAGCCTTATTTTCAACCTTCGTCATGGACGCTTAGCTCAGTTGGTTAGAGCATCTCGTTTACACCGAGAGGGTCGGGGGTTCGAGTCCCTCAGCGTCCACCATCCTAAACCCTTACACCATGCGACATACGATATCAGTCCTCGTTGAGAACAAGTTCGGCGTATTGGCGCGCGTCGCTGGAATGTTTTCCGGCCGCGGCTTCAACATCGACTCGCTCAACGTCGGTCCCACGCATGATGCCACGATGTCCCGGATCACCGCCGTCCTGAACGGTGATGATCATTCGTTGGACCTGTGCATCAAACAATTGCGGAAATTGATCAATGTCGTCGAGGTTATCGATTTCATCGAGGGGGCTGCGGTCACGCGCGAGCTCGTGTTGGTCAAGGTCCGCGCCGACTCCCGTTCGCGCCCGGAGATTCTGCAGATCAAGGACATCTTTCGCGCCAAGATCGTCAATTTGACCCAAGACAATATGGTCATCGAATGCACCGGTGATGACGCGAAGGTCAGTGCCTTCCTCGGTCTGCTTGAACCTTTCGGAATTCTCGAGCTGGCCCGCACCGGTCGTCTCGCCCTCAAACGCTAACCCAAATTCTCAATCCCTTTTAATCATGCCTGCTAAAGTCTACACCGACAAAGATGCCGATCTCGGCATATTCAAAAACAAGACCCTCGCCGTTATCGGCTACGGTTCCCAAGGTCACGCCCACGCGTTGAACCTCAAGGAGAGCGGCTGCGAGGTCATCATTGGCCTCTATGCCGGTAGCAAATCCCGCGACGTCGCCATACAGCACGGGCTGAAGGTTTACGACACGGCCGAGGCCGTGCGCCGCGCCGATGTCATCATGATCGCTTTGCCCGACATGGTGCAGGCCGACGTCTACAAAAAAGACATCGCTCCGAACCTCACCAAGGGCAAGTGCCTCCTCTTCTCGCATGGTCTCGCCGTGCATTTCGATTTGATCAAGCTCCCCAAGGACGTGGATTGCATCATGGTCGCTCCCAAGGGGCCCGGCCACATGGTCCGCCGTCTCTACGTTGAGGGCAAGGGCATGCCCGCCCTCATCGCGGTGGAGCAGAACAAGAGCAAGCAGGCCAAGAAGATCGCGCTCGCCTGGGCCAAGGGTATTGGTTCCACCCGCGCCGGCGTGCTCCAGACCACCTTCAAGGAAGAGTGTGAAACCGACTTGTTCGGCGAGCAGGCCGTGCTTTGCGGCGGTGCTTCCGCCCTCGTGCAGGCTGGTTTTGAGACCTTGGTTGAGGCCGGGTATCAGCCCGAGATGGCTTACTTCGAGTGTCTCCACGAGCTGAAGCTCATTTGCGACCTGATGTATGAGTCCGGTATCGCCGGCATGCGTTTCTCCATCTCCGAGACCGCCAAGTATGGTGACATCACCCGCGGTCCTCGCGTTGTGAACAAGAAGACCAAGGTCGAAATGAAGAAGATCTTGAAGGAAATTCAGACCGGCAAGTTCACCAAGGAATGGGTCAAGGAGCACAAGGGCGGCCTGAAGAAATACAACAAGCTGCTCAAGGCCGGCGAGAAACACCAGATCGAGAAGACCGGTGCCTACCTGCGCGGCATGATGCCTTGGATGACCAAGAAGAACATCAAGGGTGTCCAAGCTTCCTACGCTTAATCAGTTTCAGGACTACAAACAGTTGATCGGCACCAATGGCTTGTCCGTTGGTGCCGATTCTTGTTTTTGGTCATGAACTGCTTACTGTTTCCCCCGTGTCATCCCGTAAACTAATCCTCGCAACCCGGAAAAGTCCGCTCGCCCTCGTGCAAAGCGAGATGGTGGCGGCGCATTTGCGGAGCAAGTTGGGCGTGGAAGTGGAGCTGTTGAAATTGGTCACAACCGGCGACCGGCAAACCGAGTGGTCACTGGAGCAGAAGGGAGGAAAAGGGCTGTTTACCAGCGAACTCGAAGCGGCGCTGACCAAAGGTGAGGCGGACCTCGCCGTGCATAGTGCGAAGGACCTCCCGGGTGATTTGCCGGCTGAGCTCATGATCGCAGGTTACCTGCCACGGGCGGATGCACGGGATGTGTTGGTGCTGCGTTCGGATATTGAGTCTCCCCGTAAACTCGCCACCGGCAGCCCGCGCCGCCGGGCCCAGCTGCAGATGCTGTTCGCCGATATCGAGTTCACTGAACTCCGCGGCAACGTGGACACGCGCCTTAAAAAGATCGCCGAGCAAAATTTGGCGGATGGCACGGTGCTTGCGGCGGCCGGTCTGAACCGGCTGGGCATTGGCAACTGGCTCGGCCTGACTTTTCACTCCCTTGAGCTTGGCCAAATGGTCCCGGCGGTGGGCCAGGGTGCCATCGCGATTCAGACGCGCGTAACCGATGCCGCTAAATTTGGGGCGGTCCTAGATCCGGCTACGGCCCGCAGTCTGCGGATCGAACGAGCGTTCCAAGCGGCGCTCGGCAGTGGTTGTCACACTGCATTCGCCGCCCACGCCGCCGCCGACACGCTGTTTCTCTTTCATGAGAATGTCGGTCTGCGCAGCCTGCCGTTGTCCGATGACGACTACAATGCGCCGGGGGATCTAGCCACCCGGGTGCTAAAGAAACTGGGACTAATTTGATGAATGAAACACCTTTAAAAGACCGACGGATAGCGGTTACCCGCGCCCGGGATCAGGCTTCGGAATTGAGTGCCAAATTAAACGCGCTTGGCGCGGAAGTCGTCGAACTCCCTTTGATCCAGATTAGTGAAGAGATCTCGAAACAGAATCTCGCCGATACGATGATCGAGCTCGGTAATTATGATTGGATCGTGTTCACCAGCGCCAATGGCGTGCGGTTTTTCTTCAACCAGTTTTTTAAGTTGTTCGATGACATCCGCGCCCTCGGTTTGCTGCGCTTTGCCAGTGTCGGCGCCGGCACGACCCGGGCCATCGAAGCTTTTCATCTCAGGGTTGAGTGCCAGCCGGATAACGCCACGGCTTCGGAATTGGCCGATGTGCTGATCAAGACCGGGAGTCTCGACAATGCCAAGGTGCTGTTCATCACCGGCAATTTGAATCGCGAGGAACTCGTGCAAAAGCTTGAGGCGGCCCAGGCCATCGTGGATTGCCTGCAGGTCTACAAGACGGAGAAGACGGATTTGAGTGACGACCCGGTCGCCGCGGATTTTCGGGCCAAGGGGGCCGATGCCGTGCTGTTTACCAGCGCATCCACCGTGAATTCTTTCGTGGATCAGGCGAAGTCACTGATCCTGGCGAAAGGGGCCAAGGTGCCACTGGCTGGCAGCATCGGCCCGCTGACCAGCGAAGCCATGAAGACCCGCGGACTGCCCATCGCTTTTATTGCCAAACAGCCGAGCCTCGACAGTCTGGTCGCGGCGCTGATTAAGAAACTTAGCTCATGAAAGTCCCTTTCCTTGATCTCGGTCAGCAACACCAAGGCATTCGCACGGAAGCCTTGGCGGCTCTGACTGCGACTTACGATGCCACGCGCTTTTGTTTGGGTAAGGACGTGGACGACTTTGAAAAGAACTTCTGCTCCACGCTGGGCTATCCGCGGGCGTTGGGCATGAACAGTGGCACGGCCCCGTTGCATGTGGCCTGCATGATCGCGGGATTCGGTCCGGGAGATGAGATCATCACCACGCCGTTTACGTTTATCTCTTCGGCTTGGGGTATCAGTTACGTCGGCGCCAAGCCGGTATTCGTCGATATCGAGGAAGCCACCTATAATATTGATCCGGCCAAGATCGCCGCCGCGATTACACCCCAGACCAAGGGCATCATCGTGGTGCATCTCTTCGGTCAACCGGCGAGGATGGATGAAATCATGGCCATCGCCAAGCAGCACAATTTGTTCGTGATTGAGGATTGTGCGCAGGCGATCGGTGCGACTTACAACGGCACTCCCGTTGGCACGATGGGGGACGCCGGGACGTTCAGCTTTTATCCCACCAAGAATCTGGGCGGCTGCGGCGAAGGCGGCATGTTTGTAGCCAAAGACGAAGCCTTGCACACCCGTGCCCGGCATATCCGCGTGCATGGTTCCGACCGGCGCTATTATCACGATATCATCGGCGGGAATTTCCGGATGGATGGCTTTCAGGCCGCGTTGCTGAACGTGAAGCTGCCGCATCTGGCAAAGTGGACCGCTCGCCGCCAGGCCATTGCAGCCAAGTATCGTGCCGGGATTACTTTGGCGGAACTACGGATGCCAACCGAGCTGACCTATGGTCGCAGTGTCTTGCACCAATTTACCGTGCGTCACCCGCAACGGGATGCTTTGCATGAGCACCTTGCCAAATGCGAAGTCTGCACCGATCTGATCTATCCCGTGCCTTTGCACCTGCAAAAATGCTATGCTGGCCTCGGGTATGGACGAGGCAGTTTCCCGATCGCCGAACTCACCAGTGATACCTGCATCAGTTTGCCGATTTTCCCCGAACTGACCGATGCGCAGGTGGATCACGTGATCGCCAGCATCAACGCCTTCGTCGCGCCATGATTGACGGCATTCGCTTCAAAGTCTGTGGACTGACCTCCTTGGTGGATGCGGAATTTGCCGACAAATGCGGAGCCGATTATCTCGGATTTAACCTGTTTCCGCTTTCACCGCGTTTTATCGCATTGGAGCAGTTCAAGGGACTCGCGAAGTTGCTGCCGGACCGCAAGACCGTCGCGGTTACGGTGGAACCGGCTCCCGATGAACTGAAGAGCATGCTGGAAGGAGGGTTTGATTATTTCCAAATCCATTTCCGCACGACGATTGCTCCGCAGGAAATCGAAGAGTGGAGTGAAATCGTCGGCCGTAATCGACTATGGTTGGCTCCGAAACTTCCAGATGGGGTGGATATTTCCCCAGACTGGCTGAACCTGGCTGATCACTGCCTGATGGATACCTATGCCCCGGACAAGTTTGGTGGCACCGGCAAAACCGGTGACTGGGCCAAGTTTGCCCGGCATCGCACTACCTATCCGCAAACGCACTGGATGTTGGCCGGGGGGCTGACGCCGGAGAATGTCGAGGAGGCGGTGCGAGCTTCGGGTGCCCGCTTCGTTGATGTAAACAGCGGGGTGGAATCGGCCCCTGGCGTGAAGGATGAGGCCAAGCTAAAGCGCTTCGTCGTGGCGCTACATCGCGCGCGCACGACTTGAACCTTCGTGTTCAAGTAGCGCCTGCTTGATCTTTTCGCCGAAGGCAAAGCCCGTGAGTGAGCCGTCGGCGCCAATCACACGATGGCAGGGCACGATCAGACAAATCGGATTTGTGGCATTGGCCCGACCCACCGCCCGGGCGGCAGTTGGACGGTGGATTCGTTCCGCCAGATTTCCATAGGATTCGGTTTTGCCAAACGGGATGCGCCGCAGTGCCGCCCACACCATGTTCTGAAAATCTGTGCCGATTGGAGCCAGCTTTAGATCAAATTTTTGGCGAGTGCCCGCAAAGTATTCCTCGATCTGCTGACGCGCAATTTGGGTGCGCTGACCGTCAGTCGTGAAATGACATTCGGGCAGACGCGATTTGAGGGCGGCGACTTTGCCAAAGGCGGTGGCGACGACCGCCCCGGTTTCGTTGACGGCGACAGAAAATGGCCCGATTGGGGTCGCGAAGGTGGAGGTGAACACGTTCATTCGGGTAAGGGTTGGTTGAGCTGCCAAAGGTGCGCAGTGGCCATGCTGCGATAAGGAGAAAACACGGCCATGAGCCGGCGCGTGGCGTCGATGTCGGGCCGGATCTCCAATTTCAACAAGGACTGGAGTCCACTGGTGACGCCGGTGTCGCCATAGGGCACACAATCGGCCAGACCGAGCGCGCGCATCATCAGGTAATTGACCGACCAGGGACCGAGGCCGCGCACGGCCAGCAGGGTGCGTTCGATGCGGGTCGCCGAATGTCCGCGCAGTGATTCCAAGTCGAGTTTACCGGTCACGATCAAACGGGAAATACTCACGACGTAATCGGCTTTTTGCCGCGAGAATTGGAGCGGCAGCAAGTCTGCCGGATTCAAAGTAGCGACTGCACTGGGTAAGGGAGGGGCAAAGAGGCCATTGCCCATGGCCGTGCCGGTGAGCTCAAACAACCGGCGTTTGAGGAGACAGGCGAATGGCAGGTTGATCTGCTGGCCAATTATGGACCACAGCAGTCCGTCGTAGATCGAATGCGTCTGACTGATGCGCAGTTCGCTGCGACCCGCGACCAATCGGGTCAGTCCGAGTTTTTTCGCCAACCGGGAAAAGGCGGCGGCATCCTGGTTCAAGCCCAGCAGGCCGATAGCCAACGCATGTGCTTCCACTCCGGTCCCCGTGGGTATCTGCACCGTGACCGAAGTCTGACTTAGATGCATTTTGAACAACACGGGGCCAGTGGCGAACTGGACTGCGGCCGTGTAGTCGTTGCCCGCCAGTTGTTCGGTGACACTTTGGCTATCGCGACTGAGTGCCCGGCACAGATATCCCAGGGGGTAGTTGGCTGGCAGTGTGAGTGCGAATTCGGTGCACGTGGACAGCGTGCGATATACCGTGGGCGTCAGTCCGTTGAGCCGTTGGAAATTTTCATGAAAGCCCGACATCGCTTCAAAACCGGCGGCATACGCTATGTCGGTTACACTAAGTTTGCTCTGCAGCAGTGCCTTCTTGGCAAACTCCAGTCGTGCACGGAGAAGCAGATCCGCGGGGGTGGAATGATAGTGCTGATGAAAGAGTTCGAATGCGCGCGTAACCCCAAAACCGGTGCGGCGCACGACGGCCCGGGCATCCTTGAAATCGGCGGGGTTCCGGCGGATTTCGTCGACCACCGTTTCAATGGTCTCCAGGACCGGATCGGCTCCCCGGGCGTAGTCGTCGGGATGACACTTTTTGCACGCCCGTAGACCCGCTTCCCGAGCCGCCTCGCAGCTGGGGAAAAAACGGACGTTTTCCGACTTGGGTTTCCGCGCCTTGCAGGATGGCAGGCAATAGATGCCGGTCGTGAGCACCGCCGTGAAGAAGCGGCCGTTCCAGGTCGCGTCTCCGGCCAGCAACCGGCCATACATTTGGGTGTGACTCATACGCATGCCGACAACCTACCACTGTGAGGGACTTCTGTCGTCCTGATAATTTCGGTGCAATTTTCCCGCCGCAACACTCGCTCGACACCGTGGCCCCAACCGACAGGCTGGGAAGATGGCTACGACTTACGAAACCCTCCGGGCGGATATCATCACGGCAATGAAGGCGCGCGACAGCGCGACTGCGACCATCTTGCGGACCGCGGATGCCGCCATCCAGCGGGCGTCAATGGACACCAATCAACCGATTGAAGAGAGCCTCGTGCTCGCGACCCTGCGCAAGTCGGTCAAAAACCTGAAGGATGCGAATGTAGAATTCGAACGTGGCGGGCGAACGGATCTCGTGGCCGCCAATGACAACGAGATCGCTATATTGGAGAAGTATCTGCCCCAGAATATCGAAGGCGCTCAACTGGAGGCTCTGGTCGCGGCTGCTCTGGCAGAAACCGGAGCGCAATCCAAGAAAGAGATGGGCAAGGTGATTGGCGCTTTGAAAAAGCTGCCGGAAGCCGACCGGATTGATTTCGGGGCGGTCAGCAAACTACTGCAGTCCAAGTTGACCTAAACATGGCGAACTCCGGCGAAGTGCTGGGGCAGGGAGAATTCCGCTACCGGGCCGTTCCCGGTTGGGGCGTGCTGGACGAGCGCACTCCGGTCAAGAACGGCAATGCAATCGTGCAGGATCGAGCAGGGCATATTATTTTCCTGACCGATCATACGGACAACAATGTGATCATCTATGATCGCGCGGGCCGGCTGGTTGCCAAATGGGGCACGGATCTGCCCGGAGCCCATGGCCTGACGATTCTGTCAGAGGGCGATACGGAAGTGTTGTTCATGACCTGCACGCAGACCAGTCGAGTGCGCAAGACGACGCTCGACGGCCGGATATTGCAGGAGTGGGGTTGGCCGGAATCCACGGGCAAATACGACAAGGCGGCTGATTACATGCCCGCATGGACCCTGCATCATCCGAACGGGGATTTCTTCGTGCTCGATGGTTATGGCCGGGATTACATTTTGCATTACGGCGCAGACGGCAGCTTCAAGGCGATCTTCGGCGGAGCTGAGGGGGGCATCGGCCACTGGGGGCCACATGGTGGAGTGATCGACGCGACTGATCCGACCAATCCGTATTTGCTGATCGCGATGTGTGATCAGCAGCACCTGTTAAGATTGTCGACGACCGGTGAGAAACTGCAGCGCGTCGAAATGCCGGGAGGGAACCCGCGGATGTTTCATCGGCACAAAGGCCACTGGTTCTGCCCGCACATCGGTGATAATTGGCCGGCGGATTTCGACAGCCGCGGATTCATTTCGGTGCTGGATGATGATCTGCGAGTGGTGGCTAACATCGGCGGAACCCCGCCGGTCTATGATGCCGCCGGCGTTCTGCAACTGATGCGGCATCAGGAGGAGTTTTTTACCCACCCGCACGATGTGGTCGTGGATTTGGCAGACGACAGTGTATATGTCGCGCAGGCCGGATTGCCCGGGCGGTATCCCGTTAAACTTGAGCGGATCTAAGGGCGCATGTTGACCGCACCCCTCAGTCCGCTGCCCGGCCAACCCTCCATCGATGCGGTCATGGACCGGTTTCTCGAGGTCAACGCCGCACGAGGACTGGAGCTCTACGCCGAACAGGAAGAGGCCATCCTCGAACTCTTTGCCGGCAAGAATGTCATTCTCGCCACGCCGACCGGTTCCGGCAAATCGCTCGTGGCGGCGGCACTGCATTACAAGGCCCTCTGCGCCCGGGAGCGTTCGGTTTATACCTGTCCGATCAAGGCGCTTGTGAATGAGAAATTCCTCGCGCTGTGCCGTGACTTTGGGCCGGAGAACGTCGGCATGATGACCGGGGATGCGAGCGTAAATATTGATGCCCCGGTGCTGTGCTGCACCGCGGAGATCCTGGCGAACATCTCCCTCGGCGGTGGTTCACGGGCAGCCGCCGTCAAGGCGGTGATCATGGACGAATTTCATTATTACTCTGACGCCGAGCGCGGGGTAGCCTGGCAGATTCCGTTGCTTACGTTGCCGGGTGCGCGGTTTCTGTTGATGTCCGCCACGTTGGGCGCGACGGAGTTTTTCGAACGGGAACTGCTACGGGTCACCGGCGTGGAATGCATTACCGTGCGCAGTGACCGCCGGCCGGTGCCGTTGAGCTTTGAGTATTCCGAGACTTCACTTGCTGAACGAGTGGGACAGATCCTGAACGAGAAACGCGCACCAGCCTATCTCGTGCATTTCACCCAGCGTGAGGTCGCCGAATCGGCGCAGGCGTTGATGAGTCTGGATGTGTGCAACCGTGATGAGAAAGCGGTGATCGCAACTGAGTTGGAAGGCGTGAAGTTCAACAGTCCCTACGGCAAAGATGTGAAGCGTTGGCTGCGCAACGGCATAGGGGTGCATCATGCGGGCCTGTTGCCGAAGTATCGGATCGTGGTGGAACAACTCACGCAGAAAGGCCTGCTTAAGCTCATCTGCGGCACGGACACCCTCGGCGTCGGGATCAACGTGCCGATTCGCACGGTGATCTTCACCCAGTTGTGGAAATACGACGGCATCAAGGCGGCGGTGCTGGCCGTGCGCGATTTTCGACAGATCGCGGGTCGGGCCGGTCGCAAGGGCTTTGACGATCGTGGCTACGTGATCGCCCAGGCCCCGGCGCACGTGATCGAGAACAAGAAGGCGGAGGAAAAGTTCGCGGGGAATCCACAGAAATTGAGGAAGCTGGTTAAAGCTCGCGCCCCCGAAGGTGCGGTTAGCTGGGATCTGAAGACCTTCGAGCGTTTGCAATCGGCTCCGCCCGAAGCACTCACGTCCAAATTCACTATTTCTCACGGCTTGCTACTGTTGATGCTCAGTCGGGAAGGGGACGGCTGCCGGGCCGTGCAGAGTTTAATCGACGAGTGTCATGAAACCGCGGCCAAGAAGGCGGCGCTGCGCCGTCGCGGTTGGCAGCTGTTTCGTGCCTTGGTCGAACGCGGCATCGTCGCCATTATTCCCAAATTTGAGCGGGCGGACGGTGGGCGAAAACTGCGCGTCAACGTGGAACTGCAGGACGACTTTTCGCTGCACCAGGCGCTTTCGCTTTACCTGATCGACACGCTCCCGCAACTCGACCGGGAATCCGCGGATTATCCGTTTGATGTGCTGACCCTCTGCGAATCCATTGTCGAGGATCCCGACATGATTCTGCGCAAGCAGGTCGACCGGCTGAAGACGGAGAAGATGATCGAGATGAAGGCGGCCGGGGTCGAATACGACGAACGCATCGCCAAGCTCGACGAGGTCGAGCACCCCAAGCCGTTACGCGAGTTTATCTACGACACGTTCAACGCTTTTGCCGCGGCGCATCCTTGGGTGGAAAACGAAAACGTGCGCCCCAAGTCGATCGCGCGTGAAATGTTCGAGCGGTATCTGTCCTTTGCGGACTACATCCGCGACTACGGACTCGAACGCAGCGAAGGACTGCTGTTGCGACATCTTTCCCAGGTATGGAAGGTGCTGGCTCAGACGGTGCCCGACGCGGCCAAGACCGAGGAGGTGCAGGAGATGGAGGCTTATTTCCGCGAACTGATCCGCGGCATTGATTCCAGTCTGTTGGAGGAATGGGAACGGATGAAGGATCCTGATTGGGTCGCGGCCGAAATCTCCGATGAAAAACCGGCACGGCCGACGAGTTTTGATATCATGCGGGACAAAACCGCTTTTCGACGACTGGTGCGCGCGGACATTCTCACGTGGTTGCAAGGCGCCTTGCGCTGGCACACGGGCGGCGGTTCAGCGTCACTTCAACACGATGAAGCCGAGTTGGAGAACCAGAGACACTACCGTGAGTTTGAGTCCTACTTTGCCGAGCGCGGCCGCTTCCGGCTCGATCCCGAGGGCCGCTCCGCGAAACACACACATTGGGATGAATCGAAGGAGGCCGGGACCTGGCAGGTTGCGCAGGTGCTGGTCGATCAGGATGGTCTCAACGATTGGGAGGCGGTCTTCACCGTCGACCTGAAGCAATCCCGCGAAGAAAACCGCGCGGTCGCCAGTTTCCAAAGCGTGCGACAGATCGGGGTTACTTAGCCAATTGATTACATGCCCGGGAATCCGCCGCCGCCGCCCTTGGCGCGCATGGCTTCCATCTGGCGCATCATCTTCTTCGAGCCTCCGCCCTTCATCATCTTCATCATTTTTTGCATCTGCTGGAACTGTTTGATGAGCTGATTGACCTCGACGATTTTTACGCCAGCGCCATTGGCGATGCGTTGACGACGGCTACCGTTCAGGATCTGCGGCTTGCGGCGTTCCTGCTTGGTCATGGAATGGATGATCGCCTCGGTGCGGCCCATCTGCTGCTCGGCATTATCCGGCATCTGCATGCCGCTCATGCCGGGGATCATGCCCATGATGCTCTGCATCGAGCCCATCTTTTTGACCTGCTGCATCTGGGAAAGGAAGTCCTCGAGATCGAACTCCGCCTTGCGCATTTTCTCGGCCATGCGCTCAGCTTCCTTCTGATCGATGTTCTCCTGCGCCTTTTCGACGAGGGAAACGACGTCGCCCATGCCGAGGATGCGGGAGGCGAGCCGATCCGGATAAAAGGTGTCGAAGTCTTCGGTCTTTTCACCGGTGCCGACAAATTTGATCGGCACGCCCGTGATCGACTTGATCGAGAGGGCAGCACCACCGCGGGCATCGCCGTCGAGCTTGGTCAGGATGAGGCCGGTGAGTTGCACGGCGTCGTGAAATGCCTTGGCCACATTGACCGCCTCTTGGCCAAGCGCACCGTCCGCCACCAGAAAGACTTCATCGGGCTGAATCTTGGCCCGTAATTTTTTAACTTCCTCAATCAGATCCTCGTCAATCTGCAGGCGGCCGGCGGTATCGAAAAGGATCGCGTCATGCTCTCCGGCCTTGGCCGCATCAATCGCGGCCATACCGATCGCGGAAACATCACGGGTATTGCGGTCGGCGTAGAATCCGAGGTCCTCCTGCTTGGCCAAAATCTCCAGCTGATCGATCGCGGCGGGGCGGTAGATATCGCAGGCGGCGACCAATGGCCGGTAACCGCGTTTCTTGAGCAGTTTGCCAAGCTTGGCCGTGGAGGTGGTTTTGCCGGACCCATGCAGACCGACCATCAGAATGCGCAGTGGGCGGTGATCGGAAATGGCCGTGGTGCCTTCGCCGAGGAGCTTCACCAACTCGTCGCTGATGATCTTGATGATCTGCTGACCGGGGGTGACGGATTTGAGGACTTCCTGGCCGACGCACTGGGCTTGGACGCGGTCGGTGAATTCCCGGGCGACCTTGAAATGGACATCGGCGGAGAGCAGGGCGGTGCGCACTTCCTTGAGTGCATCGGCCATGTTTTCCTCGGACAAGCGGCCCAGGCCCCGCAAGTTGCGCAGCGAACTGCCTAGTTTATCGGTAAGTGATTCGAACATGAAAACCCGTATTCAAACCGCCAAAACGCGCATATCCACGCTATTTTTACGCCGAACCAACATTAGTGTGGATTAGTTCTTCGGGAATTTGTCACTATCAGCGCTGTATGAATCCTGTTCTCAAGCTCTTGATCGAAGGCGGCAGCCTCACCCCGGCGCAGATGGCGCAGGTGGCCGGCTTGTCCGAAACCGAGATTAACCAGCAACTGGAACAGCTGAAAAAAGAGAAAATCTTCCTCGGCTGGCGTCCAGTGCTCGATCTATCGCATGAGGCAGCCGCAGCAGCAGCCGTTCGCGCCGTGATTGAAGTGCGGATAACCCCGGAGCGGGAAGGTGGCTTCAACCGCCTCGCCGAACGGATCAGCCGTTTCGATGAAGTCGATTCGTGCTACCTGATGTCCGGCGGGTTCGATCTGCTGGTCTTCGTCAAGGGCAGCTCCTTGCAGCGGGTGGCCAGTTTCGTATCCGAAAAACTTTCCACCATCGAGGGGGTGCTTTCCACGGCGACGCATTTTCAACTACGCTGCTACAAGGATCAAGGCTACCTCTTGGATCAGGATGCGGTCGAGAGCACCCGGCTCAACGTCGCCCCTTAACCGGAGTAATTTGCAATGAGCACCGACCCTAAAAAGTGGGTGGCGGGCCATGTGGCCGCGCTGCCCAAGAGTGGTATTCGCGATTTCTTCGAGCTGGTCGCCAAGATGAAAGGCCAGGACGTGATCACGCTCGGCGTGGGCGAACCCGATTTCGTGACGCCGTGGCATATCCGTGAGGCGGCCATCTTTGCCTTGGAGAAGGGCAAAACCTATTACACCTCGAATCTCGGCTTGCTCGAACTGCGCCGCGCGATTGCCGATTATGTCGCGGAACACTTCGGCGTGTGTTACCGCCCGGAAGACCAAGTGTTGGTTACCGTCGGGGTCAGTGAGGCGTTGGACTTGGCCTGCCGTGCGTTCCTTAATCCCGGTGACAAGGTGATGTTTCACCAACCGTGCTACGTTTCCTATCATCCGAGCGTGGCACTCGTGCACGGGCAGGGCATCGCGGTGCCGACCTATGCAAAGGATAATTTTGCGCTGACCGCCGAGGCCTTGCGGGCGGCCTGGCAGCCCGGCGCAAAAATGCTCATGCTCAATTTGCCGTGTAACCCGACCGGCGGCACCTGCACCCGTGAGCAATTGACCCAGATCGCGGAATTCTGCCGCGAGAAGGACCTGCTGGTGCTGACCGACGAGATCTATTCAGAACTTACCTTTGACGGCACGCACACGAGTATTGCGAGTCTGCCGGGCATGGCCGAACGGACGATCTTTCTGCATGGGTTCTCCAAGGCCTTCGCGATGACCGGCTGGCGCATTGGTTACGCCTGCGGACCGGCGGTATTGATCGATGCGATGATGAAGGTGCACCAGTATTCGATGTTGTGCGCCTCGATTATCGCGCAGGAGGCCGCCCTCGAGGCACTGCTCCGCGGCTGGGACAACGTCATCAAGATGCGCGACCAATACCATCGTCGCCGCGATCTTATCGTCCGTCGCTTCAACGAGATCGGTCTGAAATGCCATTCGCCCCGGGGATCGTTTTATGCGTTTCCCTCGGTGGCTGGCACCGGACTGGATGAAACCGCGTTTGCCACCGGCCTGCTCAAGGCGGAGAAAGTTGCGGTTGTCCCTGGTTCAGCCTTCGGTGAAAATGGCCGCAGTCACGTGCGCGCCTGCTTTGCCACCAGTTACGAACAGATCATCGATGCTTGCGACCGCACGGAGCGCTACGTCCAAACTCTCTCCAAATGAATCGCATTGTCGCCATCGTCGGTCGTCCCAATGTCGGCAAAAGCCGGCTCTTTAACCGCTTGGCGCGGAAGCGTATCTCGATTGTCCATGACCAAGCGGGGATCACGCGCGATGTCATCTCAACCGAGATTGAGGCTGATGGTTACACCTTGCTCGACACCGGCGGTATTGGGCTGACCGGCAGTGATACGGCGGAACGAATCACAGTCGCCTCGGAAAAGCAGGTGGATTTCGCCATCGAGACTGCGGGCCTGATTCTCTTTGTGATCGACGGCTTGGGTGGGATCACAGCCTTGGATTCAAAGATCGGCAATCGGTTGCGGCGCAGTGGTTGCAAGGTTCTCTTGGTTATCAACAAGGCGGATTTCGATGACGAGAAAATCGATTTGGCGGAAGCGTATCGCATGGGATTGGGCGAACCACTGCGCGTGTCGGCGGAACATGGCCGTGGCGAAACGGAGCTGCGTGATGCCATTCGCAAGGAATTGGGTCCCAAGCCCAAGGAGCCGATTCCGGCCGACGGTGACAGCGAAACCCTTTGCATCTGCTTCATCGGTCGCCCAAATGTCGGCAAATCTTCCATTAGCAACCGACTGCTCAAGAGCGAGCGATTGATCGTAAGTGACGTGCCGGGCACCACGCGTGATGCAGTTGAGCTCTCCTTCTTATTCAAGGGCCGCAACGGAAAGGAATATCCATTCCGGTTGATCGATACTGCCGGCATCAAGGCGTCGACCAAGCTGGCGGCTCCCGTCGAGTATTTCTCCCGTTTGCGCGCGCTTGATGCGATTCAACGCGCGGATGTGGTGTTCATCGTATTGGATGCCTTTGAGGGGGTCACCCAGCAGGACAAGGCCATCGCGGGTGAAGCCGTCAAGGAACGGAAGCCGATCGTGGTGGTGGTCAACAAGTGGGACCTCGTGCACAAAGCCTTCGAATCGCCGGAAGGCATTCGCGGCTATGAAAGCGAGCGCGATTATCGCGAAAAATACGAGAAGGCGGTATTCGAGCGGCTGTTTTTCACCCCGGGGGCCCCGCTGGTTTTCATCTCCGCCATGAGCGGTTACGAAGTCAGCCGCATGCTCAATGCCGCGGTAAAATTAAACCGGATTCTCGACACCAAGTTGCCGACCGCGCGATTGAACAAACTTTTGGGTTACTTGACCGAGCGCACCCCGCCACCATCCATTGGCGGGAAACGATTCCGGATATACTACGCGACCCAGACCGGCACCCGGCCGTTTCGCATCAAGATTTTCTGCAACCGGGATGATAAACTCTCGGAAAGCTATCGCCGCTATCTCGAGGCCGGGGTGGTTGACGAATTCAAACTGGCGGGTTGTCCGGTTTATTTCGATTTGGTCGGCAAAGAAAAGCACGAACCGGGCACCCCTTATACTTCCAAGAATACCCTGGCAGCTGGACCGAAGGCCAAATGGCAGGAAGCCGAAGCCAACGATATCGAAGATCTGTTTGACGATTGAGTTGGGGATTGATCAGCGGTTCTTGCGGCTGGTCGCAAAACATGGCTGAAGTGTAGCCGTGAGCGCACTCAAATTGGTATTTTTTGGATCCGATCCGATCGCCATTCCCCTGTTGGATTGGCTGGCCGGAATCGGGCGCTCGACCGCCGGGATTGTCGGTGTCTTCACCCAGCCGGACCGTCCGATGGGGCGCGGGCAACGGATTACGCCGAATGCCATCAAACTCTGGGCCACCGAGCGGGGGATTCCCGTTTATCAGCCGCTAAAAATTACCGAGGACGTGCGAGCTGTATTGGCGGCCATGTCACCGGATCTGTCGCTCGTGATGGCCTACGGTCACATCCTCAAGGATGACTTTATTGCCACGCCGCGACTGGGCACGCTGAACCTGCATACCTCACTGCTGCCTAAATATCGGGGCGCTTCGCCCATCCAAACCGCGATTGCCAACGGCGAAAAGGAGACCGGGGTGACGCTCATGCGGATTGTGCGGGAATTGGATGCGGGGCCCATTGCGGATGTGGAGAAGGTCGCCATCGCGATGGACGATACCGCCTTGGACGTGGAGGCTAAATTGGCGGCCGGGTGCGTGCCGCTCATTGCCCGTAATCTACCCAAGCTCGCCGCCGGAGCGTTGGCCTTCACCGAGCAGGTGCATACTGAGGCAAGCTTTTGCCGCAAGCTGCTCAAGAACGATGGAGCACTCGACTTTTCCCGGCCGGCCGTGGAACTCGCTGCCCGGATCAACGGGTTGTTTCCCTGGCCGGCTTGTGCGGTTGATATCCAAGGTATCCCGATCAAGTTCGGTCAGGCTGACGCCGTGGCCGGAGCTGGTCAGCCGGGGATCGTTGCCGGGCACGATGAAACCGGACTGTTGATCGCAACGAGCGAGGGCTTGTTACGGATCCAGCGTTTGCAAAAACCCGGAGGCCGGATGTTGCCAGCCGGTGAATTTCTGCGGGGGTGGGCGATTGCCCCGGGAACGACGATAGCCTCGGTGGCCATGCCCGCTTTGGTGGGCAACGCGCCTTTTCGACGGTAGGTCTTGTTTTCACCCCGAGAGTTTCCCAAGCTGCGACCATGTGGATTCGCGCATCACTTGGTATGTTACTCACCGCTGCCATTGGCTTTGGCCAGGGCACCAATCTCCAATACGAATTGGCCAATATGCGCGAGGACATGCGCGGGCTGATTCAACGGGTGGGTGAGTTGTCCCTGCGAGTAGAGCAACTTGAGCGCGAGAACGAAGCCCTGCGCAACAGTTCCAAATCTGCGGCGGAGAGCTATGCGACGGTATCCCAACTCAACGATGCGGTCGCCGATCTGAATCGTATCGTAAAGGCGGCCTCCGCCAGTTCGAAAAGCGAAGTGCTGTCGCAGGTGAACCAGAAGATGAGCGCACTGGCCAAACAGACCAATGCTGCGATCGATTCACTGGCCAAGGGCATGGCCCAGCGTCCGGCGGTGCAGACCAAGTTCAGCGATGATTTTTCCCAGGAGGGCACGAGTTACACCGTGCAGAAAGGCGATACGATTTCCTCCATCGCGCAGAAGACCGGTGCCCGCATGCAGGATATCATCAACGCGAACAAGATCACCGATCCCACCAAGGTTCAAGTCGGTCAGACCCTGTTCATTCCGGCCTCAAAATAATTTCATGTCCGCCCCTTCAAAATCCCGTCTCGGTCGCGGTCTCGGCAGCTTGATCGCGAAAGCGGCCCCCGCTCCCGCACCAACCCCAGCAGCCAGTGCTCCCGGTAAATCATCGGAATCCATTTCCGTTGCGGCAACTCCAGCCGGTGCTCCCGGCTATCTGGAAATTGCAGTGTCGCAAATTGAGCCCAGTCCCTATCAGGCGCGGCGCGAGTTCTCGGCCGAACAGTTAAAGGAACTGGCTGACAGCATCAGTGCGGAAGGATTGCTCCAACCGATCGTCGTGCGGAAAACCGGCGACAAGTATCAACTCATTGCCGGCGAACGCCGCTGGCGGGTTTTTCAACAACTCAAGCTAAAGACCATTCCCGCCAGGGTGGTGCAAGCCAGTGATGCCTCCTCGGCCGCCTTGGGGCTGATTGAGAATTTGCAACGCGAGGGCCTGAACCCGATTGAAGAAGCGCATGGTTACGCCAGTTTGATTCGGGACTTCGATCTGACCCAGGAAGCGGCCTCAGATCGGGTGGGTAAGGGGCGGGCTAGTGTCGCAAATTCCCTCCGACTCCTGACGTTGGATGCCGAAACCCAAGGATTCTTGGGCAAGGGTCTGCTCAGTGTGGGTCATGCCAAAGTGCTGCTCGGGTTGTCTGATGCTGCGCATCGTTCCCTGTTGGCACGTCGGGCGATCGAGGAAGGCTTGAGTGTGCGGGCCACCGAGAAACTGGTGCAGGAAGGCAAATCGCGTCCAGCCGGCAAATCCGCACGCAAGTCGAAATCGCTTCCTTCCAAAGATGCCGAATCCTTAGCCGATATTGAGCGCAAATTGACCTCACACCTGGGTTCTCGGGTGGCCGTGCTGCACACCCCAAAGAAAGGGCGCATCGTGATAGAGTATCACGGAAATGATGATTTGCAGCGGGTGCTGGGCAAGTTGGGTGTGGATTTGTAACCCACCGGCCTTTGGAACTCAGTCTGCCGCCCTGGATTTTTCCGGTAACAGCAGTCCATCGTTGCGTAACCTGGCCACCAAGTCTTTCACCGCCGCATCGGCAGAATCCTCCAAACCACGACGTATTTCCCAAGTTCGGCTGGCCGTGGTCATCCATTGCGGAGAGTTACCGCTAAATAGACCCAACGACTGCCGGGACATCCCGGAGTTGAGGCCGGCGCTGAACGTGCATTCCACGTTCCCTGTGCGCTCTGGTCGCCAGCGCATGACAGTGATTTCCAGCACCGTAGTCCCTGATTTAGCCGCATCAAAGCGATCAGCGGATACAATTTTTCCCTTATAGCCAGCGCGTTCCATTGCCGTGGCTATGCGACTATAAAACGCATCGGCCACATCCGATTCCCGCATCGGATCCCAGACCGGCGGGCCCGATACCGAAATGAGCAGGGAGGGTTTAACCGCTTCTTTTTCAGCGGCAAAGGAAGCGACTGAAACCAGACTGACACAAATCAGAAGGCCCAGCGCCTGATTCAGGAAGGTTTTCATATTCATGACAGGTTTGCGTGTGGGCTTTAGGACCACGGTTACCGGACATTGTTTCAGGGGCCAAATAGCAGTGCTTCCCAAGGTTATATCCCTGCATTGACAAAAGGCAGGTCAGAGGGATGCTATTGACCTTTACCATGAGCATTCTCCTCGGAATTCTTACCTTCATCCTTATCATTGTCTCCGTTTTGTTGGTTCTGCTGGTCCTGATGCAGAAGTCCAAATCAGACGGCGGCGTAGGTGCTGCCTTGGGTGGCGGCATGACCGAATCTGCTTTCGGTGCCGACACCAACAATGTGCTGAGCAAAACGACCATCAATGCCACGATCGTCTTTTTTGTGCTGAGTTTCGTGCTCTATCTTGGCCATATTTATCAGCGCAATCACGGTGCTTCGACCGATGACTCCTTGCCGAGCATTGCCGCTCCCGCAACTTTGGCTCCCGCTGCCGATGCTTCAGCTCCCAGCGCGGTGACGGTGGAAGTGCCCGCAACGGAAAAGTCCGATACGGCCAGCAAGTAATTCATCTCCGTGATTGGAGTTCAACATTCTGCGCCCGCCTGGTATTGGCGGGCGCTTTTTTTAGGCGTAGCTTTTGCTGCTGCCGGCATGGCAGGTCCGGCCGCAAAAACGATCCGGCCATCCGACAGTTTTATCCAACTCGGCCAGCCCGACCAAGAGAAAGGGGCTGAAATTCTGCGCGAGTTCCGCCGGCTGGGTATCGCCGGTGATTACTATTTGGAATTTGAGCTAAGGGTGATGCCCCGACGGGGCGAGGAGACAGTTTATACCGGAAGACTGTGGGGTAGCCGCAACGAACTTGGCCCCATCTCCCGGGTGGTGGTGGATGATGCAGCCGGTAATCAACGCAGATTGTTGATCCAGAATGGTCCCAATCCGGCGGTGTCGTCGTGGCAGAACGGGCAACCCAGCAGCACGGCAGCACGGTTGTTTGATCCGCTGTTACCCACGACCGAACTGACTTTGTTCGATCTACAGATGCCTTATCTCTATTGGGATGATTTCATTTTTGAAGGGGTGAATAAAATTCTGGGACGTGCCGCCCACACTTTCGTGCTCAGGCCCCCGACCAATTCGGCCTATCCGGCCTTGGGTGCTGTCCGGGTGCAGCTCGACACCCAGTTTCATGCCATGATGCAATCGACCGTGCTCAGTCCGGCAGGCGCGGAGGTGAAGACCTTGACGGTGCGGGATCTCAAGAAGGTGGACGATCAATGGATGGTGAAAGCCATCGATCTGCGCAATGAAGTGACGCGGGACAAAACCCGCTTTCAAGTCACCCGAGCCGCCTTGAATCTGGACTTATCTCCCCAGGTCTTTTCGCCTGAGTCCCTCGGTGAAGCCGTCACGCCGCCCGCAAATACCGTATCGCTGGGACGTTGAACCGGGACTCACTCCCTACTTGATCACGTTTTCGGTCTGAGGATCGAAAAGATGCACCTTGTCCATTTGGAGGGTGATTTGCACCTTCTGCCCCACATCGAACCGGTCAGATGCCCGGACACGGGCGATAAATGAATGCGCCCCGGTATCGAGATACAGGTAGGTTTCGGCACCCATGGGTTCTGAAACTTCCACCGTGACCTCAATGGTATGGGCGGGGTTGGGGGCTGAAAGGGTCAAGGAATCCTGCGCGTCCTCCGGGCGAATGCCAAAGATGATATCTTTGTCGATATAGGCGGCGGCCTTGGCAGCCAGTTCATCGTTTAATTCGACGGAAATTGGGGTGCTCAGGGTGTTGGTTTCAGTGAAGATCACATGGTTGCCCGAACGCTTCAGCTTGCCCTTGAAGAAATTCATCGGCGGTGAACCGATGAACCCGGCGACAAACATGTTCTCCGGATGATTGTAGAGCGCGAGCGGTTGGGCCACCTGCATGATATTGCCGTCTTTCATGACGCAAATCCGGTCGCCCATCGTCATGGCCTCGACCTGATCATGCGTGACGTAGATCATCGTGGCTCCGAGGCGCGCATGCAGCTTGGAGATGTCCGTGCGGGTCGACACACGCATCTTGGCATCAAGATTTGAGAGCGGCTCGTCGAAAAGAAATACCTTGGGCCGGCGGACAATGGCCCGACCTACCGCCACGCGTTGGCGTTGACCACCCGACAAGGCCTTGGGGCGACGCTCGAGCAGGTTTTCCAAGCCAAGCATAAGCGCGGCTTCCCGGACACGTTTGTCGATGTCGGCCTTGGGGAATTTCCGCAACTTGAGGCCGAAGGCCATATTGTCGTAAACCGACATGTGTGGGTAGAGGGCGTAATTCTGAAAGACCATCGCGATGTCGCGATCCTTCGGGAGAACATTGTTAACCACTTTGGTATCAATGCTGATAGATCCCCCGGTGATATCTTCCAAACCGGCAATCATGCGCAGGGTAGTGGACTTGCCACAACCTGACGGCCCCACCAAAACCATAAATTCGCGATCTTCGATCTCCAGATTGATACCCTTTACCGCCGTAACACCGGGACCATTCTTTTCAGGATAGGTTTTGACTAGGTTTTCAATAACTACACGTGCCATGGATGAATAATGTTTGGAGGTGGGGTGGTCCTGCGAAAATCGGCTAAACTCACGGTGAGTCAACGCCATTGCATTAGTAATATTTTTTACGTTGCCCGACAGGCAAGCTTCATGCTGCGTATGACACTTCCAACTCGCTAAGATTACTATGCCTTCCCGCTCCAAAAACTCCGCTGCTCCCGTCACCTTTGATCTGCCATTGGATTTGTTGGCTAAAATCGAAGCCTGCCGTGAAAGTCTCGGGGCCAGTTCGGCCAGTGCGGTTATTCGTGCGGCGTTGGACCGTTTTGACTTTGCTGGCTGCCAGCCGGTGATCAGTCCGCACCGCCAGATTTCTGTTCGACTTACGACTGAACAGCACACGGCCCTCAAACGCTACGCCAAGATCAAGGATGTCAGTGTCGGAGTGTTGTTGCGCATGGCGGTGGAAGATCTGCCGATGGCCAAGCCGAGGGCCAAAAAGTCCACGGCGAAGCGTGCGCAACGCGCTCACAAATAAGCTTCGATTGGCATTCGGACTGGTTTTGACGTTTAGCGGGCTTGCCATGCCATGCAGCCGTGCGTTTTAGTCCGCGTTCGACACGCAATGACGACACCTCTGCAACTCTCTACTTGGGCTCGTAACATTTCCCCGTCGCCAACCTTGGCGGTGGACGCCAAGGCCAAGGCGTTGATCGCGGCCGGCGAAGACGTCTGCGGTTTTGCCGCGGGCGAGCCGGATTTCGATACGCCGGACCACATCAAGGCGGCAGCTATTAAAGCTCTGCATGATGGCAAAACCAAATACGCCCCCACGCCCGGCATCCCGCCTTTGCGTGAAGCCATTGCCGCCAAATATTCCGAATTCTACCAGCTCCCGACCAAGGCCGCACAGGTCATCGTTAGTCCCGGCGGCAAGTTTTCCTGCTATTTGACGATTCTGGCCACGTGCTCTGCTGGGGACGAAGTCATTGTGCCGGCGCCTTTCTGGGTGAGTTATCCGGAAATGGTCAAATTGGCCGGAGCAACCCCGGTCGAAGTTCTGGCCACCGATGCCACCGGTTTCAAGTTGACCCCGGAAATGCTCAAGGCGGCCATTACGCCTCGCTCCAAGCTGTTGATTCTGAATTCGCCCTCCAATCCCACCGGAGCAGTCTACACCCGGGATGAACTGGCGGCGCTGACCGAGATCGCGGTTGCCCACAACCTCTACATCATGTCGGACGAAATTTATGAGCATTTGCTCTACGATGGTGTCTCGCATGTATCACCGGCCTCCTTTTCAACCGAGGCCCGCGAGCGGACCATTATCGTTTCCGGATTTGCCAAGACCTTCGCCATGACTGGCTGGCGTCTCGGCACGATCGTCGCTCCCGCCCCGATTGCCAAGGCCGTGGGCGAGTTGCAAAGTCAGATGACCTCCAATGCCACGACTTTCGCCCAGTGGGGTGCATTGGCGGCCTATACCGAAAAGGCCAAGACTCAAGCCGCATTGGACGAAATGCTCATCGCCTTTGACCGGCGTCGGAAGTTCCTGCATACGGAACTCAACCGCATTCCCGGCGTAAATTGTCTTCTTTCTCAAGGGGCCTTTTATCTCTTTCCCAATATCTCCAGTTTCGGCCTGGATGATCTGACTTTTTGCGGAAAATTGCTCGATGAACAAAAAGTGGCAGCCGTGCACGGCTCTGCTTTCGGGGCCCAAGGCTTCATGCGCATCAGTTACGCAACTTCAGATGAGATTTTAGCCAAGGGCGTGGAGCGCTTGGCTAAATTCTGCGCGGGGCTTTGAATCGTTAGACTCGGGCCACACTGTAGTGCGGATCGTCGGCCATCACCTCGATATCCACGAGTGATCCGGCGGTTTGCAGCATGGCGCGGCAATCGGAGGACAGGTGGCGCAGATGCAGGGTCTTGCCGAGTTTGCGGTAACGCAGGGCCAAGGCGTTGAGGGCTTCGAGCCCAGACAAGTCACACACACGTGATTCGCGGAAATCGATTACTACATTCTCGGGGTCGTTGGCCGGATCGAAGCGTTCCGCGAACTCGCGCACCGATCCGAAATAGAGCAACCCTTCCAAGGTGTAGATGCGTTCGTCCGGTCCGTCTTTTTGGCGAGTGAGCTGCACATGCTTGGCGCTTTTCCAAGCGAAGACCAAGGCGGATACGATCACGCCAACCAAGACGGCGATAGCGAGGTCGAAGGCAACGGTGACACCGGTGACAATTGCAATTACGAGGATATCACTCTTCGGGGCTTTGCCCACGGTGTTGAAGGTGGCCCATTCAAAGGTGCTGATGACCACAATGAACATCACCCCAGTCAGTGCGGCAATCGGGATGCGATCAATGAAGGGTGCTCCAACCAAAATGAAGATGATCAGGCCCATGGCGGCCACGAAGCCGGAAGTGCGGCCCCGGCCACCGGAGCGAATATTGATGAGGGTTTGCCCGATGAGCGCACAACCGCCCATGCCTTTGAAAAAGCCGGCGACCACATTTGCAAAACCCAATACGACGGCCTCGCGATTACCACGCCCTCGGGTTTCGGTAAGTTCATCGACTAATTGCACCGTCATTAGCGACTCAATCAACCCGACCGCCGCCAAGATCACCGCGTAGGGGAAGATGAAGGTCAGAGTTGCCCAAGTAAATGGCACCCGGGGCATATGGGGCAGGGGAAAACCACCTGCCACGGACGACAAGTCGCCCACCGTCTGAGTATTGACACCGGCCATGACGACCCCGGTAACCACCAAAATCGCGGCGAGGGAAGACGGGATGGCTTTCTTCGTCAACTTGGGAAGGAAATGGATGATCAACATCGTCAGCGCAACCAGGCCCAGCATGGTCCACATGGCCGGACCCTGCAGCCAATCGCCCACGATGGCCCCACGGCGCTCTTTGAACATCCCCAGCTGGGCGAGGAAGATCACAACGGCGAGGCCGTTTACAAACCCCATCATGACGGGGTGCGGCACCAATCGGATAAACCGGCCCAGCTTCAACCAACCGATTACCAATTGAATCAGGCCCATCAACACGACGGTCGCCAGTAGATATTCCAAACCCGCTCCAGCTCCGCCACGCGCATTACCTTCCATAACCAAGGCCACCATTACCACGGCCAAGGACCCGGCGGCGGCGGAAATCATCCCGGGCCGTCCACCGAACAATGAGGTGATAAGGCAAATGATAAAGGCCGCATACATCCCGGTGAGCGGTGGCACCCCGGCCACAAAGGCAAAGGCAATGGCTTCAGGCACGAGAGCCAGCGCGACGGTGATCCCCGAAAGAACGTCGTCCTTCAGGTTGCCGCGTTTTTTATAAAATGGATTTTTCATGTAAATGCTGGGAGACAAAAAAGGCGTCGACGCGGGGTCGACGCCTGGCCTCTAAAGTAAATTGCTGGGTGTTCAGCGGTGATGAATGAGAGATAACGACATTCGAACCGGGCTGGAACAAGACCAACAAGGGTGACCCTGTCCCGAGGCGCAACCTCAAATCTCGCCTCGTGCTCTACGGTTACTTTTCGATGGCATCGGTCGTGGATCATGCCTACCTGATCAGCCACTCCGCCGCCAAGGTGCAGTATGGCAAATCCCCGGTTTGCAGGCAATCTCCGCGAGTGGATCAATGGGGTGCGCTGCTGCCCAGCAGCGTTGGATCTAGCGATTCGACTTGCGTGAGCTCGCTGGACCAGCCGCACTGCCCACATGGGCATCAAATACCATTTTTCGGTCAAGGACCACCAGGCCGCCTCGCGCTTTTTGCGCAGTCAGGCAAAACAAGCGGTGGTCAAAAAGGCCGCAAAACCGGTATCCAAAAAGAAAAAGTAACCCTTTAGGATTTGGCTGCGAGCAAGGTCGCCAGGGCTGCTTCGTCGATCTCACCTTTAACGGCGTGGAGATGATGCAAGACACCCATCCGGTCTTCGGCGTCAGATGTCGAAATATCGAGCATCCAGTCCTCGGTTTTGGCTTCGGCGACGATCACTTCATCGGCCCACGCGATTACCTCGGCGGCGGTGACAAAGCCCTCGGTCAGACCCTTGATATAGTATTCGGCGTAAGTGCGGAGATTGGGTGTGGTTGACATAGTTGTGATTGGGTCGGGAAATTTCGGTGGCGGCGAGCGCGAAGTCAGACTTCAAATAGACTTCTCGGCAATGAACTGTGGATGGCCCGTAATCCGGGCCGCAAATGCGGGTTGATCAGCCGCGGGTAGATTGAGTGGGAACCTCGCACCACTGCGGTGCCAGCGAGCCAACCAATCGGCGCCGAGCAATGAGGGTCTTAGGGGATGACCGGTCACACCCCGAGAGTGGCTAAACGCGATGGTAGTAGCCGCGCGTGGACCGGTGCTGACGCCGTTCCCTACATAAAATCCGGCCGCCAACAAGGCGACCCGCACCGCCGTCGCGGAGGAGTAGGTATAGAGTTCCGCGGATTTTTCTCCGAGGTGAGCGCGGATGCGCTCGAAGGTCTGCACGGTCCAGAGCGGAGCGTCCGTTTTCGCTGAAAACGGATCGTGGAATATAATATCCGGTGCAGGGGTAGCCACGAACTTCTCCAGAAAGTCACCTTCATGCAGCTCCCATTGGAACAAGCCCGACTCGTGGGTCCAGCTACCTTCCTGCAATAGTTTATGCGGAGCGGAATGCCGCAGATGTGGAAACTGACCGGCCTCCGCTGCGGCCAAGCGCAAGGGATCGAGGTCACATTCGAAGCTGACCATCCGCACCGACCTCATGGCCGCGGCACCGGATTTTTCCAATTCAGATTCAAATCGCGCGAGGCAGGCCATGGCATTCGAGGCCGCGCCCAGTCCGACATCCCAGATCACCAGTTCTTCGCCACGCTGAAGTATGCGGGTCGCAAACGCCGACTGTTCGACATAGAGTCGGTTGGCTTCTTCCTCCGGGGCATTGACCGAGTGCATGATTTCCCCGGAGCTGATCTGCTTGATACTATGAAATCCCTCGGGAGCGCGGTGGACCACATAATCACCGAGTTGGGCCGGTGGGCGTTTGCGGGTCGGGATCGATGGCCGGGCCGGATTGGCGTCATCGACTTTGACCAACTCCGGTCGCTTCTTGGCGTAAAATGCGGCAAAGTCATCCCGCAGAATACTCGCGCGCATTTCCGCCATCAACCGATGATAAAAAGTAAAATTGTGAATACTCAGCAGTTGCCAGCCGAGATTTTCGTCCGATTTGACCAGATGATGGAGATACCCCCGGGCATAATTGCGGCAGGCATGGCAGTCACAGTTCGAATCGATTGGGGACTCATCCAGTTTGTAAACGCTGCGCCGCAATTGCAGTTTACCCTGTGAACTGAAGACCACTCCACGCTGCGCGAGTTGCGAGGGGATGATGCAGTCAAACATATCCACTCCGCGGTGGACCGCTTCCAGGATGTCGATCGGGGTGCCCACACCCATGAGGTAGCGCGGTCGGTCGGTCGGCAAGTGATCCGTGGCCAAGTCGGTAAACTGGTAGCGCTCTTCATGGGTTTCACCGACGGCCAGTCCGCCGATGGCCAAACCGTCAAAAGGCAGTTCGCGCAGATATTCTGCGCTCTTGATCCGCAAGTCAGGATGGCAAGCACCCTGCACAATACCAAACAGGGCCTGTGGTGAATCGCCCCGGGCTTTCAAGGAGCGTTCTGCCCACCGATGGGTCAGGTGCATCGCCGCCTCCGTCTCATCGTGGGGAGCGGTGGACGGTATGCACTGGTCGAGCACCATCATGATGTCGCTGCCGATATCCCTTTGCATGGCGATACTCGATTCCGGTGAAAGCAGATGCATCGTGCCATCGACATAACTTTTAAACCGGGCGCCTTCTTCATTCATGCGCCGCTCCTTCGACAGGGAGAATATCTGAAAGCCGCCCGAATCTGTCAGGACCGGGCGATCCCATTTCATGAAATTATGGATGCCGCCAAACTTGCGAAATACCTCCGGCCCCGGGCGCAACAACAGATGATAGGTATTGGCGAGGAGCACATTCGAACCGGTTGCCCGCAGCGATTCGACGTTCATGCTCTTCACCGTAGCCTGTGTGCCGACGGGCATGAAAATGGGCGTCTGCACTTCGCCATGTAGGGTCTGGAAATGCGCCGCCCGGGCTTTGCTACCGGTAGCGGTCTTTTCCAAAGTGAAGTTTAAGCGGGACATGCCTTCCCAGTGGGCCGGTTTGAAATCCAATCGGCAAGGCAAACTGCTTCACTCTCCTTCGGACCGGCGTTGATGTAACTGCGCCAGCAAGTCCGGCATGGCCGCGGGTAGGGTGGACGTGGCGAGAAAATTAGTCGCCAACTGCAATGCCCCCCGCGAACGCAGGCCGGCATAAACGTGCAGCTCTAACTGTTGGCGCAGCATGATGGCCGGGCGTTCCAATCCCAATGCCTCCAACAGAAACAAGAGGGCCTCGATCGTGGAATAGCTTTCCGTGTCCTGTTTTTTGCGCAGCCAGTAGCGGCTTGGCGCGGTCATCGGCAGTTTCACCAGCCGGCCCCAACCGCCGACCGTCTGGGCCATGCGGGTCGCTTCGCGCCAATTGCCATCCAGCAGGAGCACCTGCAGGTTGTCCGGTGCCACATCGGTCGGCATAGGACCGCCACGGGGATGCAGAATCCACACGGTCCGATCCGGATTGATCACTTCGTCCGCAACGGGTGGCTCCATCGCATTGAACACATGGTGATACGACCCCGGGATCAGGCGGTTGATCAAGTGACCGGTGCTGGTAGGGCGATGCTGCTCCCGTTTGTGCATCAGCACGTCGACCTGAACCGGACAATCCACGGTTTGATAACCCGAGCAAATGCACCAGCGCGGGACAAAGCGACAACGCTCGCAGCGCGGGGTTTTGGTCGAAATTACACTACGGGCCATGGTTGGCGTCGTCAGTGGGGGATTTCCAGGTATTCGTCAAATCCCGGACTCGAGGCTGGCCAAGGAATTCAGGTAACTAAAGGCTTCAGGACCATGCCCCAACCTCTGCTTCAGCGCTCCAGTCAACCAATATTATTACCGGACCAGCCTTGGGAAAAAGGCGGACGATTGTTTCCCGTCTCGGCTTTTGTGGATCAAGTGAGCAATGATTTGCTGCTTTATTATATGCTCCGGTTTCGGGGGCGACCCTTGGACAATGCCCTATGCCTGGCCCGTTCCACCGATGGGATGCATTGGCGCAAACCGGATTTGAACGCTGGGACCAATATTGTCATGCGGGGCGCGGGTAATCTGAATGATTGGGGGGAGTTTTTCCCCACCTCGATCCTGCTTGATGATTTGGCCAGAGACCCCCAGCAGCGCTGGAAAATGATTTACTGGGATCGGCCCGATCCGGCCATGGATTCGGGCATCTGTTTGGCCACGAGCGCCGATGGCATTCGGTGGCAGCCGCTTTACCAACGTCCGATTATTACCGGGGCCAACGATGCCGCCTCAATGATTGGAATGTTTCCCGGGGCCAAGACTCCCTTAGCGGAAGGCACGCACTTCATTCATCAACAGACTTTCAAGCACAACCCGGCACTGCCCACGGAGCGCGATAATCTAAAGCATCTGCACCGGGCGATCTCAATTTGGCAGTGCAAGGCATTCGATGGCCGCTGGCTCGGGCCGGTCCGCATATTGGAACCAGACGGCATGGATGCCCCCGACCTGCAGTTCTATTGGCTGACGGCCTTCAAAACTCCGGCCGGTGCCTACGGCGGTTTTCTCAATTGTCATCACACGATTGATCAAACGATGGACGTGCAATTGGTGAGCAGTCGCGATGGTTGGACCTGGCAACGTGAACTGAACCGTGAACCGATTCTCCCCTTGGGACCGCGCGGCAGCTTCGACTGCGGTTTGGTCAGCGCCATGGGTCATCCGGTGTCCTGGGAGGACAAGGTGCTCGTATTTTATCAGGGTCGGCCGACCGTGCATGATGGTAAGATGCGCTACCCAGGAGATCCCGAAGTGGAACCCGGGATTGGTGTAGCCGAATTTAGTCCTGATTTTTGGCAGTTCGTCACGACCAACTGATGCAATGCATCGCGGGCTCGATTGGACGGGTGAGGTCCATTAGCAAATTCTGATGCTGGAAGAATCACTTGAGAACCTCAAATCGGCCGAAGGGATTACCGCCTTGGGTGACTATGTGTCGATTGATGAACGCCAGCAGGGTTACGTGACCTACCGTTTAGAAGTCAGGTTTGAGCAATTCCAAGGCGCCACGCACTCGCGGCTCAGGGTTACAGACAGCAAGAACGACGGCCGTGCGGGCATCCGGCAGCGTTCCTTTACCTGGCCGGTCGCGAATCCGGATGACCCCGTGGAGTTGGTTCAAATTGCCGACCGTATCCTGCAGGCCGCTGCGCCGGGAGCAGAGATACAGGACGACCGCACCGTCTTCGGACGCTGTTTCGACGGTTTGTTTGAAATCGGCTTTGTGAACAGCATCCCGGTGCTGGCGCAACTTCCGGGACCACCGCAACAAACCCTTGCCGTGCGGATACATCGCGAGAAATCCGGCACCTTGGTCACGCTGACCAACCGGGCAAAAGGTGGAATGCCCATCTGGTTTATCCTGCCTCTCCCGTCAATCCAAGCACTCCGGGACAAGCTTACCAAGTCATAGCGTGGGGAACTCTCGGGTAAGTCACCCGACTCTTCCTCATGGAGCCTCGCCAGCCAACGTCACATTGCGCAACGAGCGGCTGTCCAAAATATTGTTGGGCCAGTGTTGGACCGAGGGATGCACCAAGCGCACAGTGCTACTAAATACCAATGGCGCGCAGGGGGACTCGTCCCGAATTAACCGGTCCATTTCGTGATAGAGTGCATGGCGGGCCGGCACATCGAAAGTCTGCAAGGCTTGATAATAGAGTTCGTCGAACCGGGAATTCTCCCAACCGCTGTCGTTGTTCGGATTGTTCGAGGTAAAAAGTTCAAAGTAGTCGGTGGGCTCGTTGGCGAAAGGGTTCCAACCACTGCGGGCGATGCCGAAATCGCCGGCATTACGCGTATCGAGGAACACCTTCCACTCTTGATTAACCAACTCGACCCGGATCCCGAGTTCATGTGACCACATTTGCTGCAGCACCTCGGCGACGACACGATTGCGATCCATTGTGTTGTAGAGATAGGTCGTGGTGGGAAATCCTTTGCCTTCAGGATAACCGGCCTCGGCCAGGAGTGCCCGGGCCTCCTCGGGACCATTGGTAATCAAGTCGGTGGGCTGATAGCCTCCCATGCCGGGTTGGCTTAGAGAATAGGCGGCAGTATAGCCTCCTTGATAAGCCGCTTTGGTCAGGGCCTCGCGGTCAATCGCGAGTGAAAAAGCACGCCGCACGCGAGGATCGTTGAAAGGCGGTTGGCGGGCATTGAAAATCATGAAACTAATACCCAAACGCGGATTGATCTGCAGCGCTGGATTGTGACTGGCCTCATAAGTGGCCACTTTTGCGGAGGGGAGGGAAGTCGTGGCGTGTAATTGTCCGGCGCGGAACGCTCGTTCTTCGGTATCAAGATCCTCGATCGGGTAGTAATTAGTCGTGCGCAACCAGATCTCGGCGTGGTCCGGATGATAAGGATTCGGCGTCAGGACGATTCGGGAATTCGGGTGCCATTCGGCCAGCTCCAATGCGCCATTGGTCACCATCACCCCGGGTTTGCACCACAGGGTATTGTCGCGCAGGCGACCACCCGTGGCATCAAGCGTGGGCATGTGCACCGGCACCCATGGATAGGCGATCAAGTTTTGAATGAAGACCACGTTGGGTGCGGACAGGGTAATGACAAATGTATGGGGATCGGGCGCGCTGAAACCGAGTTTCGCCGGATCGTGAAGTTTACCACTGAGGTATTCGGGAACCCCGACTACGCTGTTGGCCTTGGTCGCGAATTCTGCGGCCAGTCGCGGATCCACTACGCGCCGGAAGGACTGAAGGAAATCATCGGCGGTCACCGGATCGCCATTGGACCAGCGGCGATCGGAATTCAGGTGAAAAGTATAGGTCAGGCCATCATCGGATATTTCCCAGCTTTGCGCCGCAGCGGGCATCAGGGTCAGGCCGTCGTCCCCGCGCTCGATCAGGGGCTCATAGATTTCCCCCAGGATGGCGCTCTCGGCTGACCCGGTATTGATAGCGGGGTCAAGGGTCGATGGTTCGATGCCATTGCCAACGTGTAACGCGCGTTCCTCATAGCCACGATCGACGGCACTGCGAGTGCGACCGCACCCCGGCAACAAGGTCAATCCAATGGCGCCAACCATGACACCTAAGATTCCGTGTTGGACTAAAGACCAAGGCATGTGTCGCGTCATGATTCCATGTGGACAGGAAACCGTGGGGGTGTAAATCGTGGACCCAAATTAGACTGGAATCGCCACGGTCGGTGCGGCTGCTGGTTCTGGAGTCAAGATTCGGGCATCCAATGCGAAGCGGGTGATTTGCTTAATGACCGTCGGCCACTCAACATCAGGCACATTGAAACTATGGTCTGTATTCACCCAATTGATGCGGACGGACGGCGATAGAGTATAGTGTGGAACTGCATCGGAGTCTCCATAGGAATCCCGGGTGCCCTGCAAAATGAGGCACGGAGTGGCAAGCCCGGCGAGGTGGGTATAACGGGCCGGATCGGCAGATTCCTTGGGGTGTTTGAAGGGATAGCCCAAACAAATGACGTTGCGCACTCCGGTGAGATCGGCGGCCAAAGTCGCGACCCGCGCCCCGGCCGAGCGCCCAATCAAGGTTATGTTGTTCGCAGATCCAAGAAATTGGATCAATTCCTGCAGAGCCATGACCCGGAAATTGATGGAACGCATTCTCCGGCGATAAGCAGAAGAGAAGTGGCGCCAGTGCGTGGGAAATATCAGCAGATGCAAGGCCTTCAATATCTGGCGAATCCGCTGCGATTGTTGCCGGAAATAGTTTCGATCAATCAGACGTGTGGTTAGCGCAGCCTGGTCCTCATAATGAATCACCCTGATGTCTTCATTGGATAGAGACCCGATCAGGCGTCGCATGAGCAAATCATCCAGCCTGAAGCTTTCCCGGCTGATAATGAGCACAGTGTTTCGTGCGTCCGCCTTACCGTAAATATCCAATCTGCCACCACCGAGAATATTGAGCTTAATCCGCTTCATGCGTGCTGATCCTGAAGAATCCGAGGAAGCACCCAGCTGCAATGGGAAACCGCATCATGCTTCCTCGGTTAGGAGTATGCTACAAATTCGGTAATAGTGAATACAACCACCAGCGGGCTTTGGCCGTTCGGCCGGAGCCCGGCTGTCGTTGAAAATAGATGGTCCACGACGCACCGTCGTCCATTTGGAGTTCAAACCAATGCCTACGCAGGTAGCGTTCACTGCCGCCATGCGTGCGATCGGGTTCCATCACTTTCCAATGCCGCTGCACGGTCTCAACTTTGCGGACTTGCTGGCTCCATTTAAAACACAGGGGCAGGGCGGGTTCACCAATGGCGGGTGGCAGAGCGAAGTCGTTTCCCACCGGGCTGATCCGTTCACTGACAAAGTGGCCTTTCACGGAGATGAAGGAGGAATAATATTTGCACCGTGTCGAGTGAACGGCCGGATTTAGTTTCATCGTGAACCGCAACCGACCCGTGATGCCGATGGACCATTCAACCGATGCTATGCACGCCTATTACAGCGCCCGGGCACCGCACATGGCCAAGCGGTTGGGTCTGGCGCCAACCGGGCAGTTGTCCGAAATACTGCAAGAACTCGCCACCCACGCCGCAGGACACAGGGTGCTGGAAGTCGCCTGCGGCACCGGCTATTGGACGCAGCATGTCGCCCCCTTATCCCAACTGACAGTGGCAACGGACTTTTCCGGGGCGATGCTTGCGGAGGCGATCTCCACTGGAATACCCAATGTCTGCTTTGTTTAGGATGATGCTTACCGCTTGAGCAAAGTGGGTGACGAACTATTCGATGTCGGGTATGCCATGCACTGGGTGTCGCACATACCCAAGAGCCGCTGGGCGGAATTTTTCGTGGCCTTTCACGCCAGACTGAAACCGGGGGCCAAGATAATATTGTGCGATGATATTCGCCGCACTAACGACACTGATCCATATTACAGCAAACTCGACAGCCGTGACACCTTTGAGATCAGGCGGCTGCCGGAGGGTGGCACGTATGAAATCGTGAAGACCTATTTTACACCGGAATCCATGGCTGGTTTGCTCAGTCCCTATGCGCGCGATTTGCAAATGCATTTTGAGGCGCCACGTTCGTGGGTGAGTTACACTGCCCGTTAACGTGCCATAAAAGCTTCACATCAAGGGCATAGGTATCTTTCCGTCGTAGCACACACGCAGGAGGAAATGACCGACTCCCGAAGCTCCATAGTCGAAATCCGCAGAATAGAGTCCCTTGGCATCAGTCGGCCAGGCATCGCCTTCCGGGGTCATTTCCCTGTAGGCGATGCACTGATGGGCGAAGTCCACCGCCCGGTCTTTCCACTTTGAATCACCCGTGGCGCGGTAAACCTCGAGTAACAATTCACCACCTCCGGCAAGTCCGGTGCATTGAGTATAGTTATTTCGATAGTCGCCATAGCCATAAGTCGCCTCCGCCGCCTGAATGGCCGTCTCCAGAAATTCGGGATCTCCCAATACGCGATGTGCGTTTAAATACGTGAGTCCGATCCCGGCGGCTCCGTGACTCCATTGGCAACGCGTGAGTTCTTCCGTATCGATGCGATTTGGCCAGTTGAGGCCGCCCATACTTTGACGGGCATAGCGGGTGACAGTGGCGAATATATCCCGGGCCAAGTTGGCCCAACGTTCGTTGTGCGTTTCTTCGGCCAAGTAAGTTAAAAAATGAGCTACCCCAGATACGCCGTGCGCAACCCCGAGGAAAATTTTATCGGGAAATCCATTCATGCTGTTTTGAGGATCAATCAGGCAATGGGTGCCGTGTTCATCACGAACCAATTGCTGTTCCAACCAGATGGCACAGCGTTCCGCACCCTGCAGGTAGGTCGTGTCACCTGTATGTTGCCACAATTTCAGTAGATAGAAGCCATTGGAGGCCTCCCCACCAATCAGATCGGTGATCGGACCTGGAGGACCCGCCAAGATCACTTTTGCATTCGCGATTGCTACCTCAGGGGTTGGTTCATGCAACGCAACCGCACGATGCAGGGCGGCTGCCGCGACCCCAGTCTGGCCGAAATGCAATCCACGTTTAAAATGCTCCCCCTGTAAATTGGTGCACCAATCAATGGCCCCCTGACTCAATTCCAAGGCAACGGGGTTGCCGTAACGACGGTAATAATCGACGAGGAAGAAACTGATCCCGCCCACACCATTGAACACACTGATGGAATGATGAGGCTCATTTTTGTAATTGATCGTTTCCCAGGTGATGCCGGTGTCAGTGCGTTCGGCCGTTCGTTCGATGAACCCAAAAATGGAGTGGATTGCCGCTTCAAGGGGTTCGGTGTCCGGACTCACGTCACCTTTCGTGGCGAAGAACCTCACCCGGGGGAATCAAATAATGGGGATGTTCCTCAAAGGCTTGCGGTCATTAAAAAGGCGGGACTGCAGTCCCGCCTTTGAATCCTTAAATGTCGATTACGTGAATCAGCGACCATGAGTGTGCTTAAAATGACGCCAAAATCTCATTGAGCGTGGCGCTCGGGCGCATGGCCACGGAGGCCTTGGCGTCATCGGGTTGATAGTAGCCTCCGATGTCCACCGGCTTGCCCTGCACGGCGAGGAGCTCGCCAGTGATCTTGGCTTCACTGGCCACGAGCTTTTCAGCTACCGGAGTGAAGATAGCCTTGAGCTCGGCATCGACGGTTTGCACCGCCAAGGCTTGCGCCCAGTAGAGTCCGAGAAAGAAGTGGCTGCCGCGGTTGTCGATCTGGCCAACTTTACGAGCCGGGGATTTGTTGTTTTCCAGAAACTTGGAGGTGGCCGCATCCAGCGTATCCGCGAGGACCTTGGCCTTTGGATTCTTGAATGCCTTGCTAAGATGTTCGAGCGAAACCGCCAGAGCCAGAAATTCGCCCAGCGAATCCCAGCGCAGATAATTTTCCTTCACGAACTGCTGCACGTGCTTGGGCGCAGAGCCGCCGGCGCCAGTTTCGAAGAGGCCACCGCCGTTCATGAGTGGAACGATGGAGAGCATCTTGGCGGAAGTGCCAAGTTCGAGAATGGGGAAGAGGTCGGTGAGGTAGTCGCGGAGCACATTGCCGGTGACCGAGATGGTGTCTTGGCCGGCCTTGATGCGCTCGAGGCTGAATCTGCAGGCATCGGCCGGGGCCATGATCTTGATCTCAAGACCGGCGGTATCGTGTTGCCAGAGGTATTCGTTAACCTTGGCGATCACTTGCGCATCGTGGGCGCGATTTTGATCGAGCCAAAAAACAGTCGGGCTGCCGGTGGCACGGGCGCGATTGACGGCCAGTTTAACCCAATCCTGCACCGGGGCGTCCTTGGTCTGGCAAGCCCTCCAAATGTCACCTTGGGCCACAGGATGCTCAAGCAGGGTTTTACCAAATTCGGAAACCACCCGGATCGTGCCGTCACCAGGAGCGACAAAGGTCTTGTCGTGCGAACCGTATTCCTCGGCTTTTTGGGCCATGAGGCCGACATTGGGCACGGAACCCATGGTCTTGGGATCCAGCGCGCCGTGTTCCCGGCAGAAATCGATCGTGGCCTGATAGACACCCGCGTAGGAGCTGTCCGGGATGACGGCGAGGGTATCAGCTTCCTTGCCGGCGGCATCCCACATCTTGCCACCCCCACGAATCATGGCGGGCATGGACGCATCGACGATGACGTCGGAAGGCACATGAAGATTGGTGATGCCCTTGTCGGAATTGACCATGGCCAGCGCCGGACCACTTGTGTAGGCGGCCGCGATGTCGGCCTCAATGACCGCTTTCTCCTCCGCTCGTAGTTTGGCAATCTTGGCGACCAAGTCGCCGAAACCGTTGTTCAAATCGACGCCGAGCTTATCCAAAGTGGCGCCGTGTTTCGCAAAGAGATCCTTGAAGAACACCCGGACCGCGTGTCCGAAAATGATGGGGTCGGAGACCTTCATCATGGTGGCCTTCATATGGAGTGAGAATAAGACCCCTTGTTTTTTGGCGTCGGCCACCTGCGCCTCGAGGAATGCCACCAGGGCTTCCTTGTTCATCACGGTCGCGTCGATAATCTCGCCGGCCTTGAGCGCGGTTTTTTCCTTGAGCACCTTGGTCGAACCGTCGGCCGCGACGAATTCGATTTTAACGGACATGGCCTCAGTAACTGTCACCGACTTCTCATTATGGGCGAAATCGTTCGCGCTCATCGTCGCGACGTTGGTTTTGCAGTCCTTGGACCAAGCGCCCATGGAATGGGGGTGCTGGCGGGCGTATTCTTTGACGGCCTTGGGGGCACGGCGGTCGGAATTGCCTTCACGTAACACCGGATTGACGGCGCTGCCCATGACTTTGCCGTAGCGCAGTTTGATTTCCTTTTCGGTATCGTTGGTCGGCACTTGGGGGAAATTGGGCAAGGCGTATCCCTTGGCCTGCAATTCCGCGATGGCTTCATTCAACTGAGGCACCGAAGCGCTGATATTCGGTAACTTGATGATGTTGGCCTCGGGTTTGGTCGCAAGGGCACCGAGTTCGGCGAGATGGTCACCGATGCGTTGCTCCTCGGTCAGGACCTCCGGAAAGTGGGCGAGGATACGGCCGGCGAGGGAAATGTCCCGGGTTTCGACGGCAATACCGGCATGCTTCGTAAAGGCCTGCACGATCGGCAGCAGCGAATAGGTGGCAAGAGCAGGAGCCTCGTCGGTTTTGGTGTAAATGATGGTCGGGGACACGGACATAGGATTACTTTCTTCGATGATTAAATTGTAGCCCGCCAGCAAAGGACCCGGCGGTGCTCGGGTCAAAGGCATTTACCCGGTAATACGGACTTATCCCGGGATATCAGGACCACAAATACCGAAAACACATTGGCCAGCAGCATGGCTTACATGCTGAGAATGGCACCACGTGAAGTGTCCGCGATCATTGACGCTGGGAACTTGCGCGCCACGATGCCGTCGGATCACCCCACCATGCTAATAAAAATACTTCCCGGTATCGGTCTATTGCTTGGATTGCTTTTATGGGCACCAATGGCGCGGGCGACCGAATCCATGGATCCGCTGGTGGCCGACGATCCGTGGATGTCACGTGCGCTGAGTGTCGAATCCGGTATTCTTTGGGAAGTGGGCACGGGCACAACCTGGCCCTACCGTCTGGTGCAAACCCAACTTTCTTGGCGTTCGCGGGAATTTCTGAAGTGGGATTTGCGTGACGGCTCACGGTTTTCAGTGCGTCACCGATTCACGCTGCTCGGCGCACTCATGCAACAGGGCCCCGAATCCCATTACGTGGCACTGGCGGCTTCTCCTTCAATTGAGTGGCGCAATCCAGCCGACAAGTGGTCACTATTCGGCGGGGCTGGCGGCGGCTTCGGATTATTGGATTCCCAAGGAGTCCGCGGCGGGCAGGGTCAGGATTTCACGCTTAATTGGTTCGCGCGGGGTGGCATCGAATATTCGCCCAAACCAGATCGTATCTGGACGGCCGCCATCATGTTTCAGCACATGTCGAACGGTGGGGCTACTGATCCCAACCCTGGAATCGATGCCGTGGGTTTCATGGTGGGTGTGGCTTGGAAACTTTGAGCTCAAGAAGGTTGCTCACAACTACGGCTTGCGCCGAGGCCGCAATCTTGCGGCAGTAGAAACCGCATTTTACCCATGAGTTTATTTATCGGCATTGATTCCGGCACCCAAAGCACCAAGGCGGTCGTGCTCGATTTAGAATCCTCCAAAGTCATCGCGGAGGCGAGGGCGCCCCACGCCTTGATCGAAGGATTACCGGCCGGGCATATGGAGCAGCATCCGGCGGATTGGACCAACGCACTCGATATCGTCATCAAGACTGTGGTCGCCAAGATCGATGCCAAGGGGGTGCGCGGCATCGGAATATCGGGACAGCAACACGGCTTTGTGCCGCTCGACGCAAAAGGGCAGGTGATACGACCGGCCAAACTTTGGTGTGATACCTCAACCAGCGACGAATGCGCCATTCTCACCAAAAAGTTGGGCGGAGAAAAGGCCGTGCTGCGTAAACTGGGCGTCGCCTTTGTGCCGGGCTTTACCGCCCCGAAGATCCTGTGGCTGAAACGGCATGAACCCACCAATTTCAAAAAGCTGCGTCATGTTTTGCTGCCCCACGACTACCTTAATTTTTATCTGACCGGTAATTTCTTCATGGAGCACGGCGACGCGTCGGGCACCGCCCTGATAGATGTGCGCAAACGTCAGTGGTCGAAAGAAGCCATCAAGGCCATTGATTCGCGGCTCATGGAGTGGCTGCCGCCACTGAGTTCATCCGACGGCATCGCCGGCAACTTGACGGAGGCCATCGCCACAAAATACGGCCTGTCTACCGACGTAATTGTTTCAGCCGGTGGGGGTGACAACATGATGGGCGCCATTGGCACGGGGAATGTGAAACCCGGGGTGGTTACCGCGAGTTTTGGCACCAGTGGAACCATTTATGCGTATGCCACGAAGCCGGTCGTCGATCCACGGGGTGAGATAGCCGCGTTTTGCTCTTCAACCAACGGTTGGTTGCCACTGTTGTGCACCATGAATGTCACAACGGTGACCGAACAGATGCGGAATTTGTTCGGTCTGGATCACGCCGCATTCGATGAGGCGGTGCATACCGTTCCTGCCGGTGCCAATGGCTTGATGCTACTGCCTTATTTCGCCGGTGAACGCACCCCCAATGTGCCGGACGGTTCGGGCGTATTATTGGGAATGAATTCGAAGACCCTGACCTCTGCGCATCTCGCCCGGGCTGCAATGGAAGGCGTCACCATGGGCATGAATTACGGATTGCTTCGGCTGGCGACGCTCGGGGTCAAGGCGAAGGAAATCCGCGTGACCGGCGGCGGGGCTAAATCACCGGCTTGGCGGCAACTGATGGCCGATATATTTGGCGTGCCGGTGGTGGCGATGGTGGAAGACGAGGGTGCGGCCCTGGGTGGCGCGATTCAGGCGGCCTGGGCACTGGCCCGGAAAACCAAACCCAATAGTCCGATCACTCGGTTCACGGAAGGGGTGGTCGCGGTGAAGGAATCGACGCGGTGCAAACCCAACCCAAAGAACGTGGCGCGTTACCGCAAACTCCAGGTCGTGCAAACCCAGTTGAGTGAAAGCCTGCGTGAGGTTTTCAAAGTGCAACGACAACTGGCAGACTGAGTCGCAAGTCTCACGGTCGGGCACTGCCCGGAGTCTGTGCGAACTTGCCCCGGTAGGCCCGGCAAAAGGTGTTGCTGCTGGTGAAACCACTGGCAAGGGCGACTTCCTGGACGCTGAGCTGCGTGGAGAGCAACAAGGCCCGGGCGTGTTCCAGACGCAGCCGGCGTAGCAACATGCCGGGGGACTCGGCGTAACGACGGGTGAACTGCCGGATAAAATGCTCGCGACTCACCGCGCAAACCTGCGCCACGTGCTTCAAGTTGACTGGGGAACGAAAATGATTCCGCAGATAATGATGTCCAAATTCAATCGGGTCGGTGGTGCGCGTGTCCTGCACTTGTTCGCGATAAAGTGCGATCAAGAGTCGGTGCAACAATTCGGCCTCGTGCAATCGATCACGAAACTGGCGTTGGCGGTAGCTTTGGATGATTTCATCAAACAGTGCCGTCGCCTCTGAGTTGTCGGGCATACGCACCACGGGACCGAAATCGTGGCGCAGGCGATCGAACAGCGGCTGAATGTCCGCGACTGAAAAAGAAATAAAGCGCAAACGGTAGGCTTCGGTCGCTCCAACTGGATAACCGTAAGCCGTGGGCTCGGCATGCGTGAACAGCATTGCCTGTCCGGCGGTGACCAAGCGTTCACCCTGCGCATTGCGAAACCAGGCCGCTCCGGCCAAGGTGCGTTGTATTACCAGCGATGCCGGTGCCTCGCGCCTGATATTTTCGAAACAATAGGTCGGGGAAGTCTGCACCTCCTCGGCACCGACCCGGACATAGGGAAATACATCGATCACGGCCATTGGCCCAGATATCACATTATGCACATCTGGAATCAACCTTTTGCTATCGTGCCTCCATTGTCCTCAATGTAGTATGCTCGACGTTACCAACC
>Ga0222714_10000393_pt1 | contig 51005 bp, 51 predicted proteins | sample C33_3DmetaG_FD_165048 | JGI IMG/M metagenome (GOLD analysis project Ga0222714, IMG submission 165048) | Estuarine water microbial communities from San Francisco Bay, California, United States - C33_3D | ecosystem: Environmental > Aquatic > Marine > Unclassified | place: USA: California... | reverse complement strand
GAGCGAGTTCCACATCGAGTTCGGGAGTTTGTCATGTCGAAGCGCACGTTCCAGCCCAACAACCGTCGTCGGGCGCGCACGCACGGCTTCCGTACTCGTATGCGCACCCGCGCCGGCCGCGCCATCTTGTCGGCCCGCCGTGGCAAGGGCCGCGCGCGCCTGTCTGCCTGACAGGATCGGGATCCGTCCCGGCTGCGGTGCTTCCCGCTCATCAACGTCTCACCCCCAGCGTCCTCATCAAGGACACGATTCGTCGTGGCCGTCGTGCCCGACGTGGCTGTGTCGTTGCTCATGTGATGACGCCGCCCTACCGTGATTCCCAAGGCGAGGAGTCAATCTCCACGGCCCGCGCCGCTTTCGCGGTCGGGCGTTCAGTGGGCAACTCCGTCGAGCGGCACCGGGTGGTACGCCGCTTGCGTTCGGTCACCAGTCCCATCCTCACGCAACTACCGCCGGGAACCCGGGTGGTCCTACGCGCCCTACCTGAAGCGCGGAACGCGACGACCGATCAGCTGGCCATGGATGCACAGCAGGCCATAACGAAGGCCATTTCGGGTGATGGGCCAATGACTACCTCGGAGCCCGTGCCGCACACTGTCGAACACGGGACGGAATCGCCTAAGCACGAGCCGGTGGCCACGCAAGGCGTTCAGGGGTGGGGAACATCTCCGCGAGGGTGGCGACGGATTATGTGGTTCCTCGGGTGGCCCTTGCGAGGGCTACTCCTCGCACTGATCTGGATCTATCGCCACACAATCTCACCAATTCTGCCGCCCACCTGCCGCTACTACCCAAGTTGTTCGGCATACGCGTTCGGCGCCCTGCAGACGCACGGTGCCGCCAAAGGCAGCCTGCTCGCCGGGTGGCGGCTGCTGCGGTGCAACCCCTTCACCCCGGGCGGGCTCGACCCCGTCCCAACCCATGGGCGGTGGCGCCCAGACATCGAGCCAGACGGGACCCCTCGCGCGAAGGTGGCTGACACCCCCTAATACCCTGGCACCTCGACGGCACCGTGCCGTCCGTACCTCGGACTCTCGCGGAGACCTGCGTGTTCATCATTGACTGGATTGGGACCGGCGTTAGCTGGATCCTGGTGCAGTTCCATGCACTCTTTACGTTCTTCGGCATGGATCCGGCGAGTGGCTGGACCTGGACGTTCTCGATCGTCGGCCTGGTCATCGTGATCCGCATCCTGCTCATCCCACTCTTTGTTAAGCAGATCAAGGCTCAGCGCAACCTGCAGATCATCCAACCGAAGATCAAAGAGATTCAAAAGAAGTACGCCGGAGACCGCGAGCGGCAGTCTCAGGAAATGATGAAGGTTTACAAGGAGACGGGCACAAACCCGCTTGCCTCGTGTCTTCCCATTCTGCTTCAGGCACCGATCTTCTTTGCCCTTTTCCGTGTGTTGCAGGGCATCGCGATGTACAACCCGAATGATCCTGGCTACACCGCTCCCGGTGTGTTCGCGTGGGATCAGTACGCATCCCTATTACCTCAGGCTCATGAGGCGTCCATCTTTGGTGTGCCTCTCTACGGCTACTTCATGGGCGCCGATGAGGTAGCGGCCGACGGCTTCAATCCACTGAACACACGGATCCTCTCGCTTATCTTGATCATCTTGATGACGGCGACGACATTCCTCACGCAGCGGCAGCTCATCGTGAAGAATTCGGCGCCGGACAATCCCATGGTCAAGCAGCAGAAGATCTTGCTGTACGTCTTCCCCGTCATCTTCGCCGTGGGCGGCATCAACTTCCCCATCGGCGTCCTCATCTACTGGCTCACCACAAACCTGTGGACGATGGCGCAGCAGTTCTATGTCATTCGCAACAACCCGCAACCGGGCACGCCGGCCTATGAGGCATGGGAAGCGCGCAAGGCCGCCAAGGTGGCCTCCCGGGCCTCCGGCAGCGCCACCACCGCGGTGGTGGAGGAGGAGGCCGTCGAGGCCGAGCCTGTCACGCGAGTTCAGCCCAAACGGACTACGCGGAGCAAGCGCGCCAAGGGTGGCGGCACCAAGCCGAAAGGAACCTCGTCATGACCAGCACCGCAGAGAGTTCAAGCATCCTTGAAAAGGAAGGCGACGCCGCCGCGGACTACCTCGAGGGGCTGCTGGACATCGCCGATCTCGATGGGGACATCGACATTGACGTCGAAGGTGACCGCGCGCAGGTGTCCATTCTTGAGGTGAGCAAGGGCGACCTAGCCAACCTCGTGGGCGAGGACGGCAAAGTGCTCGACGCGCTGCAGGAGTTGGCGCGACTGGCTGCCGGGCAGGCGACCGGTGAGCGCTCACGGCTCATGCTGGATATTGCTGGCTTCCGACTCTCTCGCCGCCAGGAACTCGAAGCGTTGGCGCAGACGGCGATCGATGAGGTGAAGTCCACCGGTGAGCCGGTGCGACTCGCTGCGATGAATGCCTTCGAGCGCAAGGTCGTCCATGACGTGGTCACCAATTCCGGACTCGTGAGCGAGTCCGAGGGCGTCGACCCGGACCGCCGCATTGTCATCAAGCCCGCCGAGGCCTGAGCGGGTCCCTATGTCGCTGTTGCCGGCTGCCCCCGATGTGGCCGAGCGCATCGTGCCGAACGCTAAGGTACGTGAATCCCTTGCGGCGTATGGAGAATTCCTTGCGAGCGCAGGTGTGGAGCGGGGACTTATCGGGCCCCGTGAGGTCCCGCGGTTGTGGGATCGACACCTTCTCAACTGTGCCGTCGCCGCGGAACTAGTCCCGGGGGGTGCCCATGTGATCGACGTAGGTTCAGGGGCGGGACTTCCCGGAATCGTGTGGGCGATCGTTCGTGAGGATGTGCGCATCACCTGCCTTGAGCCCCTTCAACGACGCACCGTTTTCCTTGAAGAGATCGTGGATTCACTCGGTCTGAGCGATCGTGTCTTGGTAGTCCGGGCTCGTGCCGAGGACGTGGTCCGGGGCCGTGGACCGGTGACGTCCCTGCGCTCCGGTGTGGTGACGGCGCGCGCTGTGGCAGCGCTGGAGAAACTGGCGGGATGGACCGTTCCCCTACTGGAGCCGGGTGGGGTGCTGCTCGCATTGAAAGGTCGCTCCGCGCCAGAAGAGGTGACGGCAGCCCGCGAAACCCTGCGCAAACTCGGGGTGGACGAGGTGGACATCGTTGAGTGCGGAGTCGGGGAGATTGATCCCCCGACGACCGTCGTTCGAGCCTGGAGGACTGCATGACGATCCGTGTGTGTGTTGTGGGAGCGACCGGGTGGACCGGGTCCGCGGTAGCGCGGGGAATTCTGGCATCCGATGACCTTGAACTCGTCAATGCCGTGACGCGATCGTCGGCCGGACTCGATCTTGGCGTTGCGTGGGGGGAGAACGAGATCGGCGTGCCGATTCTCGGCGACGTGGGGTCGGCTGCTGCCGCCGTGGATGTGGTCGTGGACTACACGTCAGCGACCGCTACCAAGGCCGTAGTTGTGGAGGCACTAGCGTCGGGAGCTGGAGTTGTGGTCGGTTCGTCCGGAATGTCCGGTACGGACTACAACGAGATCGATGCTCTGGCTCGTGAGTGTGAGCTCGGAGTTGTCGCGGCAGGAAACTTCTCCGTCACCGCTGCTATGGCCAAGGCTGCCGCGACACTCGTTGCCCCCTTCCTGCCACACCGGGAGATCATCGATTTCGCGTCCTTCAGCAAGCCGGATTCACCGAGTGGCACCGCCCGAGAGTTGGCGGAGGCCCTCGGTGATATCGGTGCGGCACCGCTGGCACGCCCCATCGCCGATACGGTCGGACACCCTGAGGCCCGGGGAGCCGATATCGGGGGGACCCAGGTGCACTCGGTCCGACTGCCGGGATTCGTGGTCTCCACCGAGGTCGTCTTCGCGAGGGAGGATGAGCGCCTTGTGATCCGCCACGATGCGGGCGGCACAGCCGAGCCCTATGTGGCCGGCACTCTGCTGGCGGTCCGAGCAGTGACCGAACTGGTGGGACTTGTCCGCGGGCTGGACACTCTGCTACTGCGTGAGACCCCCTGGCGCACTAACGAGGGGTAGCGGCAGAATGGCGCCATGTCGAAGGACCGCTCAGGCTTGGGTTGGCCTGTTTCACGTGAAACAAGGGGTCAGCCCGACGGGCGCGGCGAGGATGACCCCTCGGGCGCCGGTGCGGGTGTTTCCCGTGAAACATTGACTGGACTGGGTTGGCCCATCCAGGGGCCGCGCTCAGGTGGGCGGGACTCACATCCTGGTCACAATGGCTCTCACCAGGTCACACAGTGACCCGCATCTTCGCGGTAGCCAACCAAAAGGGTGGCGTCGGCAAGACGACGACGACGGTCAATCTCGCGGCGGCGCTCGCCGCTCGTGGTCAGCACGTGCTCGTCGTTGACCTAGACCCGCAAGGCAACGCCTCCACTGCACTCGGCATCGACCACCACAGCGGCGTACCCGGTACCTATGAGGTCATCACGCAGGACACTGCCCTGGCGGAGATCGTGCAGGAGTGCCCGGAAGGGGAGGGGCGGTTGTGGCTGGCCCCAGCGACGATCGACCTCGCCGGTGCGGAGATCGAGTTGGTCTCCATGGTGGCCCGGGAAGGGCGCCTGGATCGGGCCATCCAGCGCTACCTCCCGGTGTACGCCGAGCAGAAGGGCCACGATGTCGACATCGTCATCATCGACTGCCCACCCAGCCTGGGACTACTCACTCTCAACGCCATGGTGGCCGCACGTGAAGTGCTGTTGCCGATTCAATGCGAGTACTACGCCCTGGAGGGCGTTTCCCAGCTGCTTCGCACGATCGATCTCGTGACAGCCCACCTGAACCCGGAGCTCAAGGTGGGAGCAGTCCTGCTCACCATGTACGACGGTCGGACCCGGCTCTCGGCCCAGGTTGTCCAAGAGGTGCGCGCACACTTCGGGGAGGCTGTTCTCCCCACACTTATCCCCAGGTCGGTTCGACTGTCTGAAGCGCCCTCATTCGGACAAACCGTCCTCGCATATGACCCTGGCTCCTCAGGGGCGCTGGCATACGCAGAGGCCGCCCGTGAACTCGTGACCAATAATGGACACTGACCCAAATGAATTACCCACACAGTTATCCACAGGGTTAGACACATGCCCTCACCACAACGCGCAAGGAGCGACATGGCTGAGCCGCGACGAGGACTAGGACGGGGCCTGGGCGCACTGATCCCCACGGCCGGTGACTCGTCTGGTCACGAGGTCACGAGCGCGACCTACCTCGAGGTGCCGCCGTCCGACGTCGTGCCCAATCCCCGCCAGCCGCGGCAGGTCTTCGATGAGGACGCCATGGCTGAACTCGTCCACTCCGTGCGGGAGATTGGCCTACTCCAGCCCGTGGTGGTGCGCCGGCGAGAAGACGGGGCACCCTTTGAGCTCATCGCGGGGGAGCGCCGTTGGCGGGCATGCCAGCAGGCCGGACTGACCACGATCCCGGTCATCGTTCGTGAGACCGCGGATGACGACCTCCTGCGTGAGGCCCTGCTGGAAAACCTCCACCGCGCGCAACTCAATCCCTTGGAGGAGGCGGCGGCGTATCAGCAACTCCTGGCAGATTTCGGTGGTACCCAGGAAGAACTGGCGCAAAAACTCGGTCGCTCGCGCCCGCAGGTGGCTAACACGCTGCGACTGTTGAAGTTGCCGCCCGCGGTCCAGCGCCGTGTCGCCGCCGGTGTCCTCAGTGCCGGACATGCGCGTGCGCTGCTGTCACTGGACGATCCGGAGGCGATGGACATTCTGGCGGAACGCATCGTGGCTGAAGGGTTATCGGTGCGGTCAACCGAGGAAATCGTGCTCCTCGGCGATGACGGGGAGCCCCGCCGCAAGCGAAGCACACGTCGTCGTTCCACAGCTTCGCCACAGATGGCCGAACTCATCGACGTGGTCGCCGGCGAACTTGCTGAGGCGCTGGACACCCGCGTTCGCATTGAAGGCGCGAAGACCGTCACCTCGCGTGGGCGCCTGGTCATTGAGTTCGCGGATGCTGAGGATCTTCGACGGATTGTGGATCTGCTGGAGTAGCCCATATTGCCGGATGAGCCAGCATCAGCTGTGCGGCCGCTGGATCCGCGAGGCGATAAACTCTTCGGCGCTCTGCCGGGTGTGCGCATTGAGAGCGGCTTCAATGGCGTCGGAGGATCCGGAGGCGACCGCGTCGACAATCCGGCCATGCAAATGCACAGCACGTCCGGGATCACCGCGCATGACCTGATCTTGAGCGAGCACCAAGGTGGATAGTGCGTCGACGGTGGGCCAGAGCCGGGTGAGGGTGTCGTTGTGGGACGCGGCCCACATGGCTCGGTGGAACTCGACATGGGCAAGGTGTTGAGCCAGCGGGTCGGGGTTGTGCCCTGCTGCCTCATACGCCGCCCACGCCTGCGCCAACTCACGACATTTGGCGGGGTCGCCCGCAATCGTGACCGCGGCAAGGCGATCGAGGGTGAGCCGGGTCTCGGCAAGGTCGCGCACCGCCTGCTCATCCAGGGTGGCCACACTGAATCCGCGATGGGGTTCCTGCTCGCACAATCCCTCGTGCGTGAGGAGCAAGAGAGCCTCTCGCAGGGTGGGCCGGCTGACGCCGAGTTCGGCCGCGAGGGCAACCTCACGCAGTTTTTGTCCCGGCTCGACCTGACCCAAGATGATGGAGCGCCGGATGGCAGCCGCGGCACCCTCACGACGGGTGCGGACTTCCGGCACGGAGGCGGTCATGGCAGAACTGTAAGACAATCTTGACCCGGGGTGATACCCGTCGTACCCTCCAGATTGTCAAACAAAACGTGTTCCTACACAAGGTTGGGTGGTGCCATGCGCGTGGTGATCGTCGGGGCGGGCCTGCTTGGCCTGACCCTGGGCTACGAGTTGGCCCGACAAGGGGTCGAGGTCGAGGTCCTTGACGCGCGCGCCTCGGGCCTGGGCGCCTCGGCTGTGAACGCCGGCTGGGTAGTACCCGCGGCCGGCGGTCCGGTCCCAGCCCCGGGCCTGGTGTTGAAGTCCCTGAAGTGGATGACGCGGAAGGACTCACCCCTCTACATCAAGCCATCCCTGGATCCGGCGCATGTGCGCTTCATGGTGCGGATGTGGAGCCGGTGCAATGCCCGTGATTTCCGTGAAGGTTTCGCCGCACAACTCGCTCTCGCGGAGTCCACCAACGACATGCTCGATGACTACGTCCGTGACGGCGTCACCTTCGAGTCGCATTCGGCCGGGCTGCTTATGGCCTTTCTCGATCGCCACAACCTCGATCACCATCTCGATGAGCTCGACATCGCGGCATCGTTCGGACTTGATCCGCAAGTGCATCTCGGTGATGCGGTGCGCGAGATCGAGCCGGCGCTTCGGGATGGGATGGGTGGAGGCATCTACTTCCCCCATGAACGACACCTGGATCCGGTGCAGTTGACTGCAAGTTTGCGTCGACGCATCACCGAACTGGGCGGAACCATCACCGAGAACGCACCTGTTGACCGCGTGGAGCGACTCGACGATGTGATCGTTGCGGTGCGCAGCGGCGAGCGTCGGTTCGCGGGCGATTCCTTCGTCGTCGCGGCTGGTGCCTGGAGTGGTCGTGTGAGCGCACTCTTCGGTAGTCCGCTTCCCATCCGACCGGGCAAGGGTTATGCCGTCGACATCACGCCGCCTCCCGTTTCTCTGCGCGGCGCCATCAATCTGTCTGATGCCAAGGTCGCCGTGACGCCCTATAACGGTCGCCTCCGACTGTCGGGAACGATGGAGTTCGCCGGACTCGATGAGGTTGTCAATGACGCCAGGGTGCGGGCCATTGCCGCGGCGCCGACCGCCTACTTCCCCGACTATGTCGCACCATCGCCGATTCCGGTCGCCGGTGGTGGAATGCGGCCGATGACGCCGGATGGCTTGCCGATCATCGGCACTTTGCCCGGCACGGACAACGCGTACGTCTCGAGCGGTCACGGGATGCTCGGTCTCACTCTCGCGCCCGGAACAGCTCACGCACTCGCCGCCCGCATCCTCGGCGGCGCACTTCCTCCGCGTCTCCTGCCCTTCGGCCCAGGTCGATTCGTACGCCAGGCAAAGCGCATGCCGGCACTCACCCCCTCAGGAGTTCATCGATGAGCATCACCGGCATTCAGGTCGCACTCGTCACGCCCTTCCACGCGGACGGCAGCATCGATGATTCGGGCATCGCACATCATGTCGACCGGATGGTCGAGGCCGGAATCCACGGGCTGGTACCCCTGGGAACCACCGGTGAATTCACGACGATGACCCATGATGAGCGTCGCCATGTGACCGACGCCGTCATCGAAGCTGCGGCGGGACGAGCCAAGGTTCTTCCCCACACCGGTGCTCAATCGACCGAGGAGACCATTGAACTCAGCCGGCATGCACAGCAGGCCGGAGCGGCAGGGGTCATGATCGTGCCGCCGTACTACGACCCGCTGCGGCTGAACGAACTTCACGCGCATCTGCGAGCCGTCGGTGAAGCGATCGACATTCCGATCGTCTACTACAACGTTCCCGGCGCGACTGGCATTCGTCTCACCGCGGCCGAACTCGCCGACCTCGGCGATATCCCGAACGTGGACTACATCAAAGACACCAGCGGGGATTTCAGCACGGTGACGGCGATGCTCATCGGCTATGCCGACCGCATCACCCTCTTTAACGGGTGGGACACGCTGACCTTCGGCGCTCTCGCCACCGGAGCGAAAGGCTCGGTCTGGGGAATGGCGAATCTGCTCCCTGAGCAAGCCGTTCGACTCTTTGAGGCCCTTGCCGTGAAGGGTGACCTCGCCGAGGGTCGGCGCCTGTGGAACGGACTATGGCGGGTGAACGATCTCTTGGAATCGCACAACTATGTGGCGGCGATCAAGGGCGGCCTCGAGGCAATCGGCGAATCTGCCGGTCCGGTTCGAGCGCCAATCCAAGAGGTCACTGCCGAGGTCCGCGACGAGATCGGGGCGGCCGTACGGCAGGCTCAGCAACTGTGACCCTGCACCTCACCGCGATCGAGGCCCATGCCGAGGGCGAACCCGGCCGAGTCCTCGTCGACGTCGATGCGCTGGTCCCCGGGGGCACCATCGCTGAGCGTTTTGCCTACGCGGAGCAGAATCTGCAGTGGCTACGGCGCCTGGTGTTGCATGAGCCACGCGGGTACCCCGGGCTGTGCTCGGTCTTGACGCTCACCCCGTCGGATCCCTCGGCTGATGTCGCGATCATCGTCATGGAGCAGGGCGCCTTCACGCCAATGTCCGGCAGCAACACCATCTGTTCGGTCACGGCGTTGCTGGAGACCGGCCGGATCCCGATGGTCGAACCGGTCACGACGGTGACGGTGGAGACCGCGGTGGGTCTCGTGCAGGTTCAGGCGGAGTGCGTGGGCGGCAAGGTGATCGGTATCACCATTGAGAACGTGCCGGCGTTTGCCGTGCATGTCGGCGTACCGCTCGAGATCCCGGTTGACCCGCGGACCGAACCAGGGACCGAGTGGGGGCAGACGCGTACCGTTTCGGTTGATGTTGCCTTCGGCGGTCAGTTCTTCGTGCTCGCTCGGGCTGAGGATCTCGGCGTGGGACTGACCGCGGCAGATGTCCCGGCGCTCCAGAGTGTGGGCGCGCGGCTGAAACTGGCGGTGAACCAGCAGTACCCCGTGAGCCATCCACTCAACCCGGGGATCAACACGACCAACCTGGTGATGATCACCGGGCCCGGAGACGACCGCGGCGCCGATGGCAATAACGCCATGGTGATGGCCACGGATCGTCTGAGCGACGACCCCGCCACGTGGACGGGGGCGCTCGACCGCTCACCGTGCGGCACCGGCACCTGTGCGCGCATGGCGATCATGCATGCGCGCGGCGAACTCGCGATCGGCCAGCCCTTTGTCCACCGCGGCATGCTGGACACGACCTTCACCGGTCGACTGATCGGGGAGACCATCGTGGGTGATCGGCCCGCGGTCCTGCCGACGATCACCGGCCGTGGCTGGGTGACGGGTCGGTCGGAGTGGGTGCTGGACGATAGCGATCCCTTCCCCGAGGGCTACACCATCGGCGACATCTGGCCGGCGTAGACATCGCATCCCAGCGACGTAGGGTGGAGTCATGCGGCCGCTGATGATCTTCGACGGGGATTGTGGATTCTGTACGGCGTCGGTCAATGTGATTCGACGGTTCATCAGGCCGCGTTGCGATATCGAGCCGTGGCAGCGCACGGACATCGCACGGTTCGGACTGACCGAAGCCGAGTGCACTCAGGCGGTGCAGTTTGTGGATGCCGATGAGCACCTCACGTCGGGAAGCCGAGCAGTGATGGCCATGCTTCGCACCGCGCCAGTGCCGTGGCCGCTTATTGGTGCGGTCGGGGACCTGCCCGGGATTGCGTTCGTAGCCGACAGGACCTACCGCTGGATTGCGCAAAACCGGTACCGGCTTCCCGGGTCGACCCCGGCGTGCGCCGTCGATGCTGCCTGAGCTCGGGCGCGATGGCGGGGTTTCGCCGACGGCGCCACCACTGACCGGCCCGGCTCTCTTCGATCAGTCCTGGCTTGACCTGTTCTTCCTGCACTGGGCGGTCGACCCCGCCGTCGTTGCGCCTTTTATGCCACGTGGTGTGCGCCCGGACGTCTTCGATGGTGCGACGTACGTCGGGCTCGTGCCCTTCCGGATGGTCGGGGCGGGTTTGGGCCACCGGCATCCCACTCCCTATCTCGGCACCTTCCTTGAGTGCAACGTGCGCCTGTACTCGGTGGATGACGAGGGTCGACACGGTGTGGTCTTTCGCAGCCTGGAGGCCACCCGCAGCCTCACCTCCATGGCCGCCCGCTGGGGTTATCGACTGCCCTATACCTGGGCGAACATGCACGTGCGCCGACGCGGCGACCGCTGGTGGTGGCGGTCGGATCGGCGGTATCCCCTCGGTGGTGGCTCGATGCGACTGGAGGCACAGACGGGGGAGCATATTGCACCGACCGATCTGGAGGTATTCGTGACCGCGCGATGGGGATTGCACCACGAAGCCTTCGGGGCGACCTGGTGGACGCCCAACGAACACGACCCCTGGGTGCTGCATGCGGCCAAGGTCGTGGAGTTGCGCCAGGACCTCGTTGCTCAGGCCGGGATCGTGGTCGCTGACCAACCGACGCTTCGACCGCTGTACTCCCCGGGCGTGTACACGGCCTTCGGATTCCCCCAGCGGATCTCCTAGAGGGGCAAGCGGCGAGATTCGCACATACGGTGGGGGAATGCGCCGCCTCGTCGACCCGCTGCTCGGTGTCCTTGCCGCCTGGGCCGGCATTGCCGTGGGTTCTCTGGTCGCCGTCTGGCTGGGTCCGGCGTACGCACCCGTCGAGGTCGTTGCCTCGACGGCGATCGACATCCCGCCCGCGCCGGTCAAGGAGTGGGCCACATCGACGTTTGGCACGGCGACCAAGTCCGTAGTGGTGGCCATCGTCGTGATTGCCGTCGTCGCGATTGCTGCCTGGGCCGGGTCTGTCGCGCGGCAGCGGTTGGCGACCGGGGTGTGGGCGATGTTCATCCTGGGTCTCATCGGCGCGACGGCGGCGCTGGTCCGACCGGTCGATTCAGCGTTGGCCCCCGCGCCCTCCATCGTGGCGGGTCTTGTGGCCGCTGCCGTCCTGGCCGGATTGATCCTTCTCTCCGAGCCGCGCGCGCCGACGGTTGTCATCCCGGTTGACGACCTCGACGCTCCACCCGTGGTGGTCGAGCCAACTGTTGATCGTCGCAACTTCCTGCTCGGTGTCGGGGGTGTGATTGTCCTGGCCGCGGCGGCGACCGCCAGTGCCCGGTGGCTGGGCTCGCAGGCGAGCGCCGTCGCCTCGCGCCTGTCGGCCGTCCTGCCCACTGCGGCGCAGCCACTCCCGCCGGTGCCAGCCGGAGTGCAGGCACCTGTTGCTGGCATGCCGCCGTTCATCACTCCCAACTCAGACTTCTATCGGATCGACACCGCCGTCGTGGTGCCGCAGGTGCAGTCACAGGACTGGACGCTCACCATTGATGGCCTGGTTGGCTCGCCCGTGACCATCACGTATGACGAACTGCTCTCAATGCCGATGGTGGAGCGCGATGTGACGATCATGTGCGTCTCTAATCCGGTCGGTGGCGACTACATCGGCAATGCCCGTTGGCTTGGCACACCACTCATGCCGCTGCTGGAGCGGGCCGGGATCGATGCGGGCGCGGATCAACTGCTCAGCACGTCGGTCGACGGCTGGACCTGCAGCACTCCGATCGAGGGGCTCGCTGACCGTGAGCCCCTGCTGGTCATCGGCATGAACGGCGAGGCGCTCCCCATCGAACACGGATTCCCCGTGCGCATGGTGATCCCAGGTCTCTACGGGTTCATCTCGGCAACGAAGTGGGTGACCCGCATCGAGGCGACGACGTACGCCGCGCAGCCGGCGTATTGGACGGTGCGTGGCTGGGCGACGGACGCACCGGTGCTCACCAGCAGCCGGATCGACGTTCCGGGCGGAGAGATCGCTGCCGGTGCAGTGCAACTCGGCGGCCTAGCGTGGGCGATGGACGGCGATGGCGTGTCCGCGGTCGAGGTGCAGATTGATGGTGGTGAGTGGCAATCGGCACAGCTGGCCGAGCAACTCAGTCCGGTGGCGTGGCGACAGTGGTGGATGGACTGGGACGCCTCCCCTGGCGAACACACGGTTGCCGTACGGGCGGTCAACGGTCGTGGTGAGGTCCAAACCGGGGATATTCGCGATGTCATCCCCGACGGTGCGACCGGCTATGACATCCGGACGGTCACCGTCGTCTGATCGCAGATCTGGTCGGCCTATGCCACAACGACCCTGTGGATTGCACCTGGCCGTCCACAGGGTCAACAGCGCACAGTGCGGCCATGACAACAACAACCCCCTTTGATGACCCGATCGCTTTCGACGAGCGCTGGCCGCGCAATGACGCGGTGCGCAACGCGCGCGCGGATGAGGATCCCCTCCTCTTCGTCGCCGACCACGTGATGCTGGCGGATCGCAGGCCCGGATCCCTGGCGATTCACGCGTCGTTTCGTGACGAAACCCCCTCCGCCCTGATCGTCATCCCAGATGCTCCCGAGGAGTGCTCGGGCGACGATCGGCGAACCTTCCTCGGCAACGTGGCGCAGGTCCTGTCCCTATCGGGGCCGCTCGAGGGCCTCGGCCTGGTGCACCATCGGATGGGGCCGAGCAGCATCACCGAGAGCGATGCCGAGTGGTCACGGATCCTGCAGCAGACCTGCGATCAGCACGACCTGGCCTACATCGGTGTGATCGCCCGCACCTACTCCGGCGCCATAGTCCGGCTCTAGTCCACCCCTCCGCCGAGTGTGCACACCCGCGCAGGGAATTCCCCCAAATCGTGCGCGTGAGTGCACACTCGCGGAGGGGAGGTGGCGGGTCTAGCATCGCCACAACAGACCCCCGGAGGAATGTATGAGCGCACGCGTGGCACAAATCATTGGAACCGGACCGCACCGAGTGCTCGCGGTCCACGGGTGGTTCGGTCCATCGGTGTACGACGGCTTCTTCGAGATGCTGGACCCAGAAAAATTCCAGATCGCGGTCGTGCACAACCCCGGCTACGGCGACGCCTACGACGAGGTCCCGGCGGCCGACATCACCGATCTCGCACGAGCGCAACTCGCTGTGGCCGATGAACTCGGCTGGACGACGTTCGATGTCTTGGGGCACAGCTACGGCGGTGCGTCCGGACTGCGCATGGCGACTCTTGCCCCAGCACGCGTCAAGGCAGTCGTCGGCATTTGTCCGGTGATGCCCACCGGGTTCGACGCGATCGCTGTCGCGAATACCGGAGCCACCGAGGAGACCGGACCGGCCTACATGGCCTCGTATGCCAAGGGGACGGCCGCTGATGGTCCAGGCATGATCATCGCGGGCCTCGACCCTGTGCTGGCCACCGATCCCGTGGCGTATGAAGACTTACTCGATGCCACGTTGTCGGTGATGAATGAGGAGACCTTTAGGCAGTACTTCCTGGTGTGGACGGGGGCATCGTTCGCGGACGACGTTGTCGGGCTGTCGACACCATGCCTGTTCGTCGTAGGCGAGGATGATCCCTTCGCGCAGGTCAACTACGTGATGCCGACACAGGCGGCGATGGCGGATGGCGCGGTGCGAATCGAGACCTTGCCCGGGGGTCACTTCCTCACCGTGAGCGGTGACTGGAAGCAACTGATCCCCATGATCGAGCAGTTCCTCATCGACCGAGGCTAAGCAGACCGTTCCATCGCCGAGTGTGCACTCACGCGCAGGAAAATCGCCGAAAGTGTGCACGGCAGCGCACATTCGGCGACGAGTTAGACGCGAGTGATGGCGCGCTCGACCAGCGCCGCCATCTGAGCGCCCATGTCGATGTCAGCGGCGACTAGTGCCTGCGGAACGAGTGATGTCTCGGTCATCCCAGGCGCGACGTTGACCTCGAGGAACCACGGCGTGCCGTCAGCATCGACGATGAGGTCGGTGCGCGACCAATCGCGTAGACCGAGGGTTGCGTGCGCGATGAGTGCGGCATCGGCTGCGGCCTGCGCGGCGACTTCACTCAATCGCGCGGGAACAAAGAAGGATGTCGTGCCCGCGGTGTAGCGCGAGGCGTAGTCGTAGAAACCGTCGTCGGGGACTATCTCGACGCCGGGCAGTGCGATCGGACCGTCAGGCCCTTCCACCACGCCGACCGAAACCTCGGTGCCGGTGATGAACTTCTCGATCAGGGCGACATCGCCGTAGGCGAAAGCCCCCACCATCGCGGCCGGCAACTCCGATGCCTCGTGGACGACGCTCACACCAAGGGCGGAACCACCCCGCGTGGGCTTGACTACGACCGGCAGGCCGAGCCCCTGCTCAACGGCAGCGATGACACCGGCAGCACCGAGTTCCCGGAAGGTTGCGTGCGGCAGAGCTACTGACTGCGGCGTTGCGACACCTGCGCGATGCAGCAACGTCTTGGCCACCGCCTTGTCGAAAGCGAGCCGGCACGAGGCTGCTCGAGATCCGACGTACGGTAGATCGAGGCACTCGAGCACATCTCGTACAGCGCCGTCCTCGCCAGCGGTGCCGTGGAGCAGCGGGATCGCGCAGTCAGGGCGCGACGCGGAGAGATCCTCCAACAGTGTTGAGTCGATGTCGCGCTCGATGACCATCCAGTCGGAACGCGCTGTGCGGAGGGCCTCGGCCACACGACGACCCGACCGCAGCGACACATCGCGCTCGGCGGAGAGGCCACCGGCCAGCACCATCACCTGCATCGTCGTCCTCTTCTCGTCGTACGGAATGCGAGATCAGTTCATGTTCGGAGAGGGATTCTCCGGACCTTCAGCGTCACGCAGGACCCGAGTCGTGCCGAACGTCTGGGCGATCTCCAGCTCGGACTCCACGACACCGGCGAGTCGACGCACGCCCTCGCGAATGCGATCGGGATCGGGGTAGCAGTAGGACAGGCGCAGGCTCTCGTGCCCCTGCTCGTCGACGAAAAACCCCGTGCCGGGCACATATGCGACGAGTGCGGCGACGGCGCGGGGCAGCATCGCCTTGGAGTCCAGTCCTTCCGGCAGCGTCACCCACGAGTAGAAGCCACCGGCCGGATGCGTCCAGGTGGTGCCCGGAGGCATCAACTGCTCCAGTGAATCCAGCAACGCATCACGGCGTTCGCGGTAGAGCTCACGGAAGACTTTGACTTGCTCGCGCCAGGGTTGGGTCGCGAGGTATTCACTCACCGTGAGCTGGGCGTAGTTCGACGGGCACAGCACCGCGGACTCGGCTGCCAACACCAACTTCTCCCGCACGCCGTGTGGTGCGACCGCCCAGCCGACCCGCAAACCCGATGCGATCGTCTTGGAGAACGACCCGAGGTAGACGACCTGCTGGTCGTCATCCGCCCGGATCGCGCGCGGCACCGTGCCATCAAAACCCAACAAGCCGTACGGATCATCCTCGAGGATGAGGAGGCCTTCGCGCTTGGCGATCTCAAGGACGCGTTCACGCCGCTCGCTGGTCTGGGTGACGCCGGCGGGATTGTGGAAGTTGGGAATCGTATAGATCATCTTCGGCTTCTTGCCGGCGGCGCGTGCTTGGGTGATCGCCTCGGCGAGCGCTTCAGGAATAAGACCGCCGTCATCCATGGGCACGTGCACGATGTCGCATTCGTAGGCACGGAAGACACCGAGTGCACCGACGTAGGAGGGTGCCTCCACGAAGACGACGTCGCCGGGATCGCAGAAGACGCGGGTGACGAGGTCGAGTGCCATCTGTGAACCCGTGGTCACGATGACGTCATCGGGGTGGGCGGTGATGCCGACGTCACTCATAACGTCGAGAATCTGCGAGCGGAGGGTCACATCGCCCTGACCGGAGCCATACTGCAGGACCTCGGCTCCACGATCACGTACGAGTCGAGCCGCGGTCTCAGCGAGGGTGTCGAGAGGGAGCGCCGACACATAGGGCATCCCCCCGGCCAGTGAGACGACCTCGGGGCGCGATGCCACGGCGAAGAGGGCGCGAATCTCGGAGGCGGTCATGCCGCGGGCGCGGGCGGCGTAGGCATCCACCCAGGGGTCGAGACGGGAGCCTTCGCTCATGACGCACCTCCTTTGCGGCCTCGGTAATCGTGACTGTCTAGTGTGGCAGTCCCTCTATGCTGACTGATGAGGGGGAGCAAGGGCTCACCGGCGGTGACATCGTCGGCGTGTCATGGAGGAGAGGCGCGGCTATGGCCAAGACGCTCGGCCTGCTGGCCCTTGTCTTCGCGGTCGGTGCCCTAGGCGGCTTTGTCGGCCGCATGCTCTGGCCTGAGCCCCGCTAGCCCCTACTCGGGGGCGAAGAAGCGCGCCACTGCTGAGGCCAGCGCCTCGCCGATGGTGTCACGGAAGCGCTCGTTGTTCAGCCTCGCGGCATCACCGGGGTGTGACAGATAACCCAACTCCACCCACACGGCGGGCATCGTTGTGAGGCGCAGCAGATCCCAGGTGCGAGGGTGACTGCGGCAGTCCGTGAGATCCGTGCGTACGCACAGTTCCTCTTGGATGAGCTCCGCGGCCAGTCGTCCACCCGAACTGCTCGGTGATCCGCCGAGCGGTGCGCCGTAGAAGAAAGTCGAGGCGCCATTGGCCCCCGGCAGATCGACGCGCTCGACATGGAGCGACAGGACCAGGTCGGCACCGGCGGTATTCGCAAAGACAGCGCGGGTGCGCTCGGTGACGAGTTCGGGTGTGGGCGGGCGTGTGTAGACCACCTGAGTGCCGAGTGCGGCAAGGCGACCTTCCACTCGGGCACACACATCGGCGAGGATTGTCGCTTCCGCGGTGGCGAAACGCTCGTCGGCATCGGCGCCCCCGGGGTCAAGCACGATGACCTTGCCCGCGACGCCACTGCGCAGAGCATCGTGCGCCTGACGCTCACGGATCGCCACCGCGTCACCGTCACCGACCGTGCGGGTGAGTCGCTCCAGGGCCCAATAGGTCGTGAACCCGCACATTCCATCGGCGTCGAGGCCGACATTGCGCTGGAACTCGCGCAGCGCCGAGTCGGTCAGGACACCGAAGATGCCGTCGGGACGGCCGCAGTCGAAACCCATCCGCGACAGTCGCCGCTGCAGGTCCAGTACGTCGTCACCGTGGATCAAGTGACCGGCGGTGTACGCGAGGACACGATCGCCCAGGGACCACCGCGCCTCGTCAAGGTGACGGAAGGTTTGTGGACCGACAATGCCGTCGACGGGGATCCCGCGCTGTTGCTGGAAAGTGCGGACGGCCTGCTCGACTTCCTCGTCGAACTCGATGTCGCCAGGGTCGCCAATAACGCCCGGCAACAGCCGGAGTCGCACGAGGCGTTCGCGGACATCGGCAACGGCATCACCGCTGTCCCCCCGGCGAACGAGGGGCGGTGCCATCGCGGCCTACAGGAAGGACTGCAGGTCGGACAGCAGCGCAGCCTTGGGCTTGGCGCCGATGATGGTCTTGACCACGTCACCACCAGAAAAGACGTTCATCGTCGGAATCGACGTGATCCCGTACGACGCCGCCGTCTTGGGGTTCTCGTCGACATTGAGCTTCGCGATGACGATCTTGCCGTCGTACTCGGCCGAGATCTCTTCGAGGATCGGAGCCACCATGCGGCACGGCCCGCACCACTCGGCCCAGAAGTCGACGATGACGGGGATGTCACTTTGGAGGACGTCGGCATCGAAGGACGCGTCGGTCACGATCTTGGTGGCCATGAGGTCTCCTGGTTGTGGGGTCCGGGTGGTGTCAGCCTACGTTGCTGTGGCCGGCAAGGTCATGCGTGACCGGCGAGGAAGCGCTCCGCGTCGAGCGCCGCTGAACAACCGGTGCCGGCAGCGGTGATCGCCTGGCGGTAGGTGTGGTCGACGAGGTCCCCGGCTGCGAAGACGCCCTCGATGTTCGTGCGGGTGCTCGGGGAGTCGACCATGACGTAGCCGCCATCGTCGACGTTCACCTGACCCTTGACGAGTTCGGACCGCGGGTCGTGTCCGATGGCGATGAATAGTCCTGTCACAGGAAGTTCGCGGGTATCCCCGGTGACGGTGTCCTTGAGGATGACTCCGGAGACCTTCGCGTCGCCGAGGACGTCGACCACCTCGGAGTTCCACGCGAATTGGATCTTGGGATCGTTCATTGCACGCTCGATCATGATCTTGCTCGCGCGCAGTTCATCGCGCCGGTGGATCAAGGTCACCGACTTCGCGAACCGGGTGAGGAAGGTCGCCTCCTCCACAGCAGAGTCTCCACCGCCGACGACCGCGATGTCCTGGTCGCGGAAGAAGAACCCGTCGCAGGTCGCGCACCAGGACACTCCGTGCCCGGAGAGGCGCTTCTCATTGGGGAGATTGAGTTCGCGATAGCCGGAGCCCATCGCGAGGATGACGGCGCGTGCGTGGTACTCACGACCGGATCCATCACGGACGTACTTGACGTCTCCCTCGAGCTGGACCTCGACGGCGTCGTCGGTGATGATCTCGGCGCCGAAGCGCACCGCCTGAGCGCGCATTTCTTCCATAAGCGCTGGGCCCATAATTCCGTCCTTGAACCCGGGGAAGTTCTCCACCTCGGTGGTGTTCATCAATGCACCGCCGGCCGTTACGGCTCCCTCGAAGACGAGGGGGTTGAGTTGAGCACGCGCGGTGTAGATGGCGGCGGTGTAGCCGGTCGGGCCGGAGCCAATGATGATCACGTCGCGTACGTCGGACACGGGTCACACCTTCCCAGGTTGAGGTCGTAGGCAGCATCCTGCCGGTTGGCCCAGTCGGCGTCGAATGGGGTCAACAGTCGGCCAACGAATATACCCCCCTGGGTATTCCCGCCGTGTGTTAGGGAGCGACCGGCAGGTCGAAGTGACGCGCGGCGGCCACATCAGCGTCAGCGCACTGCGTGCCAACGACAACCACGTGCAGGTCACCGGGGGTGCCATCGGAGCGCATGGAGCCGACCGTCACGACCAGACCCGCATCGAGACCTTCAAAGGATCCGTGATCGACGATCAGCGGCTTGGCTGACTCAGGGATGCCGAGGCGGAGCAGGCAGTTGTGTAGCGCCTCCGGACTGGCGAGCATGCCGACCCCGGACATCGGACTCGGGTTGGGGGTCGCTTCCGCTCCACCGAGCGCGCGTGCCATGGACTGGGAGTCCGCCATCCCGGCGGTGGTGAGCAGGGTGGTCACCTGGGCGGGAATGGCCTCGGGGGAGTACGTCGTGCCGGTGTCGAGCATCGCGACGGGCATGGCGATGGCGGGGCTCGCGGTCGCCGTGGTCGCGGGCGTTGGCCCCGCCCCCTCGGGAGCACTGGACTCAGCCGGCGCCGGTGCGGTCGCGACTTGCTCGGAGGACGATGTTGCGGGGGCATCAGCGACTTGGGGCTCGTTGCCCTGGGGTGCGGTGACGCTGGCAGGAGTGGGGATCTCAATAGCCGCTTCGGCGGTGAGAGGGCCGTCAGCGACTGGGGGAGCATCACCCCCTCGCAGGGCGGGCAGCGCAACCAGCCCGACCAGGGCGACGCCGGCAGCACCGGCAAGGACCGGCCAGAGTCGGCCAGAGCGACGGGTACGTGCGGCGGCGAGATCGGCCACCGGCGCAGAGGCGACCGCGGCATCTGCAGCGGTGGGTGTCGACGCGACAAAGGGAGGTTCCGCGGCCAGGGCCGCCTCGAGGCGGTCCCACACCTGCGCGGGCATCGGCGGAGCAGGATCACTGGCAAGCCACGCCGCGAGGGCGGGGTCGATCGGTGGCAGGTCGGCTCCGGTCAGGCCGGGATCGGCGTCATCGGGGACGGCTGGCGTCTGATCGGTCATGACGCTGGTCCACCTCCCTGATCTGTTCCGAACCGTTTTGTGATCTCTTCGTGATCCGGGGGTGTGACGGGCGGACCGCCGTCCGGGTTCCGCAGATGGGCAAGTCTTTCGGCGAGTTTGGCGCGGCCCCGGAAGCAGCGGCTCTTCACGGTGCCGGCAGGGCAGTCAAGCACCTTGGCGGCGTCTTCGACCGACCAGCCCTCGAGGTCGACAAGCACGATGGCCGCTCGCTGGTCCGGGGGCAGGGTGTCGAGTGCCGCGCGTACCTCGCGCGTGGTCTCCGCACTCTCGGCGGCTTCGCGTGGGTCGGCGAGCCGCGACTCGTCGACCAGCGCTGGAGATGAGGATTCCTCCTCGGGTAGCGCGGTCCAGGGTCGAACTGCCCGGCGACGCATCCGGTCGAGCGCGGCGTTCACCACGATGCGGTGCAGCCAGGTAGTGACAGCGGCGTCGCCGCGGAAGGTGTCGGCCCGTCGATAGGCCGAAATGAGTGCATCCTGGACCGCGTCCGCCGCCTCCTCGGGGTCCCCGGTCGTTCGCAGCGCCACCGCCCAGAGCCGGTCGCGATGCCGGCGAACGATCTCGGCGAAGGCGTCCGGGTCGCCAGCACAGTGCGATGCCAGAAGATCGGCATCGGTGGGTGCGGTCACGTCGGCGAGCCTAGTGGCGGGATCGACGGACGTCGGTACTGCGCTCAGCGCAGCACCGACACTTCCTTGATGCCTCCCTGGTAGTACTCGTCCACGAGGGGGAGTTGCGTGAACCACACCAGGACGTATCGACCCACAACCGGTCGTGGCGACCTCAGGTCGATGGAGGTCCCGACTCCCCTAGCGCTGGCAAGTGGCGTCCACTTGCTCACTTTGCCGTAGGGCTCCGGGGCCATGAGCACCTTGACCGAGCCACCGCTGCCAAGGAATTCAAGTTGGACCGCGCTGACCGCCTCGGACACACCGAGGTCCAGCAGGAGGCCGACGCCCTTCTTGCCGTCGAGATCGGCCGAGTAGTAGATGTCCGTGGTCCAGGCGGTGGCGGGATCCCCGTCGATAGCGCCGTCGACGAGGTCGGGCATCTCGACTCCGTCGCCTCCGCGTGGATCGAAGTCGGTGACGGCCACGATCGCGATCTCGCCGGTGGGGGTGTCGGTCCCCAGGAGGGGGTCTTCGCCCACGGCTACGTCCATGAGGACCTCGGTCGCCATCGGCGTTGGGCTGACTCCCCACGGGGAGTCAGCTCCCTGCGCGAGTCGCACACCCCCGAGAGCGAGACCACCGATGGCCAGCAGGGCCACTGCGGCGACCGCGGTGCGACCGACCCCGCGCAGGATCCGGCGGCCGACACTGTCGGGACGGGTAGGCGGAAGTGCGAAGGACCACCGACTCGAGGTGGCATCGAGCCCACCGAGGGCGGTGACGAATTCGCTCACGTCAGCGAAGGGGGACCAGCGGTCATCGGCGGTCACGGTGGGATCGATTGCCCGCATGACCAGGTCATCGACCGCGTGGGGCACCTCGGCGACCACCTGCGATGGCGGCAGTAGCCGACCGCCCACGCGCGGTGCGGGGGACATCCCGTCGGTGAGGCCCTCGGGCCAGCGGCCGGTCAGGATCGCGTAGAACAGGCAGCCGACCCCGTGCAGGTCGCTGTCACGCACATCGGGCGAAGCCTCGGGCCACAGCGCGGCGTCGACGGCGAGGCCGCGAACACGCACGACGTTGGAGTCGCCAAGCAGGGTGAAGGGATCGTCGAGATCGGCAGTCTCGGCGATGAGCAGGGAACTCGGTCGCAGACGGTCGTGCTGCACGCCGACCTCGTGACTGTGTTGAATGGCAAGCGCGACCTGGCGGACGAGGGGCAGCGCCTCACTGACATCGATGGGCTCGCCCTCGCGCTCCTCCTGGATGTCGGTGAGAGTCCTTCCGTCGACCCATTCACTCACGACGGCGGCGTACGTGGCCCGGTCGTGCTCATCCGTCACGAGGTCAAGGACATCGAGTACGGCGATGATTCGGCGATCGTCGACGCCGGCGGCACGCCGAGCGGCGGCCACGACGTGCGGGGCGCGGGGATCGTCAGCGGGGATGAGGCGAAGGGCAACGGAGCGATCGAGGGCGGTGTCATGGGCGCGCCAGAGCTCGGCATGTCCGGTCTGCGAGACAAGTACCTCGAGCCGGTAGCGATCGATCATGCGCTCCGCCACTCTCTGAGGGTAGGCGTCCGGGTGGCACCGTCGCAGTCTGAGACACGCTCACCTCCGGATACGGACCCGCAGATCAGGCCGCAGCGTCGTTAGCGGCGAAGGACTTTGCGACGCACCAGACCCACGACCTCGTTGACCTCAGAGATGCGCAGGGCCCAGGCGGCCGCGAGGTAGATGAGCACGCCCACCGCGGACACCACGACGACATTGAGGAGTACGGGCAGTACGTTGTCCGGCCCATCCCCCGTGACGTACGTCACCATCGCGGCAAGAGTTCCGTACATAACCGCGAGGGAGGCGAAACCGGCAATCAGCATGCGAAGGAGGGCACGCAGGGTTCGCCCCGAGTCGACTCCGCCGAGTCTGCGGGCCAGCAGGATCCAGGACACGATGAAGGTGGCCCAGAATCCGCACACATAGCCGAAGGCAAGCGCGGCGATCTGCGCCGGTCCACTCACGGCATAGAAGAGCGGCACGGCGACGGCGAGCGCGACGACGTTCATGATGACGCTGACGAGGAACGGTGTGCGGGTGTCCTCGACGGCATAGAAGCCCCGGAAGAGAACGTAGAACAGCGTGAACGGAAGAAGTCCCAGCATGAAGACACTGGTGATGATTCCCGTAAGCGAAGCCTGTTGTGATGTCGCGGCGCCATAGCCAAAGAGCAAGCGGGCAATGGCGGGCGAGTTGATCATGAGGACCGCTCCCACCGGCACGATGAGCGCAGCGACCAAGCGCATCGCCCCCCCGACATCCGCACCCACCTGCTTCAACCTGCCCGCGTGGGCCACGCGGCTGAGGGCTGGGAGGAGCGCGGTCACGATGGACACGGTGATGACACTGTGCGGGAGCATAAAGATCAGGTGGGCCTTTTGATACGTCGTAAGACCCGCAGGTGTGGAACCGTCCAGGGAAGCATTGACGTTTGCCAGTGTGGCCAGCCGAGTGATGACGACGTAGCCGGCCTGGTTGACGACGACGAGCAGGAGTGTCCACACCGCGAGATGACCGGCCTTGCCCAGGCCATGTCCACGCCAGTCGAAGCGCGGCCGCCAGCGATAGCCGCTGCGTAGCAGCACCGGCACGAGGACGATCGCCTGGGCCGCAACACCGAGCGTTGTGCCGATGCCGAGGATCGCGATCTGATCTGTGGTGAGGTCACCGTCCGCAGCGGCCGCTGTTCCTGCGATGGCGAGGAAGAACAGGAACGTGGCGATCGCAATGATGTTGTTGAGAATCGGCGCGAACATCGGCGCACCGAAACGCCCGCGTGAGTTCAGTACCTGACTGAAGAGCGCGTACATCCCGTAGAAGAAGATCTGCGGCAAGCACAGCCGTGCGAACGCGGTGGCTAGGGCGCGCTGTGACTCGTCGTACGAGGCCGTCGCATAAAGGTCCACAAGCAAGGGCGCGAGCAGAACCGCAGCGACGGAGAAGGTGAGCAGGACCACGCCGGCGAGAGTGATGAGTCGATCGGCGTAAGCCGCCCCACCGTCGGCATCGTCCTTCATCTTCCGGACGAGCTGCGGGATGAAGACGGCGTTGAGAGCGCCACCGACGACAAGGATGTACAGGACGTTGGGCATCGTGTTGCCCAGTGAGTAGGCGTCGGAGACGACGTAGAAGCCGAGTGCTGCAGTGAGTGCGACATCGCGCAGGACTCCGGTGATCCGTGAGACGACCGTGCCCGCAGCCATGACCGCGCTCGAGCCGAGCAACCCGGAGGTATCCGCTCGCGCCTGCTCCTCCAACTCCTCATCGTTGAGCCGAACCGGCTCGACGGAAGGTGCCACCGCAGCCTCTATGGGTCCTTCCGGAGTGGCGACGAGATTAGGATCGACGACCGGTTCGCCCTGATCCCCAGGTGTGCCAGTCACGCCGGCTCACCCGCCGAGTCGCGCGTTGAGGCACGTCGTCGACCACGAGCTCGTCGAACGATGTCGAAGATCACCAGCAGCACAAGCACGACCGCTGCGGCAACGGCGACCCAGGTTGCCGCTCGCGAATAGGCCGTTGTCCGTAACTCCAACGGTGCCGCCGTTCCGAAGGCCATCCCGTTGCCGTCCGTGAGTTCCACGGCGACGTTGAGGGCACCACCACCGACGATCCGCACGGGAATCTCCAGGCTTGCGCGGGTACCTGCATCGATGAGGACTTCGGTGAGGGGCTCGGCCTCCAGCCGGGAGGAGGGCGTCGCGGTCACGCGCACCCCCACCGTCACCGCCTGGCCGAGGTCGTTTGCCACCGTCACAGGGATCTTGCCGCGGTCGCCGCTGAGGGTGACGTCAGAGCGCGGGATGACGTAGACGCCGGAGACCGTCTTCTCGATGTCCGCATCGACGCTGTCAAGGAGCATCAGCCCGGTCTTCGTTCGCGTGCGCCAGGCGGTGGATTCAGCCCGCAGAAGTGTGTCGTTGAGCGGTGTGACGACGGGGAGCGGCCGGCTCAGGATGCTGCGCAGGGAGGCGATGTCGTCCTGAGTCTGCTGCACGCGGTCGAGATAGTCCGCGCTGAGCTCGCGCGACCGACTCTTGGTGTTGCCGCCATCGAAGGCCCGCGTCACGTTGCTTGGGGGCAGCGCCAACATGGTGCTCACAGGGACGAGTCTGGTCCACGAGGTGCCCCGCAGCGAGGCAACGATGCCGGCGAGGAGCCTCGGATTCGGATCCCAGCGCACACTGCCTGCGGCCGCAACGAGGTAGCGCGGCTGGGGCGCTGGCTCAAGGGCGACGAAGGCGAGTTCGGAGACGAACCGCTGGCGTGCCTGCAGAATTGACGCCAGATTGCCCTGCGGGAGGGTGAGCGCTCGCAGCAGACCTGAGTCCACCAGGAGGGCGCGCACCGGTCCAGCCTCGGTGGCGATGTCCGCATATCCGCTGGGGGTGTAGGGCAACTCACCGGACACCGGCATCGCATTGTCACGAAGGAGGACCGCGGTGACGCCAGCGGCGGCCAGTGCGTCGATGCTCCTCGTTGTCATGCGTCCGCCACTCGCCCAGGCGACCAAGGAGTCCGGGGTGCGGCCTAGGAATTCATCGAGCATGGGTGCGGTGTCTGTCGTGGCCCTGATGACATCGGAGGTAAGACCGCCTCGGATGAGAGCGTCGGTGTCCGGATCGGCATAGGAGAGGCCGACAAGATCGGGCGGTTCGCCGCTGGACTTCTTGGTGGGGGCGAGGACCTCCCGCACCCCTGCCAACCACGCGGCGGCCGGCTGTTGCGCGCTGCCCGGTCGCACGCCGCCGCCGCGCTCCACCAGGTAGCCGTCGGCCATGTCAACTGTCATCTGCATGAGTTGGGGGTCGACGATCCAACTCAGGGTCGGCACCGTGCGACCGACGCTGAGCAAGTGGTCGAGGCGGCCGCCGGGAGCAATTTCTTTTGACGGCTTGTCGTCGACGAGAACACCGTTCGCCGACTGAGCCGGCCACCCGGCCAGAGGCCACATCCACGTGACGTTCACCGGTTCAACGGGCTCGGGGAGGTAGGGGACGAGGGTGTGGGTGGAACCCAGGATCACCAGCCCGGATGCGCCCACCCCGGTGACTTCGACGCCGACCACGTACACACCCGGGGACGGGAGCGGGATGGTCCCCTTGGCGGCGCTGAGTCGGTACTGGCGCTTAGCTCCTGGCCGCAGCGCGCGGGCCACCGGCTTGCTGCTGTCGTAAAGCGGCACGGTTTCGACCGTGGTCCCAATATCACCGCCGAGGCGCAGACTTCGTCGATTCGGGAGGGGCTGGGTGGAGATGGTGAGTCGCACATTGACATCGCGCAGCGTCTCCAGTCCGGAGTTGGAGATCTTGCCGCTCGCTGACAGTGCTGTCGCGTCGGTGAGCGAGACCGGCGCCAGGCCGGTCAGCGTCACCCGAATCGGGTTGGTCGCGGTGGCCAGAACGGGGTCCTCCGCACGGGACGATGTGGTGCCGGTGAGCGCGAACCCCGACAGCAGCAGCCCGGTCAGTACGGCGGCGACGAGGGCACGCGGGGTGCGGCCCGTCAGCCGGCGTCGGCCCACAGCTGCGGCAATCGATCCAGCAGGCGTCGTTCATCGGCGTAGGCCAGCTGCTCATGCAAGGACGTGAGGGGGAACCAGGCGACCTCGACGACCTCGGGGTCGGCGTCGGAAAGTTCGCCGCCATGAGCCTCCATGAGGAAGTGATGGACCGTCTTGTGGATGCGTCGGTTTTCGGCGATGAACCAGAAGTCGATGACGCCGAGCGGTGCGAGCACCCGACCCTGGATGCCGGTCTCTTCCTCCACTTCACGCAACGCCGCGTCCTCGGCGGTCTCCCCGGCCTCGAGGTGACCTTTGGGCAGCGACCACACCAGCCGGCCGCGCCGGTCGTGGCGGGCAATGAGTGCTGCGCGCCATTCGGGGCTGCTGCGGTCCACCACCAAACCACCGGCGGACGTCTCCTCGACCTTGGGCATCCGTGGCTTGGACGAGCCTGTGCTGGCCTTGCGGGGCGTGGCGGAGGTCCGGCGTCGGCCAGGCCGACTCGGCTTCGGCCCGCCAGCTCGTGCCCGCTTGTCCGCGTCGCGTCCGCCGGGCGGGGCCGAGCCGGAGTCAGCGGGAACTCCGGATTCGGACATACCCCGAGGATAACGGCCGGGGGCCGTAGGCTCGCCCCATGTCTGCTCAGGGGTCGGCTGGGCCCGTTGGGCTGCCCCCTGCGGCTGCCCTCCTGGCGGTAGCGGATCTGCTGAACCCATTGGCCGAGCGATTCGCTGAGGCGGGCCACGAACTGGCTCTCGTGGGTGGGCCAGTCCGCGACCTCATGCTGAGCCACCCCTCCACCCATGACCTCGACCTCACCACCGACGCCCGCCCGGAGCGGATCGTCGAACTCGTGGACGGTTGGGCGGACACCGTCTGGGACGTCGGTGTGCGTTTCGGCACCGTGGGAGTGCGCCACCGGGGTCACCACATCGAGATCACGACCTACCGTTCGGAGTCCTACGACCCCTCCTCACGCAAGCCGCAGGTCACCTTCGGGGACACCCTCGCCGGAGACCTCGGTCGCCGCGACTTCACCGTGAACGCGATGGCCGTGCGGCTGCCGACCCTGGAGTTCGTGGACCTGCACGACGGCATGCGCGATCTCGACGCACAGATCTTGCGCACCCCTGCACCTCCCGAGGAGTCGTTCAGTGACGATCCCTTACGCATGATGCGTGCGGCGCGCTTTGTCTCCCAATTGGGATTCACGATCGCGCCCGAGGTCGTCGAGGCGATGACGGCCATGGGTGAGCGGCTGAGCATCGTCTCCGCGGAGCGCATTCGAGATGAGTTGTCCAAGCTGTTGCTGGGTGCTCACCCGCGTCGAGGTCTGGAGGTCCTCGTCCGCACCGGTCTGGCGGAGACGGTCCTGCCGGAGCTACCCGCCCTTCAACTCGAGGTCGATGAGCATCACCGGCACAAGGATGTCTACGAGCACTCACTGACCGTCATGGAGCAGGCGATCGCGCTTGAGTCCCTGCACGAGCCAACCATGGAGCCGGATCTCGTCCTCCGACTGGCATCGCTGCTGCACGACGTGGGCAAGCCCAAGACGCGTCGCTACGAAGCCGACGGTGGTGTGTCCTTCCACCACCACGAGGTCGTGGGTGCGCGCATCGTGCGCAAACGGCTCACCGCGCTGCGCTACCCGAATGACGTCATCGACTCCGTCACCAAGTTGACCGAACTCCATCTGCGCTTCCACGGTTACGGCTCGGGTGAGTGGACCGATTCCGCGGTGCGCCGTTACGTGCGGGACGCCGGTGACGAACTGCTCCGCCTGCACAAACTCACCCGAGCGGACTCCACGACGCGGAATCGGCGACGGGCTGCGGCGCTGCAGGCGACATACAACAGCCTGGAGGAGCGCATCGCGGTGCTGGCCGAGCAAGAGGAGTTGGCCGCCATCCGACCGGACCTCGACGGCAACCAGATCATGACCATCCTGGGTATCCGGCCGGGCCGTGAGGTGGGTGAGGCCTACAACTTCCTGCTGGAGCGGCGACTCGATCGCGGTCCCGTGGATCCCGCGACTGCCGAAGCCGAGTTGCGTGCCTGGTGGGCCGCGCGATCTTCGTGATTCGCTCGGGTCGCCCCTGAAGCGGGAACGTCGCCGCTACGCTCCCCCTGTGACCGATACCGAGCAGTCCTCCGTCAAGCGCTTTACTGTGCGCTCCATCGCAGCCCTCGTCGCCTTCGTCCTGGGAGTAGCCCTCCTGCCGCTCGGCATGGTGACGAACTGGGGGCATCGGACGGTCACCGACGAGGTTCGCTACCTCGAGACCGTGCAGCCGCTGGCGTATGACGCGGACGTCCAAGATGCGCTCGCCGAATTCATCACTGAGAAGGTCGAACAGCAGATCGACCCGGACGCGCTCGTCCAGCAGATCTTCGGTGACCTCCTCGAGCAGCAGCCCGCACTCAAGGCGCTCGTCCCCATCGTCTCGGGCGCCATCGACTCCCTCATTGAGCAGGTGGTCAACAAGATTGTGCGGTCCGAGCAATTCGCCGAGGTGTGGAATCTCGCCAATACCGCGGCCCAGAAGAGCTTGATGGCGATCCTGCAGGGCAATCCCGACGGACCCATCACGCTTCAGGGAGACGAGGTAGTCCTCGACATCAGCAGCCTGCTCGATCAGGTCAAGCAAGGGCTCGTCGATCGGGGATTCAGCGCGGCCGCCAACATCACCCTGCCGGAGTCCGATCGGACGATCGTCCTGCTCGAGGCACCTCAGTTGGCACAGATCCGCACCATCTATTCCTTCGCTTCACCGGTCGCTGCCGGGTTGATCTGGGTTTCGGTTCTTCTCCTGGTCATCGCCATCGTCTTGGCGCGACGTCGCCCGCGGATGGTCGCTTGGGCCGGTGGCGCTTTCGTCGTCGTTGGTGCTGGTCTCGTCATTGGCCTCGGCATTGCCGAGGGAGCGTTCGTCAACACCTTGGTCGGGACGCCGTTCGAACAGGCCTCGCAGACCTTCTGGGACACCCTCCTGAAGTTCCTCATCAATGCGGCGGCGGTCACGATCTTGCTCGGCATCGTGGTCCTCGTCGTGGGGCTGGTGCTGTCCGGTGCACGTTGGGCGGTCGAACTGCGCAGGGCGTTCGTCAGCCTGGCCGAGCGCATCTCGACGACGATCCCGACGGGCCCGATTACGTCCTCCGGCGCGTGGGTGGCACAGAACACGCGCTGGTTGCGCGTCGGAGTGGGTGTGATCTTCGCCCTCATCGTGCTGATCGGTAACGACCTGTCGGTCGCGCGGACGCTCTGGGCCTGCGTGATCGGTCTGGTGCTCCTCGGAGTGATTGAGGTGTGGGCCGCGGCCGGACGACGCGACGAGATCGAGGTCGTCGAGATCGAGATCGAGGCCTAGACCCGCTCGCGGTGCCGCCAGTACCAGGCGGCGTTCGCCGCGACGAGCACGCCGATCACGACGTAGATGATCGGCGCGATTCCGGACTCCGGGCTGGTGAAGGCCACGGCCACGATGCCGGACACGAGGGCCACATTGACCGCGACGTCGAAGAGCGCGAAGACGCGCCCGAGATAGTCGTCATTGATCTCGCGCTGGACCAGGGTGTCGGACGCGACCTTCGCGCTTTGATTGGCGAATCCGACCGAGAACGCCGCGATGAGGAGCGGCCACAGCGTGTCGAGTGAGATACAGGCAAAGAGACCAGCGACGACCAATGGCGCAGCCTGCGCGGCGGCGAGTGTGGTCCAGCGGACGTAGCCGAGGTGGCGGGCGCGACCCGGCGTGATGATCGCGCCCAGGAGCGCCCCGGCCGCCGCAGCACCCGTGATGATCGCGAACTCGCCGAGCGCCGCATCAGGGTCACTGCTGGGGTTCAAGGTGTTGCGCACCAGGAGCAGGCCCAGCACCGTGAGCGCGCCGAAGGTGATCCGCTGTACGACGACCACCACGACCGCGCGACCGGCAAGCGGATGGGTGACGAGTTGCCGGAAGCCTTCCCCGAAGCCGGCGAGCACACCGAGTAGTGAGTTGCGCACCGTGTCCTCGTCCGGTCCGAGGCGGTTGGCGCCCAGGGTCGTCGCGATCAATCCGGCGACGACGTACATGCCGATGGCGCATCCGAGCACGATCACGCTGCCCTGATCGCCCCCGCCGAAGGCAGCTCGGATCCCCACGCCGATGAGCCCGCCCGCAGCCGCCGCAATCGTCCCGGCGGTGGGGGTGAGGGCATTGGCCGTGACAAGGAGGGGTCCGTCGACGACGTGCGGCAGGGAGGCCGCGACGCCGGCGAGGACGAACCGGCCCACACCAAGCACGACGAGCACCATCACGGCAAGCGACAGACCGTCGTTGCGTGCGGCGACGAGAGCGGCCACGCCGAGGACGAGGGCACCGCGCAGGAGATTGGCGTAGAGGAGAACCTGTCGCCGGCGCCACTCGTCGAGGAAGACTCCGGCGAACGGCCCGATGAGGGAGTAGGGCAGGAACAGCACCACGAAGGCGGTGGCGACGGAGGCGGCCGTTGGCTGGCGCTCGGGGGAGAACAGGACGAACGTCGCGAGTGCTGCCTGAAGCAAGCCGTCCGCCGTTTGCCCCGCGAGCCGGACAGCGAAGAGCCGACGGAAGTCGCGGACGGCGATGACCGCGCGCAGGTTGGTCAGGGCCGCCACGAGGTCACGCTATCGGCCCCGCCATCCCTCGCCGAGTGCGCACTTGGCGAAGGGGGAGGGTTAGGCCTCGTTGAACTCGTCGGGGTTGGGGCCAGTGCGCTTGCCGCAGTCGAGCGTGGCGATGGCGGCCATGTCCGCGTCGTCAAGTTCGAAGTCGAAGACGTCGATGTTCTGTTCGATGCGAGCCGGTGTTACCGACTTCGGGAGAACGACGTTGCCGAGCTGGAGGCTCCAGCGCACCATGATCTGCGCCGCCGACCGGCCGTGTTTGGCCGCGACCTCGCCGATGACCGGATCATCGATGAGGCGTCCCGAACCCAGCGGACTCCAGGCCTCGGTACGAATGCCAAGACGCTCGTCGACGGCGCGCACCTGCGCCTGCGGCAGCCACGGGTGCAACTCGATCTGATTCATCGCCGGGACCACCCCGGTCTCGTCGATGATCCGCGTGAGATGCGACTCGTGGAAGTTCGACACACCGATGGATCGCGCCCGACCTTCTTCGCGCAGACGGATGAGGGCCTTCCAGGAGTCGACGTAGAGATCGCGCGCCGGCGTTGGCCAGTGGATGAGATAGAGGTCGACCTCGTCGATGCCGAGCAGCCCGGTGCTCTTGTCGAACGCTCGCAGGGTCTCGTCGTAGCCCTGGTCGGTGTTCCAGACCTTGGTGGTGACCCACACGTCGTCGCGGTCGAGACCGCTGCGCTGCAACGCCTCCCCCACACCGCGCTCGTTGAGGTAGAGGTAGGCGGTGTCGATGTGGCGGTAGCCCACCTCGAGGGCCTTGAGTGTGGCGTCGACCACCACATCGTCGGGAACCTGCCAGACACCGAAGCCGATGACGGGGATCTCGCGGCCGTCGTTGAGTGGGGTGGTGGGCGCGAACACCATGGGGTCTCCTCGTGGGTCGAAGCAGCAGCGGGGCTGATGCGGGTGGCAGCAGTCTGGCATCCCGCTCGAGCCGCCACCAACGGGCCGAGGGTCCGGGTTCGACATAGTGTCGGCGCCGTGGTTGAGCGATTCGCACAGGGGGCCGATGGTGCCCGCCGGCCGATGGGCGCCCCCACGCGCGTTGCGGATCGCTCACTGACCACACCGCATGCCAGCAGGCTGCCGAGTACGCATCCGACCTACGACGAGATCCTCCGGCGTCATGCCGAGGCGATGAGCAACGGTGACGCTGGGTACCTCGATCCGGTGACCGGCTTGTTCGTCATGACCGCCGCCACCCACGTGACACGGGGATGGTGCTGCCAGCGCGGATGTCGCCATTGTCCCTATCTGGACTGACCTTGGTCCCGACCTTGTGCGGGTCCTACGTCAGCAACTGCCGATAAGTGTCCGAAGAGGGACACGTTTGCCCTATCGGCCGGCCCTGTGCAGGGGCACATTGGGCATGAGCACATTCCGTGCGGTGAACTTGGAGGAATCATGTCAACGACCAGCTCACATCGAGCAGTACGCGGCATCAGTATCGCCCTCATGATTGTGGGCGCACTCATGGTCGTGGTGGGCGCGACCACCTACGCCATGGTGAGCAGCACCCTGGCCAAGGAGAACATCACGGTGTCCGAAGACGCCTGCCTCGGCGGTCAGAGCGTCGCCGGTCCGTTCACGGCGTACTGCGAGGCGATGATCATTGCCGACCATGCTCTTGAAGCAACCGGTGGCAAGACCTACGCCGAACTCGATCGTGAGGATCCCCTGCGCACTGTCGCGATGAACGGCTCGTTCCTGCGCGCGTCTCTCTTCACCTCCGTGGTGGCCTTCGGAGTGGCCTTCCTCGTCGTGGCGCTCGGAATTCTGTTCATCCTGGTGGGTCTGGCCTTCCATAGCCTGGCCGGCAAGCGTGCCCAAGCGCCTCCGATGACAGCCTGACCGCGTGCTCGTGGGCGGGGAGTGTGTCCAGCCGACGCACTCCCCGCCCGCCTGTCTGTCGTACACCGGTCCTAGCGAATGCTCCGCGCTGCGACACCCCCGCTAGGTCCCCTAGGGTGACGTCGTGGCCGCACCCCGTTCAACACCCAGCGCTCGCGGCACGCGGGTGATTGGTGAGCGGGTGCGGCGCAAGCCCGATCTCGGTTTTCCCGAGGAGGTCAAGGACTCAACCCGTCCCCGTCGGGTTGTCGACTACGCCCTGCGCAAGCGCGCCACCCTGGAAGCGCTCTACGCCGGCCGAGTCTTCGATGGTGCTGATATCTGCGATGCCGACCCCTACCTGCTCAAGGCGGCCCGCTTCCACGGCACGGTCGGCGGCGAACTGTGTCCGGTGTGCCGGCTGGCCGGTGGCCGTGAGGTGCTGACGCACGTCACCTACGTCCACGGCGATCAGCTCGGCCACATCTCGGGGGCGGCGATCGATCCCCAGCGGCTTGTGGAGCTGGCGCCCCAGTACGGCGAGTTCCGGGTCCATGTCGTGGAGGTCTGCACGACATGCCACTGGAATCACCTCGTGACGAGCTATGTGCTTGGGGACGGCGTTCCTCGCAAACCCCCGCCCAAGCCGCGCGACCTCATCGACTAGCGCGCGGCATTCCCCACTAGGCCTTCACCGGCTCTGCTGATTCCTCGTCGTCCTCCTCGCGTCGCCGATCCGCCGGCAGCCCAAAGGAGGCGAGCAGGCCGATGACCACGGCGCCTCCGGCAACGCCAGCCATGATCTTGACCGCCTGCGTGTACGACTCCTTGGCCTCCTGTGCGATGTCCGCCATGCCCTGCTGTTGCTCCAGCGGGATGATCGCTTCGCCTGAGGAGTCCACGACCTGATCCACGATCTGGGTGCGTTGATCCTCCGACAGACTCGGTTGATTGACGGCCAGATCGTTTTGCAGCGCGAGCCCGAGCGAGACGAAGAGCACGGTGCCGAGCACCGCGGAGCCGAGGGTGGAACCCACCTGCCGCAGCGTTGAGGTCACCGACGACGCACCTCCGGAGCGCTGCGGGGGCACGTCCTCCAAGATGACGTTGGTCAACTGCGCGGTGTCGAAGCCGACACCGATGCCGTAGACGAAGAGAGCGGGAGCCAACCACCACGCCGAACGATCGACGCTGAGCAAGAGCAGGACGCCGACGATGCCGACAATCTCGAGCACCATGCCCAGTCGGACCAGCCGGGTGGCCCCGATCATCGCGGCGACGTGCCGCGCGGCTCCGCCGGCGAGGACAGCACCGACGCCGAGTATCGCGATCAGGGCACCGGTCTGCAGCGGGCTGAACGACTGGACCGCCTGCAGCCACAGCGGCAGCGCGAAGAGCACGCCGAACTCGCCGAGGGAGACGAGTGCGGCGACCACGTTGCCGTAGCCGTAACGACGAATACGGAACAGCGACAGATCCATCAACACCGACTTGCCCTGCTTGGCTCGCGCGGACTGGGTGATGACGAACAAGATCAACAAGAAGGCGCCGAAGCCGAGGGCAATCGGCACGGGCGAGAGATCACCCTGCGCTAGCGAGATGGGCCCGAGTTCCCAGGTGGTGATGAGCCAGAGCCAACCGAGTGCTTGACCTTCGATGAGCCCGAAGACGATGAGCCCAAGTCCCAGGGACGACATGACGACTCCGCCGATGTCGAGCCGGCGCCGGTCGTCGCCGCGGGATTCGCCGATGACCTTCCACACCATGATGAGGCTGAGAATCCCGAGCGGAATGTTGATGTAGAACGCCCACCGCCATGAGGCGACGTCGGCGAGCCATCCGCCGAGAAGGGGGCCGAAGGCGGCCATTCCACCGAAGACGGCACCCCACAGGCCGAAGGCGGCGGCGCGCATGGGTCCGCGGAAGTTGACGTTGATGATCGCCATTGAGGTGGGGAGCATCATCGCACCCCCGACCGCCTCGCCGGCACGGGCGATGATGAGCATCTCGCCGTCCTGCGCCAGTCCGGCGAGCAGGTTGAACGCGACGAAGATCGCTGTTCCGATCATGAACATCCGCTTGCGACCGATGCGATCGGACAGCACGCCGAAAGTGATGAGCAACGCGGCGAAGACCAGCGAATAGATCGAGGTCACCCACAGGACCGAGGTCCGATCAATTCCAAGGTCCTGGACGATCGTCGGGATAAGGACGTTGACGATGCTGCCCTCAAGGACGATGAGCGAGACGCCGAGGAGCAGCGCGACGAGCGCGAGCCACGGTCGCGGCTGGGTCCCTGCGGGCTGATCGGCGGCTTGGGTCGCGGTCATGCTCGACGAACCTACCGGGGAACCCGGCTCCGTTTGCCTCCGTCTAGGAAGCGGGTTCGGTACGCCGTCCCGCGGCGCGCCGAGACGCCTGGGGTCTGTGGGACAGGTGATGATGGAGGGTCGATCCGGCAGACAACGAAAGGTGACGCGGTGGCGGGTGATCAGCGGCGGCACGCCAAGCCGACGTCGAAGCGCGCCGAGACAGCCCCTCCCCGCAAGCGGCGTTGGTTTCGTCGCATCTTCCTCACCGGCTTTTTCCTCGCGCTGCTCGCTGCAGGTGGTTTCGCCCTGGCCGTCCTCATCACCCCGGTGCCCGATCCCAATGAGGTTGCACGCACCGAGGCGACCGTCGTCTATTACGCCGACGGCGTGACGGAGCTGGGGCGCCTTGGTGACTCCACGCGTCGCAGCGTGACCCTCGAGCAGATTCCCGTCGAGGTGCAGCGAGCGGTGCTCGCCGCCGAGGATCGCAGTTTCTACGAGCACGGTGGCTTCTCGCCGCTCGGCATCGGTCGTGCAGTCGTCAATAACGTCCAGGGCGGTTCACTACAGGGCGGCTCGACTATCACGCAGCAGTACGCAAAGAACGCCTACCTGACGTCGGAACGTTCCTACACACGCAAACTTCGCGAGTTGGTGCTCTCGGTCAAGCTCGAGTCGACGGTGAGCAAGGACGACATCCTTCAGGACTACCTCAACACGATCTACTTCGGTCGCGGTGCCTATGGAATCGAGGCGGCGTCGCTTGCCTACTTCGGCACTTCCGCCGCCAATCTCGATTACACGCAGGGCGCCGTGCTCGCGGCTCTCATCAAGGCCCCGAGTTACTACGCCGATGACCGCAAGGAGTTGAAGGCACGCTGGAAGTGGGTCCTGGACTCCATGCTGGAGGTCGGGTGGATCACCCCGCAGCAATACGCCACGGCCGCGTTTCCCAAGATCCTCAAGCCCAGTGGCGGCAACCGACTTGGGGGGCAGGTCGGCTATCTCCTTGAGGCGGTGAAGTCTGACTTGCGCGCCCTTGGTTACACCGACCAGGAGATCGAGGCTGGCGGTCTGCACATCGTCACGACCTTCGACGCCCAGGCGCAGGCCGCTGCCGAAGCGGCGGTCGCGGCCGTAGGTCCCACGGAGGGGACCGAGGGTCTACGCATCGGGCTCGTGGCCCTGCGACCGGGGACCGGTGAGGTCATCGCTATGTACGGCGGCCCGGACTACGTGAGCGATCCCATCAACAACGCGACGCGGCCGTTCGCGCAGGCGGGCTCCACGTTTAAGCCCTTTGCACTGACAGCGGCAGTGGAGCAGGGCATCGGCTTGGACTCGGTGTGGGACGGGAACTCCCCGCAGGAGTTCAGCGGCTACGAAGTGCACAACTACGGGGACAACTCCTTCGGCGAGGTTGATCTGCGGACTGCCACCGCTGCCTCCATCAACACCGCATATGTCGCGGTGGAGGATCAGGTCGGCGTTGATGCCGTGGCCGATGCGGCGTACCGACTGGGTCTCCCGGCGGACACTCCGGGGCAGTCTCCGGACAGCCTCGACCTCACCTTTGTGCTCGGGACGGCGTCGCCGTCGGGCGTGAGCATGGCGTCGTCGTACGCCACGTTGGCCGCACGCGGTCAGCGCGCTCCGTGGACGACGGTGAGACAGGTCTTTGGCACCAACGGCGGTCTGCAGTACGAGTGGGACCCGTCACCGGAGCAGGTCGTAGCGAGTGAGGTCGCTGACACCGTGACGTCCGCGCTGCAATCGGTCGTCGCCGGGGGAACAGCCACCGGCGCTCAGGCACTGGGTCGGCCGTCGGCGGGCAAGACAGGTACGAGCAACGACAACAAGTCGCTGTGGTTCGTCGGCTATACGCCGCAACTGTCCGCCGCTGTCCTCATGGCGAAGGAGGATGCCGCGGGATTGCCGGTGCCGCTGGACGACATCGGCGGCGGTGCCCCGGCATACGGCGGTGGGGGTTATCCGGTGGCCATCTGGACGGCGTTCATGGAGGCCGCGCTCGCGGGCCAACCGATCGCCGAGTTTGTTGGAGCGCCGGTGACGCCGAGTCCCGGACCGACGAGTGAGTCACCGACGCCGGAGCCCACCACGGAGTCACCCACCCCGAGTCCGGATCCCACGCCGGAACCGACCCCGGAACCCATTCCGACGCCGCAGCCCACCCCGTCACCGGAACCCGCCCCGACGCCGGAGCCGACTGACTCACCAACGCCCGAACCGGATCCCTCCTTCGCGGGAGATCCGGCGTGAGCCAAGGGGTGCGCGGGCGAGCGTCTAGCCTGTGCGGGTAGCGCGTTCACTTCGACGAAGGATCCTTTATGGCCCCCATCAGCATCACCGAGCCGATCTGGATGCACAAGCCGGACAAGCACGACTACCCCGCCGCAGCCAACTACCTCAGCCTCATTGCCGACGCGCACATCGTGGACAAGATGGTCAAGGACTTGAAGAAGGCACCGATCGTCACCTTCCACGCCAAGGACCTCATCCGGGCCTCTCGACTTCCACTGCTCGCCATGGATGACTTCCATGTGCGTCAGGACATCGTCAAGGTCATCACCGGCGTGAAGCTGTCGCCCGTGCTGCTTGTGCGCGGCGGCATCGAGCTAGACCTCCCGCTCACGATCGCGGACGGCTACCACCGCGTGTGCGCGAGTTACCACATTGCTGACGACACTGCCATCCCTGCGCGCGTCATCGACCTGCCCAGTCAGCTGAAGAAGGCCGTCGGCGAAATCGCGAAGTCAGACAAGAAGTAGGCAACGTCGAATCATCAGCCCATGTCCGACATCATCGTTCCCTCGAAGGAGACCACCGCCGCGCGTGATTCCGCGTGGCTCATCGGCGGTCCGGTGGGCCGCTTCGCGCGGATCGGTGGCCGTGGCTGGTGGACACCGGTTCGCGCCCTCATCGTCCTGGCGGCCGCCGCATATCTCGTGGGCGGTCTGCTCGATGTCCCGTGCATGTCCAACGGCTGGCTGGCCCCGGATGTCTACGAGCACCTGTGCTACTCGGACATTCCCCCGCTCTACCTCCAGCGCGGCTTTGCCGATGGGGTGATTCCCTACCTGCAGGCGCCACCGGGCGGGCAATACCTCGAATACCCGGTCCTCACCGGCCTGTTCATGCAGGTGAGCGCGTGGATCACCTCCGTGGTGATCGCGCTGGTACCGCCCGTCAGTCCTTACCTGACCTTCTTCATCGTCAACGCGATCCTGCTCTTCCCCTTCTTCGTCCTCACCGTGGTCGCGGCGGCTCGCTACGTGAGGGGGCGACCGTGGGATGCCGCGATGATTGCGCTGGCGCCGTCGATCATCCTCGCGGGACTGATCAACTGGGACCTCATCCCCATTGGGCTGTCGACCGCGGCCTTGCTGCTGTGGTCCCGGCAGCGTCCCGGCTGGGCGGGCGTCCTCCTCGGACTCGCCATTGCCGCGAAGTTCTACCCGGTGATCTTGCTCGGACCGTGGTTCCTCATCTGTCTGCGCGCCGGTCGGTTGCGTGACTTCGGTCGACTCTTCGCTGGCGCCGCCGGAGTCTGGCTGGTCGTCAACGTGCCGGTGATGATCGGGAACTTCGAGGGCTGGTCCTACTTCTACCGCTTCAGTCAATTCCGTGGCGTCGACTGGGGTTCCGTCTGGTACGCCATCACACTCGCCGGTCTCCCAGGGATCAACTCCGAACTCCTCAATGCCATTGCCACGGGCACCTTCGTCGTGCTGTGCATCGGTATCGCGATTCTCATCTTCAAGGCGCCGCGCCGACCGCGACTTGTGTCGGTCCTCTTCCTCGTCATTGCCGCCTTCGCCATGACGAACAAGGTCTACTCCCCGCAGTTCGCCATGTGGCTGGTGCCCCTCGCCGTGCTGGCTCGACCGCGTTGGCGGGACTTCCTCATCTGGCAGTCAGCGGAGGTGGCGTACTTCATCGCGATCTGGTGGCATCTCGCGGCGTACGGTCTTGACGACGCCAAGGGGATGACACCGGAGTGGTACGCCTTCTTCACCTTCGTGCGCGTCATCGTCACCGCCTGGTATGCCGGCATGGTCGTGCGGGACATCTGGCACCCCGAGCATGATCCCGTCCGATCCGATGCGCTTGCGGCCGATGCGGACGATCCCGGGGGTGGGTGTCTCGATGGGGCGTCAGACGTCGTCGCGTGGACCCACAAGGGTGACGCGGTGACCGACGACGCGGCGGTGGCTACCTCGGCCGAGTCGACGTACCGCCGGAAAACCACGGAATCCGGTCCCGAAAGCGTGGTTTAGCGGCGGAAGGGTGAGGTGCCGTGCGCGCTACAGGTCCTTGGCATAGAGCAGCAGGGTGAACGTCACCTCGGGATCGAGCCGCGAGGGGAAGGTGAAGTCCCGTTCGGGCAGGTGCCGGTAGCCCAGGTGCTCGTACAGCGCCTGCGCCCGTGGATTGGTGTGGATGACCCGCAAGACGAGTCGGGGCGCGCCCGCTGCCTTCGCGCGCCCTTCCACGACCGCGATGAGGCGCTGGCCAAGACCGCGACCCCAGAAGTCCGGGTCGACGGCGAGATAGCGGAACTCCCACTCACCCGGCTCGGTTGCCTCCGCCATGACATGACCGTGCGGCAGCGCCGTGATCGCGGCGATCACCCTGTCACCGTGAACGTCGGTGATGACCAGGGTCTCGTCGAGTCGGGGCACGACGTCACGGAGCACGTCGACATAGGGACTGTCGGGTGAGAGATGTCCACCTGCGATATAGGCCTGGGCGGTGAGCTCGCCAAGGATGTCAGCGTCAGCTGATCGGGCCGGTCGCAGCGTGAGGCCCTCGTCCGTCATGTCCAACGTCGACTCAGACGTCGATGTCGACGACGACGGGTGCGTGATCGCTGGGCCCCTTGCCTTTGCGCGCATCGCGGTCGACATAGGCGTCCGTCACGCGATCAGTGAAGGCGGCGTTGCCGTAAACAAGGTCGATGCGCATGCCCATCCCCTTGTGGAAGGCACCATCGCGGTAGTCCCAGAAGGTGTAGGGCTCACCCTTGAGTGCGCGCGGCATCACGTCACTCAGGCCCTCGGCGCGTAGGTCAGCGAGCGCGGATCGCTCGGCCGGGGTGACGTGGGTGGAGTGGGCGAAGAGCGAGATGTCCCAGACGTCGGAGTCCTCGGGTGCGACGTTGAAGTCGCCGATGATGGCGTACGGCTGATCGGGAGCCGCGTCCATCTCACTGCGCACGGTGTCGCGGAGGACGCTGAACCAATCGAGTTTGTAGGCGTAGTGCGGATGGTCCGGCTCGCGGCCGTTCGGCACGTAGAGGCTCCAGACGCGGACGCCGCCACAGGTGGCACCCACGGCGCGCGGCTCCACCGATCCGTCGTACGCCGGCTGTCCCGGCAGGTCCCGCACAACATCATCGAGGCCGACTCGCGAGAGCAGGGCGACACCGTTCCAGCGACCATCGCCGTGTGCGGCCACCTCGTAGCCCAGCGCTTGGATCGGCATCTCCGGGAAGTCGACGGTGGCGCACTTGAGTTCCTGCAGGGCGAGGACATCGGGTTGGGCCGTCTCCAGCCACTCCACGAGCCGGTCGAGCCGGGACTTCACCGAATTCACATTCCACGTCGCGATGCGCACGGTACGAGGCTAGTCGGCGCCGAGAACTCTGGCTGCCGCCCGCTTGCCGACCGCTGTTGGGGTCGTGAGCGTCCCTAAACCCCAACAACGGTCGGGAAACGGCTCGATCGGCCGTCCACGACGACCGATGAGGCCGCTCGCCACGATCGATTAGGCCGATCGAGGGGGTACGGCGTACGCTCTACGAGGCCATCCCACCGGGAATGGCCCCCGGGAGCCACGCTCCCACCTCCTGCTCCGGAACGACCGGAGCCGATGAGACCGAAGGAGGTCGGCGGTCAGCATGCGCCGATACGAAATCATGGTCATCCTCGATCCCGATCTCGAGGAGCGGACCGTTGCTCCGTCCCTCGAGACCTTCCTAAACGTCGTCAAGCAGGACGGCGGTTCGGTGGAGAAGGTCGACATCTGGGGTCGTCGCCGTATGGCGTACGACATCAACCACAAGCCCGAGGGCATCTACGCCGTCCTTGACGTCACCTCGACACCTGAGGCTGTTGCCGAGCTCGATCGTCAGCTCAACCTCAACGAGGCCGTCCTGCGGACCAAGGTCACGCGTCCGGTGGGAGTCTGACGATGGCGGCCGGAGACATCAACGTCACCGTCGTCGGCAACCTCACCAACGACCCGGAGTTGCGCTTCACCCCCAGCGGTGCGGCGGTCGCATCCTTCACTGTCGCGGCAAGCTCGCGCTACCTCGACAAGGCCAGCAATGAGTGGAAGGACAGCGATCCGGTGTTCATGCGCTGCAGCGTGTGGCGCCAGTACGCCGAGAATGTTGCCGAGTCCCTGCAGAAGGGCATGCGCGTCATCGTTCAGGGCCGCTTGAAGCAGCGCTCCTACGAGACTCGCGAGGGCGAGAAGCGCACCGTCGTGGAGATGGAGGTCGACGATGTTGGCCCCGCGCTCCGCTACGCCACGGCCAAGGTCACCCGCACGCAGCGCGGTGACAGCGGCTTCGGCGGCGGTTCCGGTGGTGGCGGCGGCAACGCTGGCCCCGCCGACGACCCCTGGGCCACGTCAGGTGGTGGTGCCGCCGGTGGCGGTGCCGCCTTTGACGAGCCCCCCTTCTAGGACTTCCCCCACTGATTTCAGGAGAACGAGAACACCATGGCTAACGACCGCAACAGCAAGCGTCAGGCGGAGCTCAAGCGCATCCCGAAGCCCCGCGCCTGTGTCTTCTGCAAGGAAGGCGCTCCGGCGATCGACTACAAGGACACCGGCATGCTTCGCAAGTACATCTCCGACCGCGGCAAGATTCGTGCTCGGCGAGTCACCGGGTGCTGCACCCAGCATCAGCGTGAGATCGCCGTGGCCGTGAAGAACGCCCGCGAGATGGCGCTGCTGCCCTACACCGCGACCGCCCGATAGGAGACCGACATGAAGCTCATCCTCACCCAAGAGGTCGTCGGCCTCGGCGCCCCCGGCGATGTCGTCGAGGTCAAGGACGGCTACGGCCGCAACTACCTAATGCCCCGTGGCATGGCGATGCCGTGGACCAAGGGCGGCGAGAAGCAGGTCACACAGATCAAGCGTGCGCGTGATGCCCGCGAGATCCGCGACCTCGACCACGCCAAGGAGGTCAAGGCACAGCTCGAGGGCCTGGCCGTCGTCGTCAGCGCCAAGGCGGGCGACACCGGCAAGCTCTTTGGCTCGGTGACCAACGCTGACCTCGTGGCGGCCGTCCGCAAGGCCGGCGGCCCGCTGCTCGACAAGCGCGCCGTCGACGTCTCGCACGTCAAGGAGGTCGGCTCGCACAAGGCCTCGGTCAAGGTCCACCCGCAGGTGACTGCCGCGGTGACCTTCACCGTCGTCGCCGACTAGCGCAACTTTTTCGTTCACCCTCCGTGGGTGGTCGGTCACTTGCTGAGTGGTCCGCCATCGACGGAGGGTGAACGTCGTTATGGCGCCCATGCCGCCGTGAGGTGCCCTAGCGATCGAGCAGGGTGGGAAGTGCTTCGACCACTCCGTCGCTGGCGCGCTCGATCATCGTGAGGACCTGAACGAATCCCTCGGGGCCGCCGTAGTAGGGATCGGGTACGTCGAGCCGCGGATCACCCACCGCGAGATCCACCAGCGCCGGATCGAAGGAGCGCATCATTTCTACGCGCGAGCGTGCCAACTCATCCGGCGCCAGCGCTATCACACCGGCGAAATTGTCTGCATCCATCGTCAACACCAGATCAGCGCGCAAAGGGTGGTCGGCGTCGAACCAGCCCCGATCGAACTGCCGGCCGGCGTGCGAGATGTCGTAGCCCGCGGCACGCAGCGTCGCCAGGGCTCGCGGATCGGCGTCCTCGCCGATGTGCCACGCGCCCGTGCCGGCCGAGTCGACGACGACGTGATCTGCCAACCCCGCTTCGGTCACACGTGTGCGCAGCACTGCTTCGGCCATGGGCGATCGGCAGATATTGCCCATGCACACCGCGGTGATGCGGAACGGGCTCACTGGCTCACCTCGGACCAGAAGCGGTCGAAAAGGCGGAGGCTGTCAGTGCGCTGGTCCGCCGTGCGGTCGCGCAGCGCGGCCAGGGGTGGCTCGGAGACTTCCGGTGCGGCGCCGATGTCGGTAAACATTTGCGTGAGGATCGACTCGTCAACCTCGGGGTGGAACTGAACTCCCCAGGCGCGGCCGTAGCGGAAGGCAATGGGTGCGTGGTCGGCCTCGGCGAGCAACTCCGCGTCGGATGGCACGGTGAAGGCGTCGTTGTGCAGAAGCACCCAGGGTGCGCGCAGTTCCTCGATATTCGTCGACGGCGTCTCCCAGGCAATGTGGGGTGCGGGTTGGCGTCGCACCTGTCCACCGAGTGCGGTCGAGAGCAGTTGGCCGCCGAAGCAGATACCGAAGAACGGTCGATCCATCTCAACCCACCGCCGCACTAGCGCCACCTCGGCATCAATAGCTGCGGCCGCGTGTGGATCGTCATCGGCTGAAGTCATCGGCCGTGCCATGGTCCACACCGATCCCAGCAAGATCAGCAGATCAGCTCCATCGGCAGCATCCACCGGGAGTACGTCGTCACGCACGAGGCGGCGTACCTCGAAGTCGTTAGCCGTAAGCCACTCACCGAGGTGACCGAGTTCGGCACCCACGACGGGGTTGGCGATGACGACAGCGGTCTTCATGAAGCCGCCACGATGGCGGTGGCGACAGACGGCAGATCCGGACCCTCGATGTCGGCCGCGTCGAAGATCTCTGGACGAGTTCCCTCCAGTCGTGAGATCCACGCGGTCCGCAGGCCGGCTCGACGAGCGCCATGTAGATCCCAGGAGTGTGCCGCCACCATCGTCACCTCCTTGGGCGCGAGCCCAAGGGCGAGGCAGCCGGACAGGTAGGGCGCGGCCGCCGGCTTCCAGCGGTGCACCTCATCGACCGACAGGTGCCCGGTGACGAGGTCTCCGAGGCCGTTCCGATCGAAGATGCGGGCGATGATCTCGGCACTGCCGACAGTTAGCGTCATCGCCGGAATCCCAGCATCCGCCAGGGCTCGCAAGCCCTCCTCGACATCGGGATGCGGTGCGAGCTCACCGAATCCGGCCAGGAGGACATCGGCGTTCGCTCGGGGGTTGAGGGAGTGCAGGGACGCCACCGCGACCTCGCTGAACGGCCGGTAGTCGCCCGCGGCCGCGAGGGCGAAGCCGTTGCGCAGGGTGGTCGCAAACCACAGGGGCAGCGCATCCGACATCCCCATGGCCTCGAACGTCGGTTGCAGGCCGCGCAGGTCGAGGAGGGTCTCGTTGACATCGAGGAGTACGCCGGGCACGGCGGAACCGTATCGCTAACGCCCCTTCCCCCATTGACTGGCGCGTTGTGGACGGTTTTTAACGCAAAAAACGTTAACAACTCGCCAGTCAGCGCCCACTCCTTGCCTGAGTGGGCTTTCAGCGCACCGCTCCGGTCACCGCCCAGGCCGACCCGCGCACACGCCAGACGACGAGCACTGTCCGCACGAGCAGGAACCACCCGAGCGCCCACCACAGGCCGCTGACCCCGAGGTTGAACCGCAGGACCAGCCACGCGGCGGGCAGGAAGATGATGAAGACCGCCACCTGTGCCCAGGCCAGCCACACGGTGTCTCCGGCGCCGATGAGGATGCCGTCGACGGCGAAGACCACGCCACTGATCGGCTGGAGTAGGGCGAGCACGATGAGCGCGCCGGACATGATGTCGATCACCTGAGGATCGCTGCTGAACCAACCGGGGAGCCAGGGTCGCAGGGCCATAAGCGCAACGCCGAGCGCGACACCGAGCCACACCGACCACAGCACCATCCGGTTCGTCATCGCCCGTGTTTCGGTGACGTTGCCTTCGCCGAGCGACTTGCCAATCAACGCCTGGCCGGCGATCGCAACCGCATCGAGGGCGAGGGCCAGCATGAAGAACAGCGTCACCGTGACGTGATAGGCGGCGAGCTGTGGGTCTCCGAGTCGTGCGGCGACAGCGGAGGCGAGGACCAGGACGCCGCGCAGGGCGACGGATCGCACGAGCAGTGGCACGCCGTCGCGGGCGGACCGCATGATGCCCAGTCCGCTGGGATGCAGTCGAGCCCGCGCGCGATGGGCGACACGCAGGATGACCGCGCCGTAGAGGAGCAACCCGAGGAGTTCGGCGATTCCGGTCGCCGCCGCACTGCCGCCAATCCCCCAGCCGAGTCCGAAGACGAAGAGCAGACTGAGGACCAGATTGACCACGGTCTGCGCGAGGGTCACGTAGAGCGTGGTTCGGGTGTCCTGCAGACCGCGAAGGACTCCTACGCCAGCGAGCACGCCGAGCACAGCGGGGAAGGCGATAGCGATGATGCGGAGATACGTGACGGCGTACGGCGTCACCTCGTCAGAGGTGCCGAGTGCTCGGACGAGCGGCTCCGCCCAGATGAAGGTGACCAGCCCGATGATGACGCCGAGCCCGAGTCCGAGCACCATCCCATCGACACCCTGCGAGAGCGCGCCCGCGCGATCTCCCGCTCCGAGGAGTCGGGCGACGGCCGCGGTGGCGGCGTACGACAGGAAGATGCACAGGCCCACGACGGCACCGAAGACGGTGGAGGCAGCGCCAAGGCCAGCGAGCGCCTCGGTGCCGAGAGTGCCGACGATGGCCGCATCCACGAGAAGGAAGAGCGGCTGGGCGACGAGGGCCCCGAAGGCCGGGAGCGCGAGACGAGCGATGGCCCGGTCAATCTGCCGGTGCGTCGCCGAGGCCATGGAGCGCACGCTAGTGGGCCGAGCGTGGGGTCCCCGGAGTGGGCTGAGCGTGCTATCCCCGGGCGGTCCCGGTGTCTGCTGTCATCCACAGGGGGGACAACTCGGCGGTGGATGGTGCATAACTTCGCGTTCACCAGGGGGCTAACCGAGGGTCATGTGCACAACATGAGGAGGTATTTTTCCTGCACATGGGGAGGACGGCGTTTTCCCAGGTCAGAGGGCATAAGTCGGACACATCTGCGAAGTTGTCCCCACGGCTATCCCCAGCCTGTGAACACGCCCCCGGTGCGACCGTCCGAACATATCCCCAGCCTGTCCACAGGGGTGCCGGCGAGGTCCTGGACGGCGCACGGGCGCTGCCCTAGGTTCGCGGTCGGCAAGGGCGGCGTCGGACCCCCCTGGTAGATGTGACAGAGCGGATCCGTGACGGGCGGATCGCCCACGGTGAAGGAGGGTCGATGAGCGTCGCGGAGTTCCCGGTGCAGGCGCATGAGGGCCCTGACCGCACCCCTCCTCAAGACGTCGCCGCCGAGCAGTCCGTGCTTGGAGCGATGATGCTGAGCAAGGACGCCATTGCCGACGTGGTCGAGGAGTTGCGACAGGGCGATTTCTACCGGCCCGCGCACGGCACGATCTACGACGCGATCCTCGACATCTACGGCCGGGGTGACCCCGCCGATGCGGTGACGGTGGCAGCCGATCTCACGAAGAGCGGCGAGATCGGTCGTGTCGGGGGAGTGTCCTACCTGCACACACTCGTATCGATGGTGCCGACGGCGGCCAACGCTGGCTACTACGCGCGCATCGTCAAGGAGCGGGCAGTCCTTCGACGACTTGTTGAGGCCGGCACGCGCATCGTGCAGATGGGATACGCCGGCGAGGGTGACGTCGACGATGTCGTTGACCGTGCACAGGCCGAGGTCTACGAGGTCACCGAACGCCGGACTGCGGAGGACTATCTCCCGCTGCGCGATCTCATGGACGGTGCGCTGACCGAGATCGAGGCGATCGCGAACCGCGGCGGCGATATGGTGGGAGTGCCGACCGGCTTTGCGGATCTCGACACGCTGACCAATGGTTTGCACTCCGGACAGTTGGTTATCGTGGCGGCGCGTCCCGCTGTCGGCAAGTCCACCCTGGCCGTGGATATCGCGCGAAATGCGTCGGTCAAGCACAACTTGACGAGCGTGATCTTCTCGCTGGAGATGGGACGCAACGAGATCCTCATGCGTCTGTTGTCGGCGGAAGCGCAGGTGCCGCTCCATCACATGCGCAGCGGCAACATGAGTGATGGCGACTGGCAGAAGCTCGCCACCAAGATGGGCACGGTAAGTGAGGCCCCGCTGTTCATTGACGATTCGCCCAACCTCACCATGATGGAGATCCGCGCGAAGTGTCGACGGCTCAAGCAGCGGCACAACCTTCGTCTTGTCGTCGTCGACTACATGCAGCTCATGACCAGTGGCAAGAAGGTGGAGAGCCGGCAGCAGGAAGTGAGCGAGTTTTCCCGTTCATTGAAATTGCTGGCCAAAGAACTCGAAGTTCCCGTCATCGCGGTGAGTCAGTTGAACCGTGGCCCGGAGCAGCGCACTGACAAACGGCCCCTCCTGTCCGACCTTCGCGAAAGCGGGTCGCTGGAACAGGATGCGGACATGGTGATCCTGCTCCACCGCGAGGACGCCTACGAGCGAGAGTCGCCCCGCGCGGGCGAGGCAGACTTCATCGTCGCCAAGCACCGCAACGGCCCCACATCCACCATCACGGTGGCCTTCCAAGGTCACTACTCCCGTTTCGTCGATATGGCCCAGTAGACGCCGTCCGACTGTTTCGGCGACATGGACTAGGCGGTTGCGAAAGCTAGGGCTTCGTCAAGATAAGGGGCCCAGTCTTCGACCGCGGAGACTTCAACCCACTCCTTGAACCTCCGACCGGAGGGCGCAACGGCAACACCGCGGCCGGAGTCGATGAGTTCGCTAACGCGAGTGGCTGGCAACTTGACCACCATGCCATCGGATTTGTAGCCGGGCATGGCCACGAAGGCTTTGCCCGCGCGGACGCAGGCAAAGCCAAACATCGTGCCCTCCTCAAGAGTGCCGGCCGCGCTGAAGGGTGCGACCTCATCCCAAAATCGCTCGCTCACGGTGCTCCCCTTACTGGCCGGCCATGCGGCGCGGCTACGTCCTCCGTGCCAGTGTTGATTACCGACCTCGCTCAACATGTGTCAATCGATAGATTCGAGGGGTGCGGGCAGTTCAGGTAACCGATATCGGCCATATCGAGGTCAGAGAGATTCCCCTGCCGACGCCGCGTGCCGGCGAAGTCCTCATCGACGTGCTCGCCTGCGGACTGTGCGGCACTGACCGGCACATCGTGCGCGGTGAGTACCCCAGCGCGCTGCCGCGCGTGCTCGGCCATGAGTTCGGTGGCCGTGTCCGGTGGAGCCCGCCTGAATCCTCGTGGTCGCCTGGTGACCTGGTCTCGGTGGACCCCAACATCTCGTGCGTTGACTGCGCGGACTGTCGCGCTGGCCGGGTGGCCCTGTGCCCCGACCGGTATGCGCTCGGCGTGGATACCGATGGTGGTCTCAGTGAAGTTGTGGCCGTGCCGGAATCGCAGTTGTTTCGGATCGCTGACGTAGATCCGCTGCACCTGGCGTTCGTTGAACCGCTTGCCTGCTGCCTGCGCGGGATGGACTTGGCCGAGTTTCACGGCGGCGAGTCTGTGGCCATCGTGGGCGGTGGCGTCATGGGACAGCTCGTGGTGCAACTGGTCGCACGGGCGGGAGCCTCGCGCATCACCCTCATTACCCGCCAGGCCGCCAAGCGGCAATTGGCTGAGCGGATGGGTGCCACGGACTCCTACGCACCGGATGATGCAACGGTGCTGGAACGAACCTTCGATGTCGTCTTCGAGTGCGCCGGGACACTGGATTCGGTAGAGCAGTCACTCACACTCGCCCGACGTGGCGGTTCGGTCATCCTCCTCGGCATCCCGCCGGAGGGAGCAACCCTCCCCGTCAGTCCCTTCACTTTGGTCGTCGACGAACTACGTGTGCAGGGGTCCTTCCTCAATCCGTTGACCCAGGAGCGCGCGGCCGAGTTGGTGGGGGAAGGCGTCCTCGACCTCACCCCACTCGTGTCCCGGGTGCTCACCTTCGACGAGGTGGAGCAGGCATTGCTGAACGAACCTGCAGGTGGCGATATCAAATACGTCGTACAACCGACACGGGATGAGGATCCGACCTCATGACCGCACTGTCTGGTGAAACTCTCGCGCAGATTTCGACGGTGCCTGTCCCGACGTACGACCGGGACGGCATGCGCGTGGGCATCATGCACTTTGGCTTCGGCAACTTCCACCGATCCCATGAGGCGATGTACGTGGACCGCCTCATGGAGTCCGGGCGCGGCACGGACTGGGGGATATGTGGGGTCGGTGTCCTCCCGCAGGACGCCCGAATGCGCGATGTTATGGCGCAGCAGGACTGCCTCTACACGCTGGTCCTGCGCCACCCCGACGGCTCGCTCGAGCCGCGTGTTGTCGGCTCGGTTCTGGAGTACCTCTTCGCCCCCGACGATCCGGAGGCGGCGTTCGCGCGGGCCGCGGATCCGGCCGTGCGCATCGTCAGCCTGACCGTCACCGAGGGTGGGTATCTCAAGAACCCGGCGACGGGTGAGTTCGACCCGAACCACCCGGACGTCCTTCACGATCTGGCCGATCCGGCACACCCGCAGACGGCGTTCACGTACATCATCGAGTCGCTTCGTCGTCGCCGCGTCGCGGGTGTCCCGCCGTTCACGGTCTTGTCGTGCGACAACCTGCAGGGCAACGGGGACATTGCCCGGCAGACGATCGTGAGCCTGGCCCGCCTGATGGATCCCGAACTCGGGAACTGGATCGATGCCGAGGTCTCCTTCCCCAACTCCATGGTGGATCGCATCACTCCGGCGACGACGGACGACGACCGCAGGGCAGTGCGTGATGAGTTCGGGATCGACGATGCCTGGCCGGTCCCCGGAGAGCCCTTCACCCAGTGGATCGTGGGGGACCACTTCCCCCTGGGTCGTCCGGAGTGGGAAACGGTCGGCGTTCAGTTTGTCGACGACGTAGGACCGTATGAGTTGATGAAGTTGCGTCTGCTCAACGCCTCGCATCAGGCCATCGCCTACCTCGGCGGACCCCTGGGATACACCCTCGTCGACGAGGCCATGGCGGATGGATCGATCCGCGACTACCTGATGGCCTATATGACGCGCGAGGCCGAGCCGACCCTCGGTGAACTCCCTGGGATTGACCTGCCGGCGTACATGGCGACGCTCATTGAGCGCTTCAGCAATCCGCACATGCGGGACACGCTTGTGCGTCTGGCGACCGACGGCTCCAACCGGATGGCCACCTTCACCCTGCCGACAGTGAGGGAGAACCTCCGCGCGGGGCGATCCGTCGCCCTGGGTGCCGCCATGGTCGCCGCCTGGTCCTACTACTGGGAGTTGATCGGGAGTGGGACCATCACCGGGCCGGAGATTCCCGAGGATGTTCTGGCTCAGGTCATGACCGATGCTGCGCTCGCGGAGCCGACCGACCCGGGTGCCTTTCTGGCCATTGAGCCGATCTTCGGTGACTTGGCGAGTGATCCGGTGTTCCGTCAGGAGTATCTGAGGTGCCGAGAGTCCCTGCGCCAGGTCGGCGTGCATGGCCTCGTGGTGAAGGTGCTGCTCGGTTAGCGCGGAATTGGTGGAGGTCACTTCCGGCTAGAACGTCGGTCGGGGAGCGGGATGTGGCGTCTCGTAGGCGCGGGCGGCGCGCAGGACGAGCGCGTCGGCGTACGCTGCTCCGACGATTTGTAGGCCGACGGG